>Ga0247841_10011232_pt1 | contig 11966 bp, 12 predicted proteins | sample LaCruzMarch2015__2_FD_192410 | JGI IMG/M metagenome (GOLD analysis project Ga0247841, IMG submission 192410) | Freshwater microbial communities from meromictic Lake La Cruz, Castile-La Mancha, Spain - LaCruzMarch2015_18m | ecosystem: Environmental > Aquatic > Freshwater > Lake | place: Spain...
GTGAAACCCTATGAGGTCGCGCTTTGCAATACCATATTTTTCAATGCTCAGCCCACAAATGGTCTGTGAATTCTCCCCTGCAAAAAAATATTGCTGGTCGATCACCGTCATCCCGCCCCTTTTCTTTCAAATCTCATGCAATAAGATTGTATCCTCTTAAAACAAAAATGCAATAATTGACAATTATAACAGTGGTTAAATCCTCAATTCACATTCCACAATACGCGATTTTAACGCTTTAATTTTTGAATGCAGCTCATAGCAATCAAAAAAAACGTTTAACGTTGAACTGTTTGTGTCCTCCGCCCCTCACTTTATTGCTGTATACAGAATGTTAACCCTTTGATTCCATAAATACAAATAGTTTTTTCAATTTCTACATATGGACAGAAACAACTCCTTCAGATTTCAGTTATTATCATAGAGAACACTGGTGACGTTGTTGCAAATATTTAGGTAAAGTTGCTTTGAACCTGCGTTTGACGGCTCAGTATACCGTTCCGGGAGGGCCGGACTGCGGGTAATCCCAGCCGAAACCCCACCGGAAGGGAGTCGGCAGCCACCACGCGTACACCGGAGTGCATGAGCCCGGCGATGAATGGATGACCTTTATCGGCGACACATTTCTGCAATGCCGAATCAGCAGCGGTTCTTTCCACACGGGTGCCGCCCATCCAATAGACCAGATCGTGTCTTACACAGCACTCCACCCAGTTGCCGTTAGGAAAACCCGAACACCCGTCAGGTTTGAAGGCGTGAGCAGGGATTGTTCCCTTCACGCTGTTTTTTGTATAGATTTCCGCAACAATCTTGTTGATCTCATCTGAATGATCCGCACAACCGATAAGAAAAATGGCAATAAGGGGTATGCACAAAATTATACTATGTGATTTTCTCATAACATTTTAACCGTCTCTACGTCACACAGCATGCCCCTCACTTACAACTACGGTGGCTTTTTCTTCACCGGCGCAGGTTCCGGGGCAATCGGTATCCGCAGTTCCACTAAGGCCAGAAAAGTCCGCAGCTCATCACGAAGCGTCTCAAGGTCAGGCCTTTTGTATTTTGCAAAGCCCACCTCAATGCCTGATTCAAAAGATCGTAAGCTGGTAATCTGTTTTGTCATAGGTATGAGCTTCGTTTTGCCCGGCTCCGGTTTGACCTTCTTATATGCTGTAAGCAGATTGTTCAGGGTGGCATTGGTTACAGGTGTCTTCATGATGGCCTCAAATATCTTGTCACGATCCGGGCAATCGAGGTTCGCGGCGAAGAGATACCCCTGTGAAACAGGCAGGTTTCCTGTCGAAATTGCCAACTGAATCTCGGGAGGAAGTTTTAAAAGTGAAATCGTGTTAAACAGCGTTGTTATTGACTTTCCGGTGATTTTAAAAATAACGCCAACTGTTGGCGTTAGCAGATTAGATGGGTCATCGGGTTTCAACTTATAGCCCACTAACTCACTCATCACTCCGCCCACATCATAGTTTTTATCAGGAAGTTTAGCCTGTATGTATGCAAATATGCCCTTTGCCTGATCCATTGGATTAAAGTCTTCTCTCTGAAGGTTCTCCGTTAGCTGGAAGGCAAGTATTTCATCCTTCTGGGTGATAGCATCAAGTATGCGCGCCGGGATTGTCGGGTGCTCCGACTTCAGCGCAGCAAGAAAGCGTCTCTCCCCGCAGAGGAGAAGGTATTTGCCGTCTTTCGGCGTCACAAGAACAGGCTCCAAGACACCCCGGTTTTTAATAGACTCCATAAGGGCCTTAAAGGAATCACCCTCCGTGTCGATGCTTGACCTGATCTGTTCTTCAATAATGATATCCCCTAATGAAAGATACAAGAACTCTTGATTCTCAACTGTTTTCTTTGTCGCCATATCATTTCCTCCCCTTTTTAGTGTTATTCATTGCTTTGTTAATCAACCCCGCCAGTCATCAGGGACGTTGTCATGATCCATTCTCCTTTTTCATCATTTCTGATACCGCAACGTGTAATACACCAGGTTGACATGCTGTTTCGGCATAGGGCGTTCCCGGTTCTTTTGTAAGTTCATAGGCGATTTCGGAACGGATAAGGGAAAAACGTATGATTTTGTGTTTTTGCTGATTTTAATGACACCTCCCCGGAAAGGAATGCGTATAAAATCAAATATGCTTGCGACTAATATGTCCCCGCCCTAAGATGTAAAACCAATGATGTAAAAAAATACACCACATCTTAAAATAGCTGTCAAGAAGATAATTACAAAAAATACTATGCCATAATTTACTTATATCATTACAGTTTTCAAAGCTCATTCACACACATGAGCAAGGAGCGGGAGTGTCTTCCCTTAGCACGAAATGTTGTTTTTTATAAACAGCATCATGGGTGCAGAAAACAAGAATTCGATGCTTTTTCAAATCGCCCGAAAACAGCACTTTAAGCCCCTCAAAATACAGTTTTAAGTGTTGAGTGCTAAGTTTTATGTTATACGAACTGATGTTTTCAACTCAAAGCTCAAAACAGCTTTTATGGTTTGGTATGGCTCCAATCCGTCCCTTTAAATCCTATGTGGAAGATCCAACAAAAATGAGGTAAAGTGAGGTGCATCTTAAAGATACCTATGGAGGTAGAAAAACCGCATGAAAAACCTTGGCAGCGCCCTTCAATTTCCCTGTTCGTACCCTCTCAAAGTCATGGGGAAAAACACCGGCGAGTTTTACGCGGTCGTTAGCGCCATCGTCGAAAAGCATATTGCTGAAGGCGATGAAGTGACCTATCACAGCAGCACAAGTTCGGGCGGCAAATATATATCAGTAACAGCAACCTTCTCCGCCCGGAGCCTGGAGCAGCTGACCGCAATCTATCAGGAACTCAGCCGTCATGAACTTGTACTAACAGCCCTTTAAGCCCGGGAAAGAAAAACAGGGTATTACAAATAACTTTTAACAAAAAACATTCTCACGTTGACAATCAATAAACGCAAGGTATACAATTGATTCACCGGCAAAATATTGCGAATATGAAATAGTCTAAAAAAACCAACACAGGACTGCGTAAATGGAAAGAAAAAAGACAAAGAAAATCCAAATAGGTAAAATATCAGTCGGGGGAAAAAGCCCTATAGTTGTCCAGTCAATGCTCAAAACAGACCCGGATAATATTCAGGAAACATTGAACCAGGCAAGAGAGCTGAAAAAGGCCGGATGTGAGCTGATAAGGATGGCCCTGCCGCATGAAGATACATGCAAAATCATCCCATTTTTTAAAAAAGAAATTGGCATGCCGCTGATCGGCGATATCCATTTTGATCACAAGATCGCGCTCAAGGCGATGGAAGCAGGTATTAGCGCCATAAGGATAAATCCCGGCACGATCAACAACGTAAGGAAAATAAAAGAAGTCATCCTTTGTGCAAAAGAAACAAAAACACCTGTGCGGATAGGTATCAACGTCGGGTCCATAGAGAAGAGAATACTGAAAAAGCATGGAAAGCCAAACGCTGATGCCATGGTTGAAAGTGCGCTTTATTATACAAAAATGTTTGAAGATTCAGGCTGGACCGAACTTAAGGTTTCACTGAAGGCATCAGACATCTTTCAGACGATAGAGGCCCATAAAAAATTTTCAAAAGTATCCGACTATCCTGTCCATATAGGAATAACCGAAGCCGGGCCTATTTTCTCAGGTGTTATTAAATCCGCTCTCGGTATAGGGATACTTCTCTATGAAGGCATCGGTGATACCATCAGGGTTTCTTTGACCGGCAACCCGGTCCACGAAGTTGATGCGGCCTACCATATACTGAGAAACATGGGGCTTAGAAAACGAGGAATAAATATCATATCGTGCCCGACATGCGGAAGATGTAAAACAAATCTAATGGAAATAGTTGATAATTTTGAAAAGGAAATTAACCATTTTGACGCACATCTGAATGTCGCCATTATGGGATGTGAAGTCAATGGTCCAGGCGAAGCCAGAGAGGCGGATATTGGAATTGCCTTCGGTGCAAACAAAGCTATGCTCTTCTCAAAAGGCGTTGTCATAAAAAATAATATTCCAAAAGAAATGGCTAAGGATTTACTGAAAGAAGAAATTTACAATATGACAGCAAAGTAAAAGGCTCAAAGGTCAGTTCTTTGTTTTACAAAGATAATTCTTTGAATAACCGTTACGTGGGTTAACACTACAAGGATTATAACAGCATAAGGTAAAAGATTAAAAAGCAATCCGATAAACAATATTATTAACCGTTCAGGTCTTTCCAAAATACCGGTACTGCATTGGATGGAAGATGCTTCAGCCCTTGCCTTGGCATAGGGAATAATTGCAATACCGATGGATGCAAAGAACGTCAGAATTGCATAGAGGATATCGCTCTGCATTGCAAAAAAAATAAACAAACCAAACATGATGAACAGATCTGAATACCGGTCAAGAACAGAATCGAGAAAACCACCGAACTGCGTAACATTGTTGGTACTTCTTGCCAGAGCTCCATCCATGAGGTCAAAAAATCCTGAAGCAAAAAGGAAGATGGCGCCAAACAGCAGAAAACCAAGGGCTATGCAGAAAGACGAGATGATCGCTAAGACCACTCCAGCTATAGTGAAAACATTGGGATTTATAACTTTGTCTTTAAAGAATAGAGAATAAATTTTAAGTAATGCAGGATCAAGGGCATGGCCTATCTTTGCGCTAATCACATGCGATGCCTATCTTTCCCTTTCGCCTTTTATGAATGCTTCAACCATCTCCCTGGCTTCACTATCAGGGAACTGGTTAAGGGGATGTTTCATTGTATAGGCCGATATGGATTCCAGCACTCCTCCGACCTTTCTATCTCTTGCAACTTTGCAGCATCGTATAGCGTCTATCATACAGCCAGCACTATTTGGTGAATCCTCCACGGAAAGTCTGAGCTCCAGGTTTATTGGTATGTCTCCGAAAATCCTGCCCTCTATTCTTATGAAGCATACCTTATTGTCATTCTGCCAGGGGACATAATCAGAAGGCCCTATATGAATATTCTCTGATAAAATAGGTACGCTCAATGACGATTGGACAGCTTCAGTCTTGGAAATCTTTTTTGAAGCAAGCCTGTCCCTGCTGAGCATATTTAAAAAGTCTGTATTCCCGCCGGTGTTAAGCTGGTACGTTCTGTCTATCTTAACCCCTCTGTCATCAAATAATTTTACAAGTGATCTGTGAATAATCGTGGCGCCTATCTGAGATTTAACATCATCACCTACAATAGGTATTTTCTTCTCTTCAAATTTCTTAATCCAGTCTTCATCTGAAGCAATAAAAACAGGGATACAGTTCACAAGGCTTACCCCGCTTTCCAGACAACACCTGGCATAAAAACGGGCCGCCTCCTCAGAACCTACCGGTAAATAGTTGATAAGGATTTCTACATTTTTTTCCCTGAGCACCGAGACCACGTCTTCCGGTTCTTTATCAGATAAAACAAAAGTCCTGTTTTCCGGGTAGTCTTTCATGTGTGGAGAAACACCATCTAAGACATGGCCCATGGAAACAGATACATTTGATCTGGGAATGTCTTTTTCGATTATCTTTGTACAGTTTGGATTTGCGAATATTGCCTCTTCGACGGGGCTTCCGACTTTTCTTTTATCAATATCAAAGGCGGCTACAATTTTTATATCTTCAGGTCTGTAACCGCATATCTCATAGTGCATGAGACCGATTACTTCATCCTTCTTTTTTGAGTAGTAGTTCAGCCCCTGTATCAGGGAACTCGCGCAATTACCAACACCAACTACACCAATGCGTATTTCTCCCATCCTGACCCCTTATGATTTTTTTTCTTTTAAAATATTTGTCTTAAAATGTCAAAATAAAATATGGAGGCCTACTTCTTATAACGATGCATACCTGCTTCATATAAATCGTTTCCATGTATATCATTTATCACAAATAGCGGTAAATCTTTTACCTCAAGTTTTCTTACTGCCTCAGGTCCAAGTTCCTCATAAGCTATGATTTCTGAAGATACCACGCTTTTTGAAAGAAGAGCGCCTGCCCCGCCTGTTGCTCCGAAATAAACGGCTTTGTACTCCTTTATTGCATCCTTTACTGCCTGCGACCTCTTACCCTTGCCTATCATTCCTTTAAGCCCCAGAGATAACATTTTCGGCGAATAGGCATCCATTCTCGAACTGGTAGTTGGTCCGCATGCTCCTATGACTTTGCCGGGAGGAGCCGGTGATGGCCCACAATAATAAATGATCTGTCCCTTTATATCAAGAGGAAGTTTCTCACCTTTTTCTAAAGCATCGATAAATCTTTTGTGGGCGGCATCTCTTGCGGTATATATATACCCGCTTAAAAACACTTTCTCGCCAGCTATTAATCCTTCAATGACATCATCTTCCAGCGGAGATGTAATTCTTTTAATTTCCATAAATCACCCCTTTTATCAGCGGATAGCGTTTAGCGGATAGTTTTTCTCTACGCTCTACGCTATAAAATAATTTCCTTAATCCTGTGCGCATGACACTGTATGTTCACAGCTGCAGGGAGCGAAGCTATGTGGCATGGCATCATTTTAATATGCACATCCAGTGCGGTGACGGTGCCGCCATAACCCTGCGGGCCTATGCCTGTTTTGTTTATTTCATCAAGGAGTTCCAGTTCAATGGCAGCAATAACGGGATCATTGCTTCTTTCGCCGAGGGGAACCATTATGGCTTCTTTTGATAAAAGGGCGGAGGTTTCGAAATTGCCCCCGATACCAACACCAACAATAATCGGCGGACACGGATTGGGACCGCCTTTGTTTACCATATCAAGTACAAATGATTTTACGCCGTCTTTGCCCTGAGAAGGAACGAGCATTCTTACTTCGCCATAGTTCTCGCTTCCGCCGCCCTTTGGCAAAGCTACAATCTTTATTTTATCTCCAGGAACGATTTTTGTATGAAGAATAGGCGGCGTATTATCGCCTGTATTTTTCCTTGTAAAAGGATCACAGCAGGACTTCCTCAAATATCCATCCTTGTATCCTCTCCTTACCCCATCAGCAACTGCATCAGCCAGTGACCCGCCAGCAATATGAACATCCTGACCAATTTCCATAAACGTTACTGCAAGCCCTGTATCCTGACAGATAGGTATTTGCTCTTCCCTGGCAAGATTCGCATTGACAATCAATTCCTTGATAACCTCTTTGCCGACTGGGGATCTTTCTTTCTCTGCCGCCTTACTCAATGCGTCTAAAACATTGTCGGAGAGGTTGTAGTTTGCATCAATAAATAGTTTCTCTATAGCAGAAGCTATTATAGCTACATGGATTTCTCTCATAAATCACCCCGTTATTAATTGCGAAATGCGAATTGAGAAACGTGCATCTGAAACTGTTTCCTTTCTCATCGTTTTTCGCATTTTATTTCGCATTCCCAAATTCGCATTTCATCACGCAGGCTAAAGATTATGGCTACCTTCCGCTTTTCACTTTTCACTTTTTACTTCTCTACGTACGCCTCAATAATGCCCTTATCCATAAGGAGACCAACCTCATCCCTGGCCCTTTTTATCTTTGTCTCTGCCATCTGAAAAAGCTCTTTCTCGGTGAATTTCAAACGTGCAACACCCTGCTCCATTGCTTTTTTTGCAACAGCAACAGCTTCCCGCGGGAATATCTCCCATTCATCCATGGTAGGGAGAAGATAATCTTCACGTAACCCTTTATCCTCTGCGCATTTTGCAAGCTCGTAGGCTGCAGCAATGCACATCTCATCCGTAATGGTTCGCGCCATCACATCGAGGGTACCCCTGAAAATCGCAGGGAATCCTACAGAGTTGTTTACCTGATTCGGGAAATCACTCCTGCCTGTAGCAACTACCCTGGCGCCTGCTTCTTTTGCTTCCCATGGCCATATCTCAGGTATGGGGTTTGCGCAAACAAACACTATGGCATCATCTGCCATTTGGCTTATCCATTCCTTTTTAATTGTATCCGGTCCAGGTTTTGAAAGGGCAATCACCACATCCTGCCCCCTCATCGCCTCCTCAATATCCCCATCTCTGTTTTCCGCGTTTGTCATCTGGCAGAATTCAAGTTTTTCTTTATGGGTTGCTTTTATGTCATCCCTTTTCCTGCTCAGGATACCCTTGGAGTCGACAACGAGAAACTTCTTCGGGTCCGCACCTGCCTTAATAATCATCTTTGTTATGCATACATTGGCTGCGCCTATACCGATCATGGTGATTTTCACATCTTCAATTTTCTTTTTCACCACTTTCAAGGCATTAATGAGGCCGGCCAGTGTAACCGCAGCAGTGCCCTGCTGGTCATCATGCCACACAGGGATGGAGGCCTCAGCTCTCAACCTGTCAAGGATATAAAAACATTTCGGGTTAGCGATATCTTCAAGGTTTATTCCGCCAAACACCGGGGATATTATCTTAACAGTTCTGATTAATTCATCGGGGTCTTTTGTATCAAGGCAAATAGGAAATGCATCTACTCCGCCAAGATATTTAAAGAGGAGTGCCTTGCCTTCCATGACAGGAAGAGCTGCCATAGGACCTATATCACCCAAGCCAAGCACCCTTGTCCCATCTGTAACAATGCCAACCATATTTGCTTTATTGGTATGCTGGAAAACCTTATCCGGATCTCTATAAATGTCCATGCACGGCTCTGCAACCCCCGGGGTATACCATATGGCAAAATCTTTAATATCTCTGATAACACATTTTGGCACAACTTCAATCTTCCCTTTGTAGAAGGGATGCATCTTCATTGCATCCTGCGCAGGTTTTTTAGCTTTCTCAATGAGTTCTTCCTTGGTTACTCTTGAAGCTTCCATACAGTGCCCCTCCTTAAAGATTTTTTTTCGATGATATTTGTTGAAAACATTTTATAGATAATTAATGAAAATTCAAAGAAAAATATTTAATTTTATACACTAATCTTCCACGCCCTTGACAAAGAATAGCGGTATCGGTTATTCTATAAAAACGGGCCTATAGCTCAGTTGGTAGAGCCACCGGCTCATAACCGGTAGGCCCCTGGTTCGAGCCCAGGTGGGCCCAAAAAAAAGATTTTTTTATGAATATATTAAAAAATAAAACAACATTAATTAAAGGGGGTGCTCCAAACGGTTCACCCCCTTTAAATTTTTGGAGGTACTGAATTTGGAGCACGAATTAAAAACTATCTATGAAGCGCAACAGTTAGATACACAGATAATTGAAAAGGAAAAAATGCTGGTTTCAGCTCCAAGAATGATTGAAGCAATGGATCAAGAGATTGAGGAGCTGAAAAGCAAAATATTAAAAGAAAAGGAAATTATAGACGAACTGGAAAAGGAAAGACGAAAAAAAGAAAAAGAGCTCGATGCTGATAAAGAGAAGATAAGGAAGCATGAATCCAGGCTTTATGAGGTTAAAACGAATAAAGAGTACCAGGCCTTACTTAAAGAAATTGAAACGGTAAAATCGACAAATGACAAAACAGAAGAAGATATATTGACCTTGATGGAAAAGGTTGAAGAACTCAAAAAAGACTTTGAACATTTATCTGTTCAATTAAAAAAGAATGAAAAAGAGTACGAGCAGAAAAAGAGTAAATTGTTAAAAGAGGTTGAGACCATAGACAAAGATGTGAGGCAGCTCAAAGAAGAAAGAGACAATTTACTGAGTATTGTAAGCAAGAATTTAAAAACTACTTATAGAACCCTTATCGAAAGGAGGGGAGGAACTGCAGTTGTAAGTCTTAAAAACGGTGTCTGTCTGGGCTGTTTTATGAACATTCCTCCGCAGCTTTTTATCGAGGCCACGAAGAACAGACAACTTATACTCTGTCCGAGCTGCAACAGGATATTCTATTTTCAAGAAGAATTTGAAGAACAATAATGGCATGGCATATATACATTGACGGGGCATCTTCCGGCAATCCAGGAGAGGCCGGGGCCGGTATTATCGCGTTTGATGAAAAAGGAAATGAAATGCTCAACGAAAGCATTTACCTTGGGCATATGACAAATAATATGGCCGAGTATTCAGCCCTAATCGCAGCATTACAAAAAGCAGAAGAGGCATCAGTCCATGACCTGTTTATCTATACAGATTCTCAGCTTGTGGCATATCAGATACAGGGAAAATATAAAGTAAAAAATCACCAATTAAGCGAATACGTCGAAAAGGCAAAAGTCATTATTAAACATTTCAATAATTTTGATATACAATATATACCGAGAACAAAAAATAAATTGGCTGATAAACTTGCAAAAAATGGAGTAAATAAAAAAAGGGTAGACGGGTAATCGCTCCGTTCAACGGGGAGGAAAGTCCGGGCATCGAAGGGCAGGATGGTCCCTAACGGGGACTGGGGGAAACCCTAAGGAAAGTGCAACAGAAAAGACACCGCCCTGCTCGCCTTCGGCGAGAGTTATAAGTTTTGAGTGATAAGTTTTGAGTTTTTAACTTGAAACTAAAAACTTGAAACAAAAATTATGAGCCTCCAGGCTCAGCAGGGTAAGGGTGAAAAGGCGAGGTAAGAGCTCACCAGTGCTTAGGCGACTAAGCAGCTTGGCAAACCCCATCCGATGCAAGGCCAAAAAGGGGGCTGCCTTAACAGGCAGCGAGGATTGCCCATCCTTTAACCCGGGTAGGCCGCATGAGGTCCAGGATAACCTGAATCCAAGAGAAATGATTGCCATCCCGCCGCAAGCGGGAAACAAGACCCGGCTTATAGTCTACCCTTCTTTTATAATACAGTCGGCGGTCAGCAGTAAACAGTTAGCAGTGAACAATCTGCAAAGATTTATGGAGAAGCCAAAAAAAACCAGAAAAACAAGATTTGGTAGCTGATAGCCAATAAAGGGGGAACAATGACAATCCTTGTTATCGTTGGAATGCCTGCTTCCGGCAAAAATATCGCACGCATATATGCTGATTCAAAAAACATCCCCTATTATGCAACGGGAGATGTAGTGAGGGAAGAGATCAAAAAACGGGGTCTTGAACCAAACGCAGAAAATACAGCAGTAGTTTCAACAGAATTAAGAGGTATTGACGGCATGGGCGTCACGAGAAAGGCATTGTCGTTGGCCGTTGATACAAAAAACTCTCTTGTTTTTCTTGAAGGTATGCGATCATGGCCTGAAATTGAATTAATCCGCAGAAAGGCAGCGTGTATTGTGGTTGCTTTCCTTGCACCAAAGTCTATGAGATTAAACCGGATAACCTCAAGGGGAAGACCGGATGATTCTCCCGATGCATTTGAAGAGCGTGATATGCGGGAAATTGCATACGGTACTGCCACACCTATAGCATTGGCCGATGAATATATTCTCAACACCGGAAGTATGGAAGATGCCCTTACAAAGCTTGAACAGATTATCAAAACCATGCAGCAAAATTAAATTTTTAGATGAAAATATTACTGCCTGCTATATGCGTATTGTGCGTCTCTTTGTTTCTTTGTAATCTCGGGGCGAGAGACTTCTGGGCACCGGATGAAGGCGACTTCGCAGAAATTGTAACAGAACTTAAAAATGACCTTGCCGTACCCCATCTCAATGGAACGCCCTACGGCGAGAAACCGCCGTTATTCTACTATATTACCTACGCATCTAAAAACATCCTATTCTTCACAAAAGATGAAGTTTCCATGCGATTTTCTACTGCCGTATTTGCCATTGCCGGAGTGATTTTTTTTCTTTTCACAACATGGAAGTTTTTCGATAGCAAAAATGCCATGTTTTCCTCACTCATCCTTTTGAGCACTCCTCTGTATTACTGGCAGGCAAGGTATCTTCAGGTTGACATGATCTTTTCGGTCTTTGTCGCCGGCAGCCTTTTATCTTTCTTCTGGTTTTATCATACCGGAAGAAAGGGCTTTTTTTATCTGTTCTTTTTGCTTACAGGTTTTGCCTTTATGACCAAAGGACCGCTTTCAGCAATCCTCATTTTCCCCGTTGTTTTAGCATTTCTGCTTATCGAGAAAA
>Ga0247841_10011233_pt1 | contig 11965 bp, 15 predicted proteins | sample LaCruzMarch2015__2_FD_192410 | JGI IMG/M metagenome (GOLD analysis project Ga0247841, IMG submission 192410) | Freshwater microbial communities from meromictic Lake La Cruz, Castile-La Mancha, Spain - LaCruzMarch2015_18m | ecosystem: Environmental > Aquatic > Freshwater > Lake | place: Spain...
ACCTTCCCGTATCATCGAATCCCCCCATGTGCCACCTGATTGCCATGATCTCGTCCGTTGTTAGTGGAATGAATTGTAAAGCGATAATAACTGATTTTTCACCATGACCTAACGGCATTTTGTCGTCTATTGAATAATATGGGACTTGTGACCACGTGCCGTCCGGGTTTTTTACGTTGCGCGTATCCGGTTTATAGAAGTTGGATTTACAGAGATCGTGTAACAAACTTGATATGATGGCGGAGTTTGGGTCACATGTAATTTTAAACATCGTGTTGACTTTCAATAAGTTATCATATACTTCAAGACTGTGTTCTAATAATCCGCCTTCATATGCCCCGTGATTACTAGAACTTGCCGGAGCGGTGAAGAAATCTGTATTTGATGTAAGGTAAGACAGTAACTCGTCTATTCCTTTACGGTTTGTTGATTTTAATAACGTAGTAAATCGGTTTATCATAGTATATCAGTTTGATGTATTTGTTTATATATCTATACGTGGTATTACTAATGCAACCTGATCGTTTGGACTTAGATCTACTATATTATATCTTTGTGATATGATATCATTAAAGTTCGGTACGCGATCCGGTTCTGCAATCGCTTCGTTGTTTGAACGAGCAAGGAATATCTTTGTATTTTTATTCTCTATTAAGAACTTTGTTATTTTATCATGATCGCGTATAAAGAATTGATCTGTGTGACCCGGTATATCTAATGCGGATACCGTATGAGATTCTCCATAATATAACCCGTCGTAATTATTTGCATAAATATAGATTTTTTCTCCATACGCAGTATGCGTTTTTATAAAGTCTATGTTTATAGTAGTATCTGATTGTTGCGTATCATTTAATGCAGAGAGTCCGTTCCCTGCAAAGGTGATAATTTGTCCGCTGTGCCCGATGAGATTGAAGAACGATGCTGATAGGATCAATAATAAGAATATCGTTGTTATTGCATGATGCCCCAGTTTGTTCCCCCACCGCACCCACTCGGTGAAACTAATATCTGCGTAGATGGTTATTAAGATAACTGCTATATATGCCGGAGTTAATAGCACCTGATCATGAGATCGCCCTAAATAATAGGTGAATAATCCGATCCCTAATATTGATAGTAACCATATTATTTTCCCGCGTTCTTGGTTCTCCCCGTTGATTAATGATTTGATTGAATATACTAATCCGCAAAGGTATACTATGAATACAGCTATCCACACGTGGACTTGTGGTAACGGTAACATTTCAAAACCATACATTACATAGAATTGTGGGATCTCTAACATCTGGATAAAATCCACAAATGTCCTGCACCTTATAAAGATATGTATTGCGTATATCCCAAAGACCAATATAATAGAATTCCCTGCAGTGATTGTGTGCATCACGATGTTTTTCAGTGCACATTTTTTGTCAGTGTTATATAATTCTATGTATACTAATAATAGTAACCACGACGCAAATACGAATATCCCAGAATCTATATTCCATAAGATTGAGACTGCTGCCGCTATCCATGAACTGTAATATATTATCTTACTGTTCGTTTTTATATACAGGGTTCCTAAAAATATTAAGACTGCCGGGAATATGAATCTCAGAGGCCAGTATTGATTATACGAATCGAATAACGCAAGTGTGTCGAGTTTAAATATTAAGTAGTTAATAAATATTACCGATGTGAATCCCATTGTTGCGATTATTTTATTTGAGATGTTGTCTTTTAAGAATAGATATATTAATATGAATGCGAGTGCTGTCAGCGCACTCATCACTATAGAATAATTTAAGACGGATAATCCTATAATACGGAATATTGGTTCTAATAAATGAGGATATAATCCATATGTATTATTGAAATCAACCAATAATGTTTTACCCATGACCACTTGCGATACCGAATAGAACATTGCGTTGAAATGATAGACGCTATACGTGGGGTTTTTATTAAAAAGACCCATGAAGAATATAAGCAGAATTGTTATCAGTGCGATAAATCCATAAATGGCAGACGTTATTTTATTTGTTTCCGGTTTGCGTGATAACCATACTGCTGTAATTACGCCCGGTAATAATATCAAAAGATAGATCACGAGTATTAAACCGTTTGAGTATATGAGGGTTGGAGTGTATATTGATATAAAAATTGCGCTATTTATTATTAACCATAATAATAAGATGCCCGCAATTAGTGGGGTCGTCATTATAAACGCAGTATAATACGTATCGAAATCGGTTATGGGGGTTAACATTGGTTTTATATATTTGTTTATAAGTAAATATGATATTGATATAATAAATGGTGATAATAATATACTCAACAGATATTGCGCCCGTTCTACTGGTTCGGGTGCAAATGCCCCCGATGATTTATACGAGAACTTGTTTGCTTGTTCGATTATGGGGTTTGTGTCTACGTGGTATGTTGCAAAGATCAGATAATTTAATGCCAATAATATACAGATTGTTGTTATTAAACTTACAGTAGTAATGACTATATCTATTTGTTTTGTATTTATTTCTTTTCGGATATTTATTTCTGATTTGATTTCAGATATTTTTTTCATTTGGTTGTTCGTCCTTCCCCCAAGTTATGTATTTATTTAATACGTAATTCATGATAAAGGTGATACCTACACCGATCCAACTGGAATAGACATAGTATATCCCGAACCATGTCGTTAAGATTACCATTATTATTAATAAAGTAGCAGTTCCTAATATAGAGATTATTTGGAAAGTTACAAATCTCGTCCATATTCCGTCTTTAGAGTTGTTATTGAATGTCCATTTTTCATTCCATATGAAGTTGTTTAATATTGATAATTCTGCTGCGATTATCCCGGAAAATATGTAGAATAACCCCGCGTATTCTGTTAGTGCATATAAAAATGCGGTGTTAACTACAACCCCTGATGCACCGACTATTGCGTATTTTAAGAACTGTTTCCAATCAGGCATGATTATACCCTGAATAACATTAAAAATATACCCAAGACCAACATTATCATTCCCATTATAATTGAATAAAGAAACCATTTATTAAAAACATAAATTAAACAATATTTATTACAACCGGTCGGATCTTCACAACATCCACACCCATACGTAATTGACTTTGATGGTGCAGATATATATGCACATCCTATGGTTATCGTAGATATAGCTATTATAAAATTAATACTATTCATTTAATGACACCCATATTTCTTTTGGATTTGCTACAAGATAAACTAATACTAACATGACAACAAACTGCATTGTGAATAACCCTAATGCAACCTGCCAACCCGGTGTTCCAATGGCACTTACATACCCCGGGTTTGTCCACAGTGACCAAAAGGAAAGGGGGAATACGATATATGCAATTACCTGCGTAGATATGAATAAAAAGATTTTGTTGAGATCGCCCGCTACTAAAATGCACATTATAGGGATGTACCAAGAATCGTAGTTAGGAGAATGGAATTGCATACAAGTCACCACTATGAATAACGCACACAGAATAAGTTTCAGTAATAGTATCGGATCTTTCTTTTTGACTTTATACCCCACATATAGTAATGTTATAATCCCTGCAACCATTACGATTTTACCTGCAGTGAATAATAAATCCGTTGTTATCGGGATGTGCAAAACATCGTTTAACCATGAGTAAACTGTATATGTAACTGCCGAAGCATACATCCCACGATCACCCCCGTTTATCCTGAAAATATATGTGTCGAGGTTTGCGGGGTTTATGAAGTATAACGGAACAAATAGTATCAATGATGTTATACTGAACCATTTAATACTACTTAATAGTTCGGTTTTCAACGACGTTTCTTTTGAATTGTATAAAACCAAGAACGGTAATGAGATGATCGGGAATATCTTCGTAAAAAACCCCAACATTGCTGATAAGTATCCACTAAATTTCTCTTTCCGTTCAATTGTAAGGGTTATCCCTATCATCATTAACATTGTAGCAAATGCGGCAAACTCGGTGATTGTAACATACGCTACTGAGATTGCTGTCACATATAATAATGCGGCAATGAATGCTCTGCGGTTGTCCTCCCATATTTTTAATGATATTCTGTATATGCAGATCATCGTGATTGTATCACACACTATCATCAGTAATGCAAACGCTAATATATAGATCGTTTGACTACTCAAGATTACCGCCGGGATTAATGCAAGTAAGGCTGGTATAAATACTAATACGGGATACTCGAACGTATAATTAATATACGGTATCTGACCCTGAAACAGGTTTATTACTTTTTCGAAATAGTAGGTAATCGCAAATGTATCTATGAATGACCTGAATACAAATACCGTCGCAAATGCAAGAATGATCTTTGCGGCGATAGATATCCCTATGAGTTTTTGGATATGGTTGTTTGATAGATCGTCTATTTTATCTGTGGTTTTTATTTTTTTCGCTTTCGTCATAATTTACCAGACAACTATAGTTTTTGTTTTCGTTCCTTTGCTGCCTCAAGTGGATCGTAGAATACTTTGATCCCTTCCAAATACGATTTATCGCGACCTTTTACATACTTTAAATAGGGTTTCACATCGTCCCATAACTGTACATCTATTATTTCTACAATCAGGTTTTTAATGTCAACAGTACCACAAATAACAATATCACGTTCAGATCCGTGATCGAATGTTTTGTCATAATCGTTATACTCGAACCCCGCTTGAAATGTAAATGATTTTCCGAACTTGGAGTTACTTGCAACAGATTTGCAATGTAGTTTATATTTCCCTAATGTTAAATCCGAGTTATATGTAGGATTTTCATAAATTTTAAGATCTGCTTCTGAACATCCATACTCGTGTAATAACCTATATACAGACCATTCTTGTAGTTTGCCGATTGTGTGTTGGAATTCCCAGTTTTTAGGATAGGGCTGGTTTCGTTTTTCCATTAACTTGTATTTTTGTGTTACGACTTTTTTCGAAAACTTAAAACAATCAACTAGCAGTTCTTTACTGAACGTTTTTGTTTTTCCTTCTATTGATTTTATTGCAATGAATAAATCAGTATCTTGTTCACTTTGCATTATTTCGGTGTAATTAACAGTTCCGGTTTCACTTTGCATTTTTTACCCTCACAAAACGAACTCATCGTCATTGTATGATTGATAGATAAAATATTACAGTCTGCATATAACTCGCGTACTAACGGGTCTTCATTATACGATAGTAACCACGGCAACTTCGTGCTTTTTATGTATACTGATAAATCACGGTGATCTTTGTCCGTGAATGAAACGGCGTATAACTTATCGCCGACTGATACGTAAGGCGGATCGAAGTATACTATACCTTTATCTAATTTCAGTTCTCTGAAATCGAGGTTCGTGACTATAGTTCGTCCACGTAATAATCTGCGGATATTACTGATCTTTGTTATAAGGTTCTTTACTGTATAATGACACCCTATTTTCCATTTAGATTTTTGTTCTGTCCCCCCGATGGGGTTTGCATTGAACATCCCAGAGAACGTGCATTTATGGAAAAAAATTCCTAAGTATGCGCGTTCTACTTTATCTTCGGTGTTCATGCGTTCCCGATTCTGATCGAATAATGGGATCGTCGGGGTTTGTGATACGAGTGCTGATAGCCGGGTTATATCTTCGTCAGTGCCGTTTACGATTACGTCCCATATTGCATAGGTGAACTTATCGAAATCGTTCATATGGATCGTCGCACCCGGATATTTCTGCGCATATGCTAACGATACGCTCCCGCCTCCGCAAAATGCATCTGTGAAATACTCGGATTTCGGTAATCGTTCCATGATGGGAACCAGCAAACGACTTTTTCCACCCGGATATTTAATAAAAGTTTTTATTGTTACCATTTAGTCGCACTTCCACCATCTGTTCGGGAAGTGTTTATCGATGATGGTGTAACCTTCTCCAATAGGTTCTAAACCCGCTTTTGCCATATCAGAATCGACCATTATCTTCGCAAGGTCTTTAAATGTGATCTTTGGGTTCCAATCGAGTTTCTTACGCGAATATGCAGTGTCCGCTCGCAATACGCGTACATCCGTAGGACGGAACAGGGATTTATCCGATTTTACACATTTGCCTATGTCAAGTCCTGCATATTCAAACGCATACTCTAAGAAATCCTGAACGGTGTTTGTCAGACCGGTTCCGATTACGTAATCGTCTGGTTTTTTCTGCTGCAGCATTTTCCACATAGCTTCTACATACTCAGGGGCAAAACCCCAATCTCGTTTTGCGTCTAAGTTCCCCAGAGAGATGAACTGTGATTTCTTTGCCAGTATGCTTGCAATACCAAGCGTGATTTTTCTTGTTACAAACATCTCTCCACGACGACTGCTTTCGTGATTGAATAAGATGCCATTAACCGCAAACGTGTTGTAACCATCCCTGAAATTCCGTACCATCCAATACGAATATACTTTTGAACATGCATATGGACTTTGTGGCGCGAACGGCGTATTCTCGTTTTGAGGTGGCGCCGCAGCTCCGAACATTTCACTCGAAGATGCTTGGTAGAACTTGGCGTTTGGATTGTTTTTACGGATGGATTCAAGTAATCTTGTTGTTCCTAATGCTGTAATGTTACTGGTGTATTCCGGCATTTCAAACGAAACGCCCACGTGAGATTGTGCTGCTAGATTATAAACTTCATCCGGTTTGACAGTGCACATTAGGGGTGTGATAGTGTCTGAATCAGCTAGATCTCCATAATGCAGGTGCAGTTTGTCTTTGAACTCGTCAATACGACTGGTATTGAACGTCGATGACCTTCTCACGATCCCATGTACCTCATATCCTTTTGATAAAAGGAATTCTGCAATATATGATCCGTCTTGTCCGGTGATTCCAGTGATTAGTGCTTTTTTTGTCATGGTTGTTCCTTTAAATCCTGTATGCATGTGATATTTATGATTTCTGCTTCACTTAAGAATATAATTTCAATTACTATTGCAGATATGACTGAACAGATTATTACAATCGGGTGGTTTACTATTGAATCTGATAAAGAATCTGATAAATTTATTGCATTAGCCCCGTTTCCAAATGTTAAAAGGCATTCTACTAACAGTCCAATCATACCCCCCAATAATGCCCCAAAGAATAACCCCGAACATATAACCGTAATGTATGCTACGATATTAATAACGGTGTGTTTGATCTTATTATAAGTTGTGCATTTGATCGGTACTTGTATTTTAATTGTCATTTTTACTCCTTTTTTTCTCGGTTTTCTTTATTGTAATATACCTATTAAGTGAAGACACGCTAATATTAATACTGCGAGTGCGAGCAATAATACCCCCCACCCGTCTGGTATGAACTCATTTTCATTATCTACATTTTGATTTTCTTTTTGGGTTGTCATAGTTGACCCGCCTGCTTATCAAGTAACGCGTTGATTGCGTCTTCTCCGACTAATATTTTTGTTATAAATCTACAATCCGGACACTCAGAATCCCCCGTCTTGTAGATAGTCAGATATGATAATCCGCAGTTTTCGCATTTACACATTATTAGTTCCATGAGTTCATCCTTTTAATCTTTGATTTATTTTGATTATATCTGATGGTTTAATATGTTTCGGATTTGTCGGATCATATTTCCCTTCAATCGGTTTAACCCCGCGTTTTCCGTTTTCGCATCTTTCAAAATGCCATTCTTTAATTGAGTTCTCTTGTAGTCGATTGTATTCTTCTCGACTCATAGATCCCATACTAGTGCCGGATTTTAATACTGATTTCATTATTCCACCTTTTTTAAGTGACCTTTACAATCCGAGCATATTTTGTGATAGTGTTTCCCGAATATTTTAATATCATAGTAATCCCACGAACCGCGCGGGTAATCCATCCCGCACCACTCGCAGTAATCTATGATTGTGTCGCTTCCCTCAATATGTTCAGTGAATGTTTTCTCATCCTTGGTTATGACGGGGTTCATTCGATTACATCCCAATAATCTGCGATTTTGCCGATCTCGGTTTTAGATGACCGTGATGCATACACCGTATTGAAAATAGTCCTACCATGTGTTTCTATTTTTAATTTAATGTCGGGGTATTCTTCTTTGGGGTCGTATTCTAATGTAACGGTTGCGTTATTTGCGAGTAGTTTCATCGTAATACCTTCTGGCGGTCAAACCATAAATAGTATCTCATTTTTGCCATGAATAGTAATGACGCAATGAGATCCGGTGTTTTAAGTTTTGAGTGCCCGGCTGATCGTGCTGCAAGTATAATCGGGACTTCGGCGATCCTGAAGTGGTTGGTGTGTAATATTGTCAGACTCTCAAAAAAGAACGCATAGTCGTCGCGTTGTGATTTGTCTAATACTTCCGGATTGATTGTATTTAGATTGTATAACCGGAATGCCCCCGTTGCATCATAAGGTATACCTAATAAGAGTTTTGTAAGGAGATGCCCCATATTAGTAACGAATTTGCGCCACAGACTCCATCCTTCAAGACTGCCCGCAAGAATGTGTCGTGATCCTACAACAACATCACAAATATTAGACCGTGCGCAGTGTATGAATTCAGGTATGTCGTCCGGGTTGTGAGTTCCGTCACAGTCCATTGTTATTAAATAATCAAATCCGTTTTTATATGCATATGTAATTCCGACTTTGTGCGCACTGCCGACACCGAGTTTTCCTGACCGGTGAATCACGTGGATTACTTGTATACTATTCATTCCTTCTGATTTATACATTCCTTTTATAGCATCAAGTTTTATCCCCGTTAAATCCGGCGAATCGTCATCTACAAATAATATATCGCACGGTAAACTTAGGTTAAGGATGCGCCCCGCTAGTTTAGCTACGTTATCGATCTCGTTATATGTCGGGATCATTACTAACGTTTTAATTGCCATGTTTGCCAGTACCCACAATTTCTAAATAGGGGAGCGGGAATATAATTCTCCCTCCACGATCCAAATAACACTTTTCGCGTTCTATGAACTCTTTTTTAAAGTGCCACGGCAGTACTAAGAGGTAATCGGGATTTGCTTTTCTCATATCTTCTTCCGATATGATCGGGATATGACTGCCCGGAGTTTTACATATCCATTTCTGCGGGTTGCGATCTGCTGCTGCTACGATTTCTTTATCCGTAAGTCCGTAATAGTTCAGCAGAACGTTTCCTTTCGTAGATGCCCCATATACGTATATACTTTTTCCTTTCTTAATCTCGTTATTAATGAACTCTAACATTTTGTTTTTCAGACTGCTGACTCTATCGTAAAATGCAGTATATTGAAGGGGCGTGTTTAGTTTCAGGCTGTTTTCATACCGTTCCATACTTGAGATTCTTTGGATATATGTTGGTTGTTTTGATCCTGCGTGGGTTACATAGACCCTGAAACTTCCACCATTTGTGTTATTTGTTTCTACATCGATTACTTTTAGACCGTTTTTCGCGAGCATCCACTTGATTTGCGCGAGCGCGTAGTATTCTAAATGCTCGTGGCATATTGTATCGAACGCGTTATTGACTAACATGTCCGGTAAATAACTTTGTTCTAATACCCATATCCCCTCTGGGTGAAGGTTCGCTTTTATGCTTTTTACAAATGCCATCGGATCTTCAAGATCATAAAACATTGCTATTGATGTAATTACTTTCGCTTTATCCCCCTTATATTGTTCAGATGGGAAGAAATCAGATATTAATTGGATATCGTCCGGGTAGTATTTTTTGTACTGCTCTCCGCCCGGATCAATTCCCACCCGGAACAGTCCTTTAACTTTATAACTTTTTAGTAAGGTTCCGTCATTACTTCCGATATCAATTACGGTGTCTCCTTCAGATAACTTGATGTGGTGCTCGATATGATCGGTTATTGATCCCAAATGGTTTGTCATTGTCTGGTTCATGCCAGATAAGTATCCGTAATTGTTTTTGAACATTTCACCCGGATCGACTGAATGTTTTAACTGGACTAATCCACACGCTACCTTATTGGTTTCGTTGTTGCATTTAACTAACTGTAATGGTGATGATGGGGGGTCTTCTGCCTGTTTTTGAGGAAATATGCCAGACAAAGGTTGAAGTCCTAAATCCATTAACGGTATAAGGTTCGTGTTGCCACAGATTCGGCATGTAGTTATTTCAGTTATTTTCATTTAATCACCGTGCGATTATTGATCCTCGCGTAACACTCTACAAGATTGGTCGTGTAAGATATATATTCTTTTGTTTTTGAAATCGGGTTGTGTTTTTATTGGGCACCACCCATTGTTGTAACACGGGTGTTGTGTTCCTTCAAGTGCACAGTGGAACAGGTTATACATACCCGTTTGAAAATCAATCTTATAGTCAAGATATGGACACGCATCGCTTCTTATGTATACGGTAACTTCTCCATAAATCGGTTTTTGTGCCATAATAAATCTAATTTCACCCCCTAAAATTAGGTTGTTGTGATCGGTTTATATTTTCCGATCTGATTGTACTTGTTTATTAAGAACTTGTATTTGGTTCCTTCCTGAATTTCGAAATATACCTTATCGGTTGAGTGCATGAGATCTCCCTCTACCGTATAGATTGTCGATGTGTATTTACACAGAACTTTTTCTTTGACGGTTCCTATCACTTTCTTATTGAACCGAACTTTGGGGGGGATTAACTCGTCCACCGCCATGAAAAACAATAGGGAGAGAGGTATTACTATTAGAATCACGGTTATAATGATATTTATTACCAGTATGTCTGTTATGGGTTTATACCATATTAACATACAAAACATCACGAAGGGTACAAAAGTAAGTAATGAAAACATAAACACGTTGAACACGCGCTTTGAGTAGACTCGTTCTGTTCCTTTATAAGTATCTGTTTTTGTCATACTTGCTCCAAAAAAATATTGGGTAGGATTAATCTCGTCTAACTATGACGAATCCTACTGCCGCAAGACCTACTAATGCATAGAGTGATGCAAATCCCGGCGATGCCTGAGTTGTAGGCTTTGCTGTTGCATTTACTGTTTCTACCGGGGTGGGTTCTTGGGTTATTGGTGCTGGTGTCGGAACTACGGTTACAACAATCGGTGTAGCTACCGGAGTTGCAGTTGCTTTCGGGACTGCTCCTGCATCGAGTATGTTGAATAAGCTAGTTCCGGTTGCTTCCTGAACGATAGCTGTTTGCTTGACTAAATACTCGTCTGCACGGAACGCTGCGGTGTCTACTTCGAATTTAAGTGCGTTGAGACCGTTGTTCCCTTCACCTTTGACGACTTTGACGGTTCCAGTAACTCCGCTGAACTCTCCACTCTGCGACTTCTGTGTCGGTTTGAATGAAGATGAGTAGACTTCTACTAGTACCTGATCATCAACAGCGAGGTTTGTTTCACTCTTGATTGTGAATTTGTCCCCGATATGTTTGTCGCCGATGGGACTGATGTAGATATATGGCGTTTCTACAATGAACTGGAACTTTGTGTAGGTGTCGTCAATGTTCGGACTGCCGATTGCTTCGATGAGTGCATTAGCAGCGTCGCTTCCTTGAAGGCTCCCTGCTCCGTTGAGCTTGAAGATGGTCATGCCACCAGTTCCGAGTTCACGGTTGACTACGTTGTCTCCAACCACATCAATATCGAACACGGTGTTCTGCATCGGGTGCTGGACTACTATGAAGTACTGACCAGTTGCAAGTTTCTCGGTGTCTGAACCCTTGATCTCATATGTGAATGATGAGTCTGAGTTGATCGATTGTGTCTTGCGGTTGTTGTAGTTTTTACCGAGTACCCAGATAGCTACTCCCTGCTGGGGGTCGCCTTCTGCAGTTCCGATGATCTTGATGGAATCGCCCTGTGCTACAGTAGCTGACGATACTGCGGCTGATACGAACGGTTTCTTGAGTACGACCGATGTCGTGCCGTAAGTTGCATCACCTAAAGATTCTGCACCTTTCGGGAGGTTGACTGCATAGATCGTATACGTACCT
>Ga0247841_10011234_pt1 | contig 11964 bp, 16 predicted proteins | sample LaCruzMarch2015__2_FD_192410 | JGI IMG/M metagenome (GOLD analysis project Ga0247841, IMG submission 192410) | Freshwater microbial communities from meromictic Lake La Cruz, Castile-La Mancha, Spain - LaCruzMarch2015_18m | ecosystem: Environmental > Aquatic > Freshwater > Lake | place: Spain...
TTGCTCTACAATAGCTTTTTAAACCATTTCTAATATTGATAGTTAAGGTTCCGTAGCTCAGCCTGGCCAGAGCACCACGCTCTTAACGTGGGTGTCGAGGGTTCAAATCCCTTCGGGACCACTTTTATACTGCAAAATAAGTTATATCGGTTCGGTCAAATCGACCTCTGCTGCAAATGTATCCTCCATCGATTATGGGATTTCCAGTAGGGTTTGTTAGTCTCTTCCAGTTATCTTTTGATAAATAAACATCATGTCTTTTTCTTCTTTCAGGAGGTGTTGCTCTTGGAACTCCAACTACATGAAAACCTGGCTCTTCAAGCATCGCTTTCCATGGAACTTTTTTCATAATGTGTAGAACTAATTTTGTTTGAGGTTCCATCATACATTCGAGTCTTTTTATTGAATCTCCTTCTTGTTTATCTCTCAAGTTTAAAGTGATGCGCATTCCACTACCAGTATACCATGCTCGCATTAAAGCTTAATTTTATAGATGTTTAAAGAGTTAATTATGCTAGAAAATACAGATTATCTGTATTTTCTCCATGTGCAAACAATTTTTCGATTTTTATTAATTATTCCAAGTTTTTTTCGCTATTTTAGTATATAATGCCTCTGGTTGCTCATTCATTAGAGCAACATATAATTCTTCATTCATTTTTCTATGAGTGTAAAGTTGTACCCAATGTTTCATTACATCCCAAACACCATCATAAAATTCATGAGCAGAATGGCCTTTTTTTATTGACCTGCCCACCATACCTATACCTATCCCTCCTAAATTTCCCCATTTAATGTTATATATTGAGTCATGTTTGTTTACAAGCCATTTATGCAAGGCATATAATCTACTAGACATAGCAAAATCAACAACTTCATCTGAACAACCCACAGCATGCATTTTGATTAAACTTTCTGGCGCATCTTCTACTCTAATGAAAGGAAGATTCCTCAGTCTAACTTCAGCGTCTGACATTTTCCTTAGGGAAGCCATGTTTTCAATCACTCTTGATGCCAATGAATATCTGTTATTTGCTGTTTCCAACTCTTGTTCTCCAGACTTTAGACTTTGCTTTGCAAGGCTTATCTTTTCTCTTAGTTTATTCAGGTAATCTTTTTGTTTTTTCATAGAAACTTCGAGAATAATTACTATTTAAAATAATGGTGCTAAATATTTGACACCAAAAGATAAGTTTATATATCTCTAAATTAGTAGAATTTAATGGAAATTGAAAGTGTCTTGCAAAAGATAGGACTAAATAAACAAGAGTCGGAAGTATATCTAAATACCCTAAAACTCGGTCTAGCGAAAGCTAGCCAAATAGCCCAAAAAACGAGAATTAGAAGAGGAGCAATATATTATTCATTAAAGTTACTTAAAGAAAGAGGACTTATCAGCGAGGTAATAAGTTCAGGAGTACAGCATTTTAAAGCAGTGTCTCCCGAGAGGATTATTGAAATTATAAAAGAGGAAAAAGAAAATCAAGTTGAAGCTATTTCATCTATACTGCCCTCGTTGAAGAATATTCAAAGCACTTCATTAGAACAACCTTTAATTGAAGTTTTTGAAGGTTATGGTGGATTCAAGAGTATTTTCTCAAAATTATTAGATTCTTCCCCAAAACAATTAAGGTGCTATATGTCAAGTAAAATACTAAGCTATTTGCCTCATTTTCACGAGCAATTCAGAAAAAGAAGATTAGAAAAAGGAATAAGTATTCGAACTATTACTGAGAAAAATCAAGAACTAGATGAGATTAAAAAGTTAGATAAAAAAGAGCTAAGAGAGACAAGGTACTATAATAATTTGTTTTTAGAGAATGAGCTATTATATTATATTTTGGATGATGCCATTATTATAATAAAAGGTAATGACAAAGAGCAGATTGCGTTCTATATTAAGGAAAAAAACCTCGCATTTTTACAAAGGAATGTTTTTGATGAGTTATGGAAAATTGCTAAGAAATAGACCAAATACCTCTTAGTTTTTTGTAATCAGAATAAATTATATATATTACCTAAAAACTACCTATATTTTCTCCAGGTGAAACCGCACTTGGTGCACTTGTAGAATTTGGTTTCTGATTCATCTCCAGCTCTTGTTTGGACTGTCCAGAAATATGATTTCTTATTTTTACATTTTGGACAAAGCATTTCTACTTCGGGATAGACGTTTTCAGCCTTTTCATTTATTACTGCTACCTCTTCCCTGGATGCCATCTTCTCAGAGGATTCTATTCTGACTTTCTTTTTAGGTTTATAACTGCAGTTAGCACATTGGGCTTTGTCTCCCTGTATTATTATAAGGCCTTTACATTTTTCGCAAAATTCCATTTTTTAAGGTAAAAATTGTTTCGTATTTGAAAGCTGGAGAGGTTAATAAATCTTACTTATTTACAGAATCCTCTTTCAGCCTGACTCTTAAGTGGTTCGTAGAATATTAATTTTATCCAACCCACATAGGGTATTCTTGCTGCTGATTTACCTAGGATGCTTGTTTGTTGGATGTTTTTTTCCATATTGTATGGAAGTTGGTCTGAATTATGGTCTCCTTTTGTCTCTGTGGGATTTAGAGAGATAATTCTATGGATTATGGGATATTGAGTTACCGAGTTGTATATGATTATGTCTCCTTTGTCGTATTGAGGTTTTCCTAGGACTAGAATTATATCTCCCTTATTTAGACCTGATTTGAATGAAAATGCTTGGAATTGTTCTTTTGAAATGTTTCTTGATTCATACCATACTGCATTTCTTGACCACCATTCATCAAAGCCTGATTCATGGTACATTGAGCAGGATTCTACAACTACTAAAGGCAAGGGAGAGCCTGTGACTAAAGTAAGAAGAGGAAAGAAAATCCATTTTATTAGAATGAATATTAGGATTAGAGAAACAATCCAGGATTGCCAAGAGTCTTTCTTGAGAAAATCGTAGGTTTTTCTAAAGTAATTCATATTACTATGGGGTAAAATGGGTTTTTAAAAGATTTGAAATTGATTTTTAATCAACATGGTGAGTCATTGATTCGAGAACGCTTCTTGCTCTTTGTTCTGCTTGTTTTATTAATTCTGGTTCTAATTCCCTTCTAATTCTTTCATCTTCTTGAGGGTTTGTATAGAATGGTTCAGCTAGGTTTGTTTGATTTGGAATTATCTCATAAGTCATTATATTCTATTAACTTTAGTATATTTAATTATTATTATCTTCAAAATCTATTTGATTATATCAGAGAAGCTTTAATTATCTTAACTTCTTTTAATGGTCGGTCATTCTGGTCTGTTTGAACTTGTGCAATTTTATCTACGACATCCATGCCTTGAATAACCTCTCCGAAAACTGGATGTTTATTGTCTAGGAAGTTGTTATTTACTAGATTGATAAAGAATTGACTGCTTCCAGTGTTTGGACCTGCATTTGCCATTGCGATTGTTCCTCTATTATTCTTTTGAACTCCTTTGAATTCGTCCTTAATGTTTGGGATGGAATTGTCTCCATAACCTGTTCCAGTTGGATCTCCTCCCTGAATCATGAATCCATTAATGACTCGGTGAAATATTACTCCATTGAATGTTCCTTTTTCAACTAGAGATTTGAAATTTCCTGCAGTAATTGGCATATCTCCTCTTAATTGCAGAGTTATATTTCCATAGTTTGTTTCTAAAAGGACTTTTGTATTTTTGTCTGTGTTCATTTGATATATTATTCCTGCTAGGATGATTAATCCTAATATTATAAAGGTTAGTGTTGTCTTTTTTATTTTCATTTTAGTGTTTTATGCGCAGTCCGGGAATTGAACCCGGCTCTAAACCTTGGGAAGGTTTCATTCTACCGATGAAATAACCGCGCATATATGATTATTAGTAAAGAGGGTATTAATTCTTTTTCTTTTTGAAATCGTATAATGCCAAAAGGGCAATGATTATTGCGAAGCTGTCTATTATCATGCAGTTTGAACAGGTTGCACCTATTAGGAAAAATTGGATGTAGATGAAGTAGGCAGCCATTAGAGCTCCAATTATGGAAGCAAGGAGGAATAATCTTTCTAGATGCTTATTTATTTTCTTAAGGTAGATGATGTAAAGGCCGAGGAGAGCGGCAAATGCTATAATTCCAAGGTTTGTTAGTTTTATTCCAAATAATTGGGCATATTGTGAGTTTTGAACTAATTCACAACTTCCACCCGTAAGACAAATATCACTTCCTGATTGGCTGTTGTAGATGAGAACGCCTGATAGAATTATGTTAAATATGATTAATAGCCCTATTAGTCCTCGGTGATATTCCATTTAGGGATTAGGAAATAGGCATTTAATAAGTTTGTGCAAATTTCTTCTTGAATTTTATGGAAAAATTTAAATAGTTAAGATATCTCTAAGATATATGAAGAAAGTAAAAATAATTCCACAAACTAAAATTTCTATCAAGGATGTTGATGGATTTTTTAAAAGAAAAGTTACTCGATTTGGAACGAGTGCAAAGGTTGATTGTCCTAAAGAATATCTCGGAAGGGATGTTTATTTAGTAATCTTAAAAAAGTGAAAATATCAAAATTTCCAAAAGAAATTAGTGAAGAACTAGCTGAGGAAGTCGGATGGCATATCGGAGATGGAAGTATGAATTTTTATTCTAATCGTGGCAAAAGTAAAGGAATTTATCAGTTGAGAGGGCATATTGAAGATGACCGAGAACATTACATCAAAAGGATTAAACCTCTCTTCAAAAGTTTGTACGATATAGAGATTAGTTTGAGGGAAATGCCCTCTACTCGCGTTTTTGGTTTTCAAGTATGGAGTGATGAGCTTGTGAAATTTAAACAGGAATTGGGACTTCCTTTAGGATTCAAGAGAGATATAAAGATTCCACCTGCCTTTATAAGTAGCGAGAAATTAAAGGCAGCAGTTTTGAGAGGTATATTTGATACAGATGGAGGTATTTATCTTGAAAAGAAAAATAATAAGTTATATCCTCGAATGGAAATTAAAACTATTTCTTCTAGTCTGGCTAACCAATTAAGAGATATTTTTAATGAGCTTGGATTAAGGACTACATCTTATAAAGAAAGTTTCGTTAAAAAAGGCAATAAGCTTGAGTCTTATGCTATTGTTATTCGCGGTGCAGAAATGTTTCATAATTTTATGAGTATAATCAGACCTCAAAATCCAAAGCATATAGCAAAATATAATCGGTTTATACAAAGTTTTAAATAACTTGTTTATTGTTTATTTTTAAGATCGCGTAGCTCAGTTGGTAGAGCACAGCTCTGATATAAGTTGAGGGTTTTAAGACCTATTTCAGGAAGGCTGGGGTCCCAAGTTCAATTCTTGGCGCGATCATTCTTTTTATTCGCCTTTGGTAAGAAATTCAACGAAAACCTTGTCCTCAGATATTGAAAATTGCTTTAATGGAAGGTTGGTTGGAATGCTGTTTGTGTAGACTTTGTTCTTTCCAATTGCTTTTATTTCATATCCTGACTCAATCTTGCTGAAGAAGATATCTTCTACTGATTCAACTCCAGGAGCAGCAAGTTCGAATATAACTTTATCACTTAGTCTCCTTATTTTGGATTTTGCTTCGGCTCTTGGAAGATTGGACATTTTTTCCATTTGTTTCACAGTTATTTGTTTTTCGAAAATACTTTGCTTCTTCTGTTTTTTCTCTTGAATTATTTGATTATTGGGCATCGCTCCAATTCTTATTTTTATTCCATTTGGAAGGCTTCTTATTTCTGGCTTTGATTCCGAACCTTTTAGTTCATTTGCAAGCATTTTCATTGCAGAGTTCATAAGCTGTTCAAATATTTTATCAGTTAGATTAAGATTATTTCCAATTGGTGCCTGTGCTACGTCTGTTTTTCCAAGTAATCCAAAATCTTGAGCATCTTTTTCTGGGTCGGCGAGGTTTGAACTACAATAGGGGCAGAAGTTAAACTTTTCTTCTACTTTCGAGTTGCAGGCTTTGCATTTTATTGTTTTATTTTTTTTATTAAAGAACATATTATTCACCAGAGCCAAGAACTTATAAACTTTCCGCAAGATTACTACATAATCAAATTATCTTTTATGGCCGTGTTTGCCATGAATAAATAGACCAAGTCCTTGGAATTCATGGTGTATTGCTTTTATTGGATGAATATGGGGAATTTCCAAATGCAACTTTGAAACTTTCTTTACTTCCTTTATTGAAGGAAGGAAGATAATGCCCACTATAAGTCTTGCAACTGCTGCAAGAGCGAATACTATAAGGAAGGCATCCAAACCAAATGAATTGAATTTAAGGTATTTTAGAAGAAATCCTCCTAGGATTGAACCTATGAAGACACCAGTTCCTACAAGAATATTTGTGTATGCTACACAGGTTCCTCTTTTTGCCTGGGAAACAGAGTCATATACAAAATTTGAGTTTGCAATTGCTGATGCCGAGTTTGCAATTCCTGCTACAATTCCTGGAGCTAGAATAAGCCAAATTATATTCTTTGAAAATAGCCAGACAACTGGACTAAGGACAAAGAAAAATAATTCAACATAGAGGAGTTTTAGATTTCCATATTTATCTGAGAGTTTGCCCATTAGAGGATTAAATAATAATGTGAACACTGATGAGCTCATAGTTATTATCATAAACAAAAGCAGGTTTTTGTCTAAACCTACTTCAGTTAACAAGTAGAATCCGAAGAAAGGAGAGGCAATCATTATTGCGAAGTTGAATACTGCTCTATAGACTGCATATTTTCCAAAGTTGTCGTATCTTTTTATGAAAGCCCAGAAGGAGAATTCATCTTTCTTTTCTAGTTTGAATGGAGGATCGTATTGTTTTCTGAATAGGGAGAATGAAATTAATCTGAATAGGCAGGCTAGAAGGAAAAATAATCCGAATCCAATGAATGTTATTCCAAGGATTTCAAATTTGTCTATGATTAGAGAGCCAATAATTGCAACAACAATTCCAACTGAACCTGCAACGGTATTTCTTTTGCTGAAATATTTTCCTCGTTTATCATCTTGAACTATATCACCCATCCAGGAAAACCAGGCAGGATGTGCCAGACCCGCAGTTATGGCTATGCATGAATACAGAATGATTAGAGCCCAGGGTAAATATCCTTGGAGAATGTTTTGCCAGTATAAAATTGCAATTAGTGCGATGGGAATCCAGAGAAGAGCTTGAAGAAGAACAAATCGAGTGACTATTTTCTTTCTTGGTTGTTTTTCCATTAATTTATTTCCAAAGAGTTGAGAAATTGGAGAAATTAATCCAGAAAATGCGCTAATTAATCCAATGTGTAATGCATTTGAGCCTATTGCCTGAGCGAATGGAATAATGAATGAATCTCCAAATCCTCCTGATGCAGAGGCTGCCGAGCCTTCAATAATACTTATTCTTCGGGCATTGTGCTTCTCTTTTTCAATTAGCTTACTCTCTTTTTGCATATGGATGGAGATAATATTTTGTCTATATATACTTTTCAACATAGAAATCTTTAAATAGTATACATTATCAGTGTATACGTAAAATAGCTATTCAGCGACAATATAAAAATACGATGACAGACATATTTGATGCAAACATTCTATGCAGGAAATGCAACGTGCCAATGACTAAGATGGAAATAGGCAAGGACGGGGTTAAGGTTAGAGCAGTTCAATGTCCTAAATGTCATGATAGAATAATTCATCCTGAAGATAAGAGCAAATTGGAACAATTTAATGATTTGAAGGGAAGAACTTTCTCTGTTAAATTGAGAATGGTTGGAAATAGTCATGCAATCTCAATTCCAAAGGAAATAGTTGACTTTATGCAATATCAGGAAAAGATGATGAAAAGGAATTTTGATAATGTTGTTAGATTAGGATTTGAAGATTTTGGAAGATTGAGTGTTGATTTCTTTGGAGAGGAAGATGAAGATGAAATTAATGAGGGAATGGATGAAGATGATATGGAAGAAATTCCTGCGAGAAATAGCGCAGAGGAAATTCATAGGCTTGCTTTGAAGAGGGCGAGGAGGGAAAATGAAAAACGAAGATAAGAAGGAAAAGGATATAAAAGAAGTTAAGGAAGTTAGATTGAAGGTAGTTGAAGCTTTGCAGGATGATGCGTATAAGGGAATTGCAAGAATAGATCCCCAGATAATGAGAGCGTTGGGTTTGAATAGGGGAGATGTTATATTGGTTAAAGGTCAGAGGGAAACGGTTGCAATTGTCGATAGAGCCTATCCTGCTGATGTTGGAGAGGGAATAATTAGAATTGATGGATTGGCAAGAAGAAATGCGAAGACAGGTGTGGGTGAAATTGTAGTTGTTAAGAAAGCAAACACACGACCTATTGAAAGAGTAGTTCTTACACCTATTTTACAACCTGGAATGCAGATTAGAATTCAAGGAGATGTGGGCCCAATGTTTCTTGGAAGAGCAGTTAGTAAGGGAGATATAATCTCTTTTGGTGGGCAGAATAGAAGAAGAGAGGAAGCATTTGGTGGAGATCTTTCAGATATTTTTGGAGCATTACCTGAGGAATTATTTGGAGGAATGGGCTTGCCTATGTTCAATCAGCAGCAAATTAAATTTATAGTAACTTCAATGGTTCCAAATCAAGCAGGAGTTATAACTGAAAAGACTGAAATTCAAGTTGGCTCTAAAGGAGTTGAAGTTTCTGAGGAAGAAGCATCTTCAGTTCCGCAGGTTACATATGAAGATATTGGGGGATTGACTGAAGAAGTTAAGAAAATAAGGGAAATGGTTGAATTGCCATTGAAGCATCCAGAGATATTTGATAAGTTGGGAATTGAACCTCCAAAGGGTGTTTTGTTGTATGGTCCACCAGGAACTGGAAAGACCCTTCTTGCTAAGGCTGTTGCTAACGAGAGTGAAGCGCATTTTATTTCAGTTAGTGGTCCAGAGATATTTGATAAATTCTATGGAGAAAGCGAAAAAAATATCAAAAAAATATTTGATGATGCTGAAAAGAATGCTCCTTCTATTATCTTTTTTGATGAAATAGATTCAATTGCACCAAGTAGAGATCAGAGTATGCATTCCGGTGAAGTGGAGAGAAGAGTTGTTTCTCAACTTTTATCTATGATGGATGGATTGAAGAGCAGAGGTAAAGTAGTAGTTATTGCAGCAACAAACAGACCAGATTCAATTGATGCTGCTTTGAGAAGACCTGGGAGATTTGATAGGGAGATAGAAATAAATGTTCCAAATAAAGAAGGACGATTAAATATTCTTAAAATTCATTCTAGAAATATGCCTTTGGCAAAAAATGTAGACTTGAATATTCTTGCAGAAAAAACACATGGATTTGTTGGAGCAGATTTAGCAGCTTTGGCTAAAGAAGCGGCAATGAGTGTTCTTAGAAAGGTTTCAAGTGAGTTTAAATTAGATGGAGACGATGCAGTTCCTAAAGAGGCATTGGATAAATTAATTATTAGAGCGGAAGATTTCGAGGAGGCATTAAAGTTTGTGCAACCTTCTGCTTTGAGAGAGGTTGCTGTTGAAATTCCAAATGTTAAATGGACTGACGTTGGTGGATTGGATAAAGTTAAGGCAGCTTTAAAAGAAGCAGTTGAATGGCCTATGAAGTTTTCTGCATCTTTTGCGAAATTAGGAATTCGTGCACCAAAGGGAGTTTTGTTGTATGGTCCACCAGGAACTGGAAAAACTCTTCTTGCAAAGGCAGTCGCAACTGAGTGCGGAGCGAATTTTATTCAGGTTAATGGAAATGAATTGCAGAAGGAAGGAATTGTTGGAAGAGAGACAGAAAGATTAAGAAAGATGTTTAAGAGAGCGAAGCAAGTTTCACCATCTATTTTATTCTTTGATGAATTTGATAGTTTTGCAAGAAGCAGAGGATCAGGAGGCGGTGCCCATTCAGAATCTAATGAGAGTTTGTTAAATACTTTGCTTACTGAAATGGATGGATTACAGGAATTGAAAAATGTAACTATCATTGCAGCAACAAACAGACCAGATATACTTGATGGAGCTTTATTGAGGCCTGGAAGATTTGATAGAATGATCTTGGTTGATGTTCCTGATGAAGAATCTAGAAGAAAAATATTTGAGGTTCATCTGAGAAATACACCTATTGAGAAAGATGTGGATCTGACTGAAATAGTTAAGCAGACAGAGGGATTTGTGGGGTCCGATATTGAAGGATTAGTAAGAGAAGCGAGCATGACTGCTTTGAGAAGAGATATTAATAGTAAGGTTGTTACAAAAGCAGACTTTGATGAAGCATTCAAGAAGAGCAGAGTTTCCGTTTCGTTGGAATCTGCAAAGAGATATAAGAAGTTAGAGGAGCACTATTTAAAGAATGCAAAGATTGGTGTTGAGACTGGTCCGATATATACTGGATAATTATTTAAATTGAAATGTATTTGTTAAATTATGCAAAGAGAGGCATATGTTCTGGAAAATGAACCGTTTAAATTGAAAATTATTGCAGATTGGGATTCTGAAAGTGCTAATTACTTTACGGGAGAATTGTATAAATATGTTAAGAAAGGGAATCTCTCTTTTGATTTGCATGCCAATAGAGGTTCACTTTTAACCGAATTCGTTATAAGTATTGTTAGTGGAATTGCGAGTGCAATTTTGTATGATCTAATAAAAATTATCTTTAATAGATTAAAACGGAATAGACTAAATGGAAAATTGGTTAAGCCAGTGCATTTCTTTACATTTAAGGAAGAATATGTAATTACTGGAGATAAAGATAGTAAAATTCCAGATGATTTAAAGGATGAGTTGTTCAGATAATTTAAAGTGTTGTAATAACCTTTTCTTTTTGTAATAAAAGAACAGTATGTTCGGCTTGTGCGACTTTTCCTTTTCCTGATTCTATTAATTGAGAGTAATGATGGAGAACTCCTGCTTGTTCGATAAGTCTTAATGCTAAAAGTCCACGGGAACCGAATTTTTTATATATCCATCTGCTGCAGAATGGAAGGGTTTGATATTCATCCACAATAAATTGAAGAACTTCCCTGGCAAAATTATCTCTGACATTTCCTTCTTTCTCTAGTTTGTAGATTCCAGAAGGTTTTCCATCTTTGACACTTCCTAATCCATTTGTGGCAAAAGGTTCTATTGCATAGACTCCTTCTATTAGTTCGAATGTTTGTGAATTATCTACGTTTGGAATAGTTATTCCAGCGTGCAGGTCATATTGAGTTATTGAGTGTCCTGAAAGATTGATAATTGGATTGAAACCTTGGGATTTTATTGCTTTTTCAATGTCTTTTCCTATTTCATTCACTTTTATTCCAAGAGCTATTTTATCAGTGCCTGCTTTGACTGCTAACTCTGCTGCTTTTATGAGTTTTTTATTTTCTTCGTTATTGTCTAAGTCTAAAGAGAAGGCAGTGTCTGCAGTCCAGCCGTTTATTTGCACTCCAATGTCTACTTTTAGTAAACCTGAAGCCAAGGTTTCATCATTCCAGCTGGGAGTGTTATGGGCAGCTATTTCATTTATTGAGAGATTGATTGGAAATGCAGGTTTTGCTTTTAACTCTTCAATTTTAGCATCGACTTTGTTTGCTATTTCAATAAGAGGCATTTTTGGTTTTATTATTGATTTTGCATAGTCAACTACCTTCTTTGCTATCTCTCCTGCGAGTTTGATGTCTTTAATGTCTTCTTTTGTTAATTCTGAAGTCATATTATTTGATTCATCATCATCTTCTAGTTTTTTAGTTGCAACTTTATCTAATTTAACTGAGGCAGAACTAGGTTTTTCTTTTGCTCCATGGGAGGATGCTCCGCCATAGTGTTTTTCTGTCATTTTCTCAACCTTCTGTCTTTGGGAACGTAGTTAAAAAGCTTTTCCCCATTTGACTTTCCACACCCTAGGAAATTTCCTTTGAATGAGATGACTTTTGTTCCTGGAGGTGTTTGAATATCAAGGTCTTGTCCAGTCATCCAGAGTTTGTATTGTTCTTCAGTTATATCCAGAAGATTTTTG
>Ga0247841_10011236_pt1 | contig 11963 bp, 9 predicted proteins | sample LaCruzMarch2015__2_FD_192410 | JGI IMG/M metagenome (GOLD analysis project Ga0247841, IMG submission 192410) | Freshwater microbial communities from meromictic Lake La Cruz, Castile-La Mancha, Spain - LaCruzMarch2015_18m | ecosystem: Environmental > Aquatic > Freshwater > Lake | place: Spain...
GGTTTCCAGGTTATTCCATTCGTAGGATACCTGGCTCATTTCCCCTAAGACTCGCCCGGCTATCACCAACTTTTTACCATCCGGGCGCGTCGCCATCTCCAGGGTTTCGGAATATATTGCCATGGCTTCATGCAGCCGACCTTGTTCTACCAGCACGTACCCCAGGTTGGAATTGACAAGAATAACCAGGTGAATGTCGCCGACAGCCTGGCCGATCTGCTTTGCTCTCAAGTAGGCCTGCCGGGCCTCCTCAAGTTCGCCGTTCATCGCGCTGGCATCTCCCAGGAGAGCCGCAGCTATTGTACGTAAGATCCCGGAGGTCAGGTCAGTATCTGTTAAATACTCCAGTGCCTGCCGGGCAAAACTGGCAGCCTGGGCCGACTCCCCTACCTGATACGTCGAATAAGCCCGGGCGGTCGCGATCGCGCCTCGCATGACATTGAATCCTGCCGGGGATTCCTGCGACGCAATCATTCTCTCTGAAGTCTGCAGTACTTCTTCTACCCGCTCGGGGAATCCTGTTACGGCGAATACCCAGCCCTTGAGAATTTGTATCCAGGGACGCGTCCGGGCTTGCGCTTCGACCGCTTTGATCCATTTGGCCAGAGTGTTCACTTCACCGCTGATAATCAGGAGACCACCATTTTGCTCAATGAGCTGAATCGCCCTGTCATAGTCACCGGCTGTCAACGAATGGCCAATGGCTTCGGGGACCAGCCCATTTTGCTCGAACCATTGGGCGGCACGCTGATGTAAATTGGAAAGTGAATCCGGATAATGCTGTTCCAGTCGCTTCCTTAATACTTCCGCGAAGAGATGGTGATAGCGATACCAGCGCCGCTCGTCATCAAGCGGAATGACAAAGAGATTCATCTTCTCCAGTGATTCCAGCGTTGCTTGCCCGTCTATGGGCCCTTCCGAATCCGCGTTGATGACAGACTCGCATAGCGGTCCGCATATTTGGTCCAGGATCGAGGTCTGCATGAGGAAGTCGCCTATCTTTTTTGGCTGAAGCCTGATTACTTCTTCGATCAGGTAGTCCATTATGTAATGGTGACTGCCGGTGAATGCTGAAACAAAGCCGTGAATGTCTTTACAGTTCTGCATCGATAGCGCAGCCAGTTGTAAACCTGCTATCCATCCTTCGGTCCGCGCCTCTATAGCGGAAAGATCACCGGCGGATAGTTTCAACCCCATCATATCATTTAAAAAGGCAGCAATCTCATCATGCGTGAAACGTAACTGGTCGGCGCGTATATCCATGAGCTGGTTGCCGACCCGCAGACGTGAGAGCGGTAAAGGCGGATCAATTCGTGTAAGAAGAATCAGATGTATCTGGTGTGGCAGATGCTCCATAAGGAAAGCGACTACCTTTAATACGTCTTCAGCGTTAATGACATGGAAATCATCCAGCACAAGAACGAACGGTTCCGGAATTGAAGCAAGCTGATTGGTCAGGTGGTTGATTATGTTTTCATATTGAGCCGGCCGAACTATGTCTGGTATATCGTCTTCAATGCCCGGGGCAACAGGTTGAAAGGCTGTAAGCAAGTATTGTAGAAAACGGGTGGGATCATTATCCCCGACATCCAGAGAGAGCCATGCAGAAGGGATACCTGTTTCTTTTATCCATTTGCTGACCAGTGTGCTTTTACCGTAACCGGCAGGGGCAGAAACTAAAATATGTTTTCTATCTATCCCCTCATTTAACAGATCGATAAGGCGAGGGCGGGATACCTGATTGGAGCGAACAGCAGGGACATAAAACTTTGTCCGAAGTAGATGCTTGCTTTGCTCAAGAGACATTTGGTACCGCAATACGGATTTTCATTTTGTCAGGCATTGCCGCTACTTTATCAGTTCGGCGGTAGTCTGCTTCTGGGTCTGCAAAATGCCGGGCAAAGCATCCTGATTGGGAATAACCATCGTGATCATGAGTATGCCTTTGTCGCTGGGCGCTGTTACGACTTGTGCCTTTCCCGTTGGGTCCGTATATATCATGCTCTTGGAGACCAATACAATTTCAACAGGGTTCGTCTTGGCCTGCGAATTGGTAAGGTTAAAGAAATTATCCGTATTCATGGCAAAAGCGGAGATAGTCCAGTACTGTGTTGTCATAGACGTCACGCGAAGCGGATGCTGGCTTACGTCGTAAATACAGAGTGAATAAATATCATCAGGCGCCGGCCTGACCACATCCGTGCTCTGGGCTGTAATCGGCGGTTGGAAAACCCACTGGTTGCCGGGAAAGTTGAACTTCTTGGTAATTGTTGCTTCCATTATAGAGGTGGGAATACTGCCCGCGACGATCAGGTTTACAATGACGGCCACAACGATGACGGCTAAAAGAGTCCATCCTATCCAAGGTATCCATTTCTTCATTATTGGCAGCCCTCCTTGACGATGTGCGGAAGCTGCGCTGCCTTCAGTGCATCGGCGTTCGAGTAAGCAGTCCCGGAGTCATGCAGGCGGAGGTACACATTCAGCGTTTTGGCGTTGCCGGCCGGCAGCCAGTTCCCCTGCTTCGGAGTCTTCGACAGGTATATTTTGAAACTACCGTCAGGCTCGAACTTGATATCGGTAGAACTGAACGACCAGCGGTTCTGGTCGTTGGCTATCAGGAAGCCATTCTCGTTGTAAACGGTGATATTCCAATATCCTGACATGGGCGCCGGGCCCTGTATTACATAGTCACAGTTGGCCGCCAGCGGCTGCCCGCTGTCATCAGTGTAAGCGCTCAGGTAAATGCTTAAGGATGCGCTCACTGCCATGAGCCCGTTTTCAGCGACCCAGGCCTTGATATAGGGATTTGCACCGCTGCTGCCATAGGCCAGGTTGGTTGACCAGGGTCCGTTCTTGATGTTGCTTCCACTGGTGACCAGATTGGCAACGGGGTTTACGGTAACAAAGCCGATGGCAGCGCCTGCAACCACGGCTATCAAACCAGCAATGATAACCTTGTAGATAGTCTTTATATCCCTAACCTCGCTTTTTGATGCTATCATATGCCGAATGTTACGTCAATCATTTTTTAACCCGAGCTGCGGCTACATATTTATTCGTAAACCTTTTCCTCGGCTGCTTCCTCGCTGCTCAGGTGGATGTCCGCCTCGATATTCCTCTCATCAGTTGTCCTGGACAGCAGTTCCTTGTAAAACTCGTGCTGGATGATCAGGCTCTGGATATCGTTTGTGCCCGTCCATATCTGGAGGAGCCTGGTTTCTCTCACGGCCCTTTCTACGGGGAAGACCCTGGTATAGCCGATGCCGCCCAGAATCTGCATGGTCTCGTTGGCAATTTCCCACTGCGTCTGGGTCGCGAACCTCTTCAATTCCGATACCATCCTCCTGCGATAGCCCGCCGTGCCGACCTGGTCGTCGATAGTGCGCGCCACCACGTAAGCCAGCGCATTGACCGCGTCTATCTTGGTGATGCAATCGGCTATCCTGAAGCTGACCGCCTCGAAATTTCTTATCGGCTGTCCGAACGCCTTGCGCTTGTTGGCATAGCGGGCCGCGATCTCCAGCAGCGCGCGTGAGCCGTTGATATAGCCCACCATCCTTTCCGGCACCATCATGTGGTAGAAGACCTCGGAGCCCTTGTTCTCTTTTCCCAGCAGGTTCTCCTCCGGGACCTTGACGTCCCTGAATATGATCCTGGCCGTGCCGGTGCCTCGGCTGCCCATCAGTCCGTATACGTGCTTAACTTCGACACCCATATCCCTCTCGACGATTAATGTGCTCAGTGAATTATGTCCCCCGCCCGGGTTGGTCACGGCATAGACGAGGAAGAAATCCGCGCCTTCGCCGCCCACTACGAAGCGTTTCTGGCCGTTAAGTATGTAATGTTTCCCTTCCTTTCGGGCCGTGGTGGTTGCTCCGAAGAAGTCCGATCCGCCCCTGGGCTCAGTCAGCGCCTCCCCTGCCCAGATCTTCCCTGCAACCAGCGGCTTGAGATACTTCTGTTTTTGCGCTTCCGTTCCGTAGGCATTCAAAGCGTCCGAGATGAGGCCGACGATCCCGAATACGCATGCCAGGGGAACTCCCAGTTTGCCCACCTCGCCCAGGACAAGGAACTCGTCCACATATTTAAGCGCCCTCCCCCCGTATTGTTTTGGTGCCCGCAGCGCGAGCAGGTTCCGTCTTCCTGCCTCTTCAATAAATTCCTTGGGGAATTTGATTTTCTCGTCATCCATATCGAGGATAAGCTGGCGTGGTACCCATTTGACGAAGTCCTGTACTTCTTTCAGGAGAACCTTCTGCTCCGTGGTCAAAAACACCTCAAACATGACTCCTCCTTCTCAACCTTGTGGCGATGGGACAATTATACACCGGGGCAATTTGCAGCAACGCTAACACAGGATCCACTTTTGCACCGTCGTTTGAACTCAATAATCGAAAGCTATCGCACTGCCGGAAGACCCATTGATTCGTATCCATTTGTTTAATAGAGCTCAGCGATAAACCCGCCAGCCTACCGTACCGATTCGTATCCCCAATTGTACGCAGGGCAGTAATGGCTAATCATGTGTGACTAAAATATAGAGGATAACTAAGTAAATGACCGAGCCAATTATTGAAATATTCCAGCTTTATAAGCTTTAGCTTTGAGATAATTAATAAAAGCGGAACAACTTATTAACATATAGTAGGCATCTTCAAAATCCAGCGTATCCTTTTCCATCAAAGCATGGCGTATGCCATCGGCGTCACTTGTATATCCATAAGCTTTATCGAAACTCTGTTGTAATGCGGCATGTATTTCCAGTTTACTACCGATCAGTTTTAGGGCGTCGCCTAATGTAGCTTTTGAATTCTTCGTTATAACACGACATGTAGCTTCCACAGCGCTAATAGACTCTTTAATGGAATTGCGATAATCAGGATTTGATTTATCTGATAATTTTCTCAATGCCTCCACAATATGCTGACTGGCAGGTTCCAAGCTACCCTTATTATCTATAGCTGCTGTAACTGTCTTAATCTCGGTGTCCGAGGTTATAGGCGATACTATCCCAGTAATAAAACGGTATCCAGACAACTCTGATTCTAGTACCTTATTACATTCGTCGCAGAACTCAGCATTATTTTCCTTAATTTCAGAAGTGTTGACAATAAATTCAATGAAATCATAAACCTTGTTATAACTACAGCTAAAAAAATAATCACGTATATAATCGATAACATTATTCAATTTAGAATCCAAGAGAGAATCAAGCGCAACTTTATAATAATCGTGATATAAACTACCCAATAGCCGTATGATTTTTCTTGTTCGCTTTTCTTTACTACTTTCTGTTATACCGCGGACCGTCCAATCACCCCAGGATCTGATCGGCTCCCAAAAATGAACTGTTAACAGATTCCAAAGGCGATTTTTTAATGCATCACTCATGGAATTGAGTTGAACTACATCATTAATGGGTTCTAAACCTTGCCTTTGAGAAAAAGTCATATTATACACCGTGTTAACCAGCAAAAACTGACTCTATTGGAACAATACGATTATACACCAAGCTAAGATACGACAAAATGCCAGCTATATCTGACACGTTATAACCTCTTGACCATCACCTTACTATAACAATACAGTACCTATTGAATTGCATAGATAGCGTTGTTATAATTCAGCGAAGATCATTAACAAGTATGTTCAATCCTACGTCGAGCATTGATTAATAATAGTTATCAAAAATGAAGCGGTAGTGTAACTGGTGGTTGATCATTATGAAACCAACTATTAAGGATGTCGAAAAAATCGTAAATATCAACTTATATAGGGACGTTAAAAGGACACATAAAGGGAAAGTTGAGGAAAATGTCAAGATAAAGATAATTGTTCCATTACTTAATTTATTGGGCTACGACACTATAAATGATTTGGATTTTGAACACACCGTCCGGAATAAAAAAGCCGATGTCGCGATAGAAATGAATGGAAAACCCATAGTTTCTATTGAATGCAAAGACCTAACTGAAAATCTTGACGCACATTTGGAACAAGCATTTAAATATGCTTGCTGGAGAGGCTTCTTAGTATTGGTCCTGACTAACGGTTTGGAAATTCGTATTTATAAGACATGGGAAGCAGCAACCGAATTAGAAGATAGGCTTTTGTTTGCCTGTGTTATCCGCGAATTACCTACAACCTTTTTTGAGAATAAAGGATTATGGGATTTACTGTCTAAAGAAAATATCACTATACAAAATAACATCATACAAAAATGGAAAGAAACACAATCTAAGCTCCCAATATTAACCTCATATATCGACGGCCTATTCGACTATCTTCCTTTGAATAAAGATAAAAACAGATTGTTAGAAGAGGCTTTTCAATACATCAGCGCACGCCAATATTCACAAGGTATTGATTCACTCCGTAAATGTATGGTGCTAGCCGATATTACTGAATCTGAAAAAATGGCACTGCTTATGGAAATCGGTTCCTGCTTTTACAATCAGGGTAAATTTATCGAGGCGCACGGTAGCTTAAAGGAAGGATTAGATATAGCCACCGTTTTAAATGATAGGCGAAGAATCGCTATGTACAGAGGTAATATAGGTATTATCTATATGTTTACAGGTGATCCGGATAACGCGCTGAAATACCTTCAGGATGCGCTCGAGATATTTCGACAATTTGGATACAAACGTGGAGAAGCAACAAATTTAGGTAATATAGGCGTTATCTACATGGATAAAGGCGACTTGGATAATGCATTGAAATACTTTCAGGAAGCACTCGATATGGATCGACAGATCGGAAACAAACAGGGCGAAGCCGCAGATTTGGGCAATATAGGTACATGCCATTTAAAAAAAGGTGACCAGGCTAACGCGCTGAAATACTTTCAGGAAGCACTCGACATGGATCGACAGATCGGAAACACACAGGGCAAAGCCGTATTTTTAGGTAATATAGGCGTTATCTATATGGAGAAAGGTGACATGGACAATGCACTGAAATACTATCAGGAAGCACTCGATATGGATCGACAGATCGGAAACAAACAGGGCGAAGCCGCAGATTTGGGCAATATAGGCATTATATATATGGATAAAGGTGACTTGGACAACGGCCTTAAATACTATAAGGAAGCACTCGAAATATACCAACAAATTGGGTTTAAACTGGGTGAAGCTCTAAATTTAGGTAATATCGGCGTTATCTATAGAAATAAAGGTGACCAAGATAACGCGCTTTTGTATCATGAAAAGGCACTTGATATTAATCGCAAGATCGGATACAAACAAGGTGAGGCTAACCAATTAGGCAATATAGGAATAATTTACAAGAATAATGGTGATGTGGACAATGGATTGATATACCACAATAAAGCACTCGAAATAGATAGACAAATCGGATACAAACAGGGCGAAGCCACAGATTTGGGTAATATCGGCATTATCTACATGTACAAAGGCGACCACAATAACTCACGGAAATACTTCCAGGAAGCACTTGGAATAGCTCGACAGATCGGAAACAAACAGGGCGAGGCTAACCAATTAGGCAATATAGGCATAAGCTATTCAAAACAGGGTGACACAGACAATGCTCTGAAATATTTAGAACAAGCCCGCGAAATATTCAGGCAATGTGGTTATATAAAGGACGAAGTTTCTATTTTGGTCCATATTGGCAAAATCTATATAACCAAAGGTGACCCAGACAATGCACTGAAATACCGTGAAGAATCTTTGCGAATCCGTGATGCCTATTTACTTGAACACGGACGAGATGTTATTCAACACACTCGTGATGAATTGAGTGAAATGTAGGTTCGAAATAAATGAATTCTATTTAATATATATCAAATAAATCAGAAATGCGATAACGCGATACGATGATAATAAAGTGACACGCAGTAAATCCCTTCGAGAATTGTTATTCTAATACTAAAACTTGGGATAACAATATGATTCGTACAATGTTAGTAACAAACAATAATGATAACTGGTGGAGCTGAGGGGATTCGAACCCCTTACCTTCTGACTGCCAGTCAGACGCTCTCCCAATTGAGCTACAGCCCCGCAACAAGGTATCAATCTATCAAAAAGCGGCGATAAAGGCAAATCCCGCCCGTTCACTTCCTGCCGTAAATAATGCCGATCGAGCCCACCATGAAGGGCAACTTGAGCGGCCTCGGTATAAAGTCCGCGTTGCTGGTATCAATATACCTGACGTCATCGACGCCCCAGCCTTTAATCTCCTCCAGCAGACAGTCGATATCGCCGTACAACTTCTTGTTAGGGAACAGATCCTGAAATGAAAAATGTCCACCCTTCTTCACGGTCCTCAGCGCCTCCCTGACCACGTCCTTCTTATTTTTCGCAGCCTTGACCTCGTGGAAGACGAAGTTGCTGATGGCCGCGTCGAATGCCCCGTCCTCGAAAGGCAGCGAAGCCGCACTGGCCTTCTGAAAATTCACACGTTGAGCTACTCCCTCGATAACCGCGTTTTTCTCACAGGCGGCCGGGGAATAGTCCCACCTGCCCTCCCAGTAGTCTATCCCTGTGACTGCGGCTTCGGGGTACTCCTTAGCCAGCGCAATCGCCAGAGCGCCGTTGCCGCAGCCGATGTCCAGAGCCTTTCCCCTGCCGTCCCATTCGAGCCTATCCAGCACAAACCGGCGTATCTTAGACTGAATATCCTTTCCTTTAGGCGAGAACTCGTGATAGGCGTAGGAGAAATAGGCTGCGATTATCAGAAAAAACAGGGCAACGATGAGGAAATAACGCGAGGAGTAGACGAGCAGAAAAAACATAGCGGCCAGCATCCAGGGATACACGATCAGCGCCTTCGAGACCCAGTTGCCGTAATCGGGCTTAGCGTTTGTTTGCGCAGATGATTTCATATAACTTCTCCATATTTAAATAACGCCTGACGGTTGCAGCGAGCTCGTCATAAGCCTTCTCCCGATCCAGCGCGACGCCCTCAGGCAGAGGCAAATTGCGAATCAAACACAGATTGTTGACCATCCTGCGCGTGAACTCGTCGTTGTTGAATAGCCCGTGCATATAGCTGCCGAACACGGTTCCTGTCCGATTAATACCACCTTCACTGTAGCTTGCGGGCGTATTAACAGACGACGTCACCGTGAACACAAAACCGGACTCCTGCCCGTGGCTTCGCCCCATGTGTATCTCGTATCCTGCAACCTCAATGCCTTTCATGCCATCGAGCAATCCTTTATCGGCATCAACCGTGGCCCTCACCTGCGAGGTGACCTTCTCCGATTCAAAGACCGTGTCCATATCCAGCAGTCCCAGCCCGTCGGCTTCGGCCATATCTGACTCGGCCCTGACCGGGTCATGGACCCTGCGTCCAAGCATTTGATACCCGCCGCACATGCCGAAGACCTGCGTGCCGGCCTTAGCTCTCTCGATTATCCTCGCTGACAGCCCAGCCCTATGCAGAAACTGCAGGTCTGAGATGGTGCTCTTGGTGCCAGGTATTACTATTAAATCTGGATCACCCAACTTTTCAACGGAAGCCACGTATCGCACGTTGCAGTACGCCTCCAGCGGATCGAAGTCATCGTAGTTGGATATATGCGGTAAACGTATGATGCAGACGTCGGGATATCCCTGCCGCATATAAGAGCGCCTCTCATCCAGGTAGACCGAGTCCTCCTGGGCGATTGCCATGTTCCTGATATAGGGGATAACGCCCAGCACCGGACGCCGGCAGCGTTTCTCCAGGAAATCGATGCCGGGCTGCAGCAGCGACAGATCGCCGCGGAACTTGTTGATCACAAATCCCTTGATCCTGTTGCGCTGATTCAACGGCAGCAGCTGCAGCGTTCCGACTATAGAGGCGAAAACACCCCCCCTGTCTATGTCTCCCACCAGTATGACAGGGGCTTTAGCCAGCGCGGCGATGCGCATATTAACGATCTCCCTGTCCATCAGGTTGACCTCGGCCGGACTGCCCGCGCCCTCGATGATCACAACGTCGTACTGCTTCCGCAGCTTTGCCAGCGAGTCCGCAATGATGGGAAGCAATTTATGGTTGTCTTTGTAATAGTCCGCGGCATCGGTGACGCTCTGCGCCCTGCCCAGCACGATGACCTGCGACGTCGCGTCGGCCTGCGGCTTGAGCAGAACCGGGTTCATCTCGACCGTCGGCTTTATGCCCGCAGCCTGGGCCTGCACGGCCTGCGCCCGGCCTATCTCTCCCCCATCTTTTGTGACGAAGGAGTTGAGCGCCATATTCTGTGCCTTGAAGGGCGCCACCCGGTATCCGTCCTGCTTCAATATGCGGCAGAGCGCAGCCACCATGATGCTCTTGCCCACGGAGGAGGCGGTGCCCTGCACCATCAGTGTCTTTGCCGTCATCTTATACCCCGCTCTGCTGTGAGGGGTTCCACGCGTGCACCAGCGGACGGTACCAGCGGTCCTTACGGTACTCCGAGGCTATGAGAATGATGTCCAGCAGCCACCACACGCCCAGCCCTCCCAGGGTTACCAGCTTGAGCCAGCCGGCCTTGTACCTGCCGATGTAAAACCTGTCCGCGCCGAACCATCCCAGAAAGAAGGCCAGCAGCAGGGCGATGTACCAGCTCCGCGGCGCGGGGGGTTTGCTCATAACGGAAACTGTCCTCCAAAATATTCGATGATGGTCTGAACGCCGAAGTGCCCGCACACTGCCAGCAGCACGTTCTTAAGCGTTTTGCCGGCCAGGCAGAGCAGCAAAAATCGCCACCAGCCGAAGTGCATCATACCCGCGATGGCGGTAAAGGGATAAAACAGCGGGTTCAGTATGGAGGCCATGATGAACACCGACAGGGCGCCCCTGGTCCTGATCCAGGTCCTGAACCTGTCCATCACGCGGTGGTCCAGGGCATGAAAGGCCTTGGCGCTGCTTAATCCCGTCACATAGACTACCATAGATCCGATCGTCTCCCCGGCCCCGGCGATCAGGCCGACCAGCAGCGGGTTCAGTATCCCTCCCAGCGTGAATACGATGAACAGGCTGGGCACCGGCACAAACAGTGTAATATCGGCCAGGAAGCTGATGATGAATACGCCGGCGTAACCGTACCTGGCAAACTTGAGGAACTCCTGCCAGTAGACCACTACCAGTACGCAAAGCACGGCCGTCAGGGCAAGCGAGACCACCAACAGCGTGTAATCCTTCGCCGACCGGCGCTGGTGTCCCTGGTCAAATGTTATGGCGGAGTTGCCCAATTATCTCGACGTCTTGCTTTTCTTTCTTTTCCTGGTCCCGGCGGATGCCTCGTCTTCGCCGGCCTCGCCGGGGGCACCGGCCACCACTGTGAACGCCAGCGCGTCTTTGTCGACTGAAACCTTCACCCGGTCGCCGTCCTTGACTTCGCCCGATATGATCTTGCTCGACAGCGGGTTCTCGATGTAGCGCTGGATAGCTCGCCTCAATGGACGCGCGCCGTACTCAGGGTCGTATTCCTTGCGGAAGACCCACTCTTTGGCCTCGTCCGTCAGCTCGAGCACGATGCCTCGGTCGGCCAGCAGCTTGTCGACTTCCTTGACCAGCATGTCGATGATCTGCTTGAGGTTGGCCTCGTTGAGCGGGTGGAAGATGATGATCTCATCTATCCTGTTGAGGAACTCGGGGCGGAAGGTCCTCTTGAGGTCGCCCTCAAGCACTACCTTGAGCTTGTTCCACTCGTCCTTGTCTTCCTTGACCTGCTTCTCAGGCGGGACGTTAAAGCCGATCAGCCTGTGCGCCTGCTTGCGGAACTCCTGCATGCCCAGGTTGGAGGTCATGATGATCACGGTCTCCTTGAAATTGACCGTACGTCCATGGCTGTCGGTCAGACGGCCGTCCTCGAGTATCTGCAGCAGTATGTTGAATACGTCGGGGTGCGCCTTCTCGATCTCGTCGAAGAGTATCACCCGGAAGGGACGCCTGCGCACGGCCTCCGTCAATTGCCCGGCATCGTCAAAGCCGATGTATCCCGGGGGAGCGCCGATCAGCCA
>Ga0247841_10011237_pt1 | contig 11963 bp, 20 predicted proteins | sample LaCruzMarch2015__2_FD_192410 | JGI IMG/M metagenome (GOLD analysis project Ga0247841, IMG submission 192410) | Freshwater microbial communities from meromictic Lake La Cruz, Castile-La Mancha, Spain - LaCruzMarch2015_18m | ecosystem: Environmental > Aquatic > Freshwater > Lake | place: Spain...
TCGGGGGTCTATTGTTTGTATATCCCACTCCTTCTTGCCCTATCATATTAGCAACAACTATATCATCTTCTACTTGAACAAATTGAACATTGCCTAATTGATCGTTGTCGGGCCAATTTCTATATGATCTTTCAGGTTGCCGCCATTTTCTGCTAAGGGCTAAAACGAAACCTGCTCCCCAATGTCCTTCGGTATTACAACAATGAACTATGACCTTAAGACCTTCTCCAATAGGCTCTGTAGCATCGCCTTTAATATATAGTATTTCTTTCATAATATCCTTTTATCATTACGTGCAAGACTTCCAAGATAACCACTATGATGAAATCTTGCATACTTTTCTTTTGTTAGTCCTTCTTCTTTAGCACATATAAGGGCTATTGCATCTGTAATTGCCAACATGACAAGAATAGAAGTTGTTGGAGCTAATCCTAAATGTCCCGCCTCTTTTATATTCCCCATTTCAACTATGATATCGCAATCTTTTCTTATCCATCCATCTTTATGAGAGGTAATTCCTATAATTTTACTTACCCCGTTTTCCTTGGCCTGTTTCATCATTTCTATTACTTCTCTTGTTTTGCCTGAAGTAGAAGCCACAAATAAAACATCCTTGTGAGTAACCATGCCTAAATCCCCATGAGAGCTTTCACCGGGATGGATATAAACACTAGGAAATCCCAAAGAGCAAAGTAAAGAGGAAAACTTCTTCATTGCGTGACCGGCCTTACCCATACCGGTTACAATAATTGTTCCATGACATTTTAATATGGCGTCAATGGCCTCTGAAAAACCATCACGAACTGGAATATCGGCTATGGCGTCAGCAAAGCCCTTAAAAATATCCAAGGCCTCTTTATTTCTTTTTGCTTTTTTTATCATCTTTGTCGTCTTTTGGGGTGGTAGTAGATCTTGTCTTCTTTTTGTCCCATGGTTTAAGCGGCTCTATTGGTTTAGGATCTACCATGGTATCGACATTTCCGTCCTTCTTTGTTTCATCCACATTCCACCTGTCTTCTGGGGGCTCTTGCAAATTAGGGGGAGGCATGTTCATAGCCTGTTTAAAAGTATTTTCGAGATCCACTAGTCCCTGTAACAAACTGGGTGGGATAGCGGGGGAACTGATATTGTTATTAAAATTATGCATTCTTTGATTATGCTCTGAGGCGGTAAAGGGTCCATAACGAGAAAGTATATCTTCTTTTAAAAACTCAAAAGTACATTCACCTAATTGAATTTTACGCTTCAACTCATTAAACTTTCTTGCGATTCGATCTTCCATGTCCAACATATCTTCTTCTGATTTGGGAACAAGAATTAGCCCCTTAGTTGTCACATAAGAGGCCAAGTGATATAAAGCATTGTCTAGTTTTTTAACGTCTTCAAAAGAATAGCTCATATTGTATTATACAACCTTTTTATTGTTTTGCAAGTATTTGAACTGCATCTCTTATTCTATTATCTAGTTCGGTTAATCCCTTTGTAACTCTAAGCCTATCTAAAGCCGATATTGTTTTATAAAGTTGATAGATTTTACGACGGCATGGAAGATAGGGTATTTTCTTTGTAATAAACGGGTCCCCCATATATGTTTTCCATAAAATCGCCGCATATTCTTGAGCATTATAGGCATCGGGAAGATTACAGTAAAGATCACCTATCCCATTTGGCATCCATTTAGAAAACAGCGCCGGCCATATTGGAGAAATAAATCTTTCCTTCTTTTCTTTAACTTCTATAGGAATATGCCATTGGTTAAGATATTCAATTGACTTACCCTGATATTTAACCATGTTGTTGCCCTTACATATCGTGACTATACCTCCCGCCATTACCCCAGCCATAAAAGAAACGCCTGTATCTAAATAATTCGTACATAACACAGGAGCTTCACCTAGCCGACCCTTAGTTAAATTACCATAATAGGGGTTTAGTTTTAGAAGGTTATAAATATGATCGTTATTTACCCAATTAAAGACAGGATAGCGCTGAGTCGATTCTCTGAGTTTACCATGCATTGTAATTCCGTGTATAAAGTCGTTATTCCATATATTATCTTGAAGCACAATTTTATCATGTATTACTGTTTTCATAAAACTGAGCCTATTGAATTTAAGGGCATGAAAATAATTATTGGTGGGATATGGGGTTTTATCGGGCCAAAATTCCCTTACCTGGTTTTCAGTAGGGCATCTTAAACCACTTAATCCATATTTAACAGAGACTTGAGCTAAAACCATGAGAGCAGAGGCCATCTTTTGTTCTTTGCTACCATGATTTGTATCAATAAGATAATAGTCTTTTATCATGTTTCACGGGCATAATAACCATTACTATAGTCTTCTAACTTATTCCATATAATATCAAACATGGGTTCCGCTACGTCTTCTAACTCTTTTTCAGACATTTCAGAATAAGGCTTGAATTTCTTTAATTCGGCACAAAACACGTCATGCATCTTTAAAGAAACACTACTCACGTTTTCCATATAAAGGTTGTTGTTGCCTATCATACCCTTAACAACTCCCTCATTTTTTCCGATATGTCCCTTTTACCTTTTTCAAACATCATGACCGCAATACGACCAATTAAGTCTTTCATGGTTGGAGCCTCATAATCTCTAAAGCTGATACTAAACTCAAAATTATCAGCGGTTTTAAAGCTCCAAGTACAGGTCATCCATGCACTATATTCATTTAATTCAAACCCCAAAGATTCCATTAGAGCCTGTTGTCGTTCATTAGGATTAGGTTTATCAAGTGCCGAATTAACGCCGTCAACATTATCCATTATACCAAGCCTCCTCATATATGCCAAACTCAAGGCCATCTATCTTATCACCATACCAATCTTTAAGTGTTTTTTGCACTCTGTCTTTAAACTGTCTTCCGGTTTCATCGTCTGTTATCTTAGTTAGACTTACACCATAATAATAACCACCATCTGGGGAAGCACGAGTCGTCAAACCCAGTGCTGCCTTCTCTTTATATTTATCATAATCCTCGTCTGCATCAAGGCCCTTTTCTGAATAAATACCATATATGCAGAAACTTGTGGTACTACTATTACTTACGAATCCTTGTCTTGTTTTCAATTGTCACAATCCCTTTCATAGTTAATTTGTTTACTACCTTCAAAACAGTAATACAATATAATCTCTTGAAGTAAAGGAGTAACGCCCTCTACGAAACTATTATGCATACTTGTAAAACTTTCCAGCACGACATCTTTTTCATTAACACTATATTTGATGCCATTAACATTAAACAAGAACTTTATCGCATCCTCATCAATCTTAAACAACTCTTCGCTGTTTTTAATAACGGTTTTAGTGTCGTTATATTTCTTAATTAATACCTCACCTTCTGCGATTTGTTCGGCTAATTCCTTTTCATATCGATCTTGGTAAGAATCCAAAGCCTTATTTGCCTCAGGATTTTTACTAAGGCCGTCATTGGACAGTCTGCGTTTTTGTGAATCTTCCAAATGACCTTTCTTCTTATCCACTGTTTGAATTACTTCAGACATCCACCATACATCTACTTCACGTTTCATTTCATATATGAAGTCTTCCCATGAACAGTTTTTGATGGTTACTATATAACTACTTGAGCTACTATTACTTACGAACCCATTACGTGTTTTCATTTTTCTCCCTTTCTAAAAAGTCATTATGCATTTGTTCATGTACTTTTTCATTATTCTTCAAAATAGCGTTCCACTCTTCATCACTTATAAGATCTGGCCTAGCAAAGTGTTCATTATACAAACATTCGCCATTAAGATTGACTACAGAAAGAGGATTTACTGTCTCATAACCTTGTTTTTTAAGGATGGCGATAACGATATTCTGCAAATCGCTTCCCTGTATAAACTCTCCTTTACTAACAAGTTCTTTAATTGCCTCACTTAGAGCCTCTTTAGTATCGGCCTCAAATTCCTCTTTGGTACAATCTTTTCTAAGCCATATCGGACTATATGTTTCAAATCCGCTGACACAAATTTCAAATATATTATCTAGTTGCATTAATTGTTGGTCCTATGTTGTTGGGCGTATAAGTGTAATTATGGTCACAAGAGTTGAAGAATATTAACCATAAAAGTATAATAGCTCCGCAACCCAAAGAATTATTACGTGTATAGGAAGTATTTGACTCAATTCTTTTAAGTCTTGCTCTTATATCATTCAATTCTCTATCTAGTTCTTCGTCCATTTTTAATCTTCTTGTCCTTTAAATTATTAGGATTTTTGCCCTGATACTTTATAAGCTTATCGCAAGTACATTTGTCTTTGTCTGTTATTATACAACTCTTGCATGGATTTTTCAAGCATTTATTTTTCCTCTATTCCTAAACATCTATCACAAGTGCATGGAGTTTCAAAATTATTTACTTTTTCCACCCTCTTGTAACGAACACTGCTTTTCCATCTGTTTATCTCTTCGCTTGTTGCTTCCTCAGGCCAAACATTATTATTTTCCTTTGCAGATTCGGGATTGATAATGCAAATTAGTTTATAGCGATTTTTATTTATCTGTTGATAAATGGCCTGACTGTGATCCCCCATTGATTCCAAACAAAATATGTTCATATTACCCCGAACAAGAAGTAGAATCTGGTTGCTCTATATCAAATACGGCTTCTACTCTTTCTTCGTCCATAGCTCTCAATATATCGGAAAATAAACTAAATAGAGCCGCATTATCCCAAGCAAGAGGTTTCCCATTCTGTGCGCTTAATCCTCTGCCAGATGTTGATATTTGGGCCAAAGACATACAATCAAAATTGTCCCTCTTAGAGAGACTAACATTGTTTTTAATCCATCTGCCAAAGTCCACATTGTGTGTTATAACAATGGGCCTATTAGTTCCACCATTTTCTACGCCATTAAGCATTGTTGTAGTGTGTCCCGCTCGTCTACTAGAATCGTAATGTCGCAATAGATGATTTAGAGTAGTTATGACTTCACTTCTGTTCATTTAACTTACCCTTCCAGCAATTAGTACAGGTCTCTTCCCCATTGACCAAGACATAATCATAGACCTTTTCTTTACACTTCGGACAAATATGCTCTTCGTTAAAATCATAATATTTGGGCAAAGAATGAATTACATTGTTCGCAATATTCAAAAACAATCCATCCTTAATAGCGTCTTCATCCCCTAAATTCTCGCCTTCAATATCCCATATATGATTATGACAAGTATTGATATAAACATCATCGCCTATTTGAATAAGATATGTATCATAATTACAGCTAGGCATACGAAGACCCCAAAAGCCGTCTATAATCTTTTTGTCCTTAAGCGCCTTTTTGAGATTGGCCTTGGCTTTCTTAGAAGCAAAACCTGTCCAATCTTCAAGAATCGTATTAAACATAGAATTAGCTATATCACTAATTTTCTGATTATGACAGATAAAACTACTACTTGAACTATTACTTACGAATCCATTACGTGTTTTCATGATGCTATTATTCCCGATATAAGTTTTGCCGGGCCCTCTAACCCAAGCTTTACTCTAATTTCTTCTACCTTTGTTGCTACTTCGGACAAATTTACGTTTTCTTCAGTTTGCCCATCATCGGAAGAAACATATGCCAAAAATACACCCGCCATAGGAATACAATCATAAAAATAAATAATGCCATATTTCTGTAATTCAGAGTCTTCTAGCTTGGGATCAATATTCAATTTCTCACGGGCTGCCTTAAGATCATCAATGTAGAAACCAATAACTACGAAGCTGCTTGTGCTACTATTACTTACGAACCCTTGTCTTGTTTTCATTTTTGCCCCTTGTTTTTATACACTTTTTGCAATTCACTAATACCCATTCCATAGAAGAATTATAAGCCATTTTTACTCCACATATTGTTTCAGGGCTATTATAGTTTTTGGCTTTATGAATTAACATGCTATCTTATAAACCTCTTTTTCTTTTTTGCAAGGTCTTTTACTGGAATACATTTACATTCCCAATCGCTACTCCCATATCCGCATTTGCCACCCTTTATACATGATTCCATAATGCCTTCCTTGTCAAAATGAGTACTAATGGGATAATGGGGTTTGGCATGGATACAAATAACGCAATTATCTTCCGCCATCTCCTTAAAACAGTTTACATCTTCACATATAACTTTGCCTTGACATACTTTTTCCGCTATAAACCGCTCTTGACTATATTTAACCTTTTCCCATCCAAGCTTGTCAAATATATCTTTTTGCATCTTCAATATTTCTTCTTTGGTCTGGGCTTCACTATCTTTGGCGGCATACAACTCTAGCATAATCCTGCACCCAATCCTTGCCACCCTGTTGATCTCTGAAACTACCTGATCCCGTTCTTCTTGATTCAAAAACATCATAAGGTAGTTACAAAGAATCGCATCCACTGAATTTCTTTCAAGAGGGAATTTATCACGACCCAATATTAGCTTCTGACCATAATCGTTTACCATATCGAAAGAATTAACTGTGTGTCCCAATGATTTAATAAAATTGGAGTTTCTACCATTTCCACAGCCAATATCGCAAACATTAGACTTTTTCGTTAATAAGTGTTTATAATTGTCTCTTAAATAGGGCGTTGGATCTTTGCGACCACACCTTACGCAATATTTATCATTTAAGTATTTTCTGCTCATTTATATACATTAGCCTTACGATGGGAGTTCTTTTTTAAACTATTTACTTGTTTCTGAAGTTCATTAACCTGCCTTTGAAGTCTAACCAATGCAATAAAGGCAGGATAACTAACAGTGTCGCCTATAATAGTGCCAGATGTATAAATCCTTGTTTCTCCTGTATAATTTTCTCTCGTTATAAGATCAAGTTGTAATAATTCTTTCTCATATTTTTCTATAACATTTGTGTCTTCGGTATCGCTGTCATCAATTTTTCTCATTCAGTTTCTTCTCCATTCTTTCTTTTATTTCTTCTGAAGACAATTCCAATGATACGAACTTTGCCTTGTCTTCTTGATAATCATCGATTCTTTTATGTAAATTTTTGACCATATCATTTCTTTGTTTTATACTACCAAAGAAAGAAAGCTCGTAAAGTATCCAATGCATTACTTCAAATAATGTAATAGAAGGGCAGAAATTAATTGTTTGAGTGCCTGTAGCTAATTCTTTTTCGCCGTCTTCAATAGCTATAGTTTTACCAATTTTTATCTCAAAGCCAGATAGTTCATAAAGAGGACTTAATTCAATAGCATAAGATTGTCTATAATCAGCAGGAAATTTCATATCGGAACAATCTTTAGGCGTAATTCCTTCCTTGCCTATTCCACTAAAACTCCAATAATTATTACTGCCATATTTGTCTGTATAACCATGCCAATTGAGTTCAAGATATTCTATGTCTCCATCGCTTTTAAACGGCTTGCTTATAATTTCGTCCCAGTACTCTTCTATATAATTACACCGCATTAGCTTACACATAATATCAATGGGGATATGGGAGGAAAATCTTGCAACTCTTATAACGTCTTGTAAAGTAAAGCGAGTGTTAATACCCACTTCTCTTGTTAGATCGTCGTAATCAATATCCAAGTCTTTGTTTATCTTAATTTTTTCGCCATACATAAACGCATTTCCTTAATTCTGTTCTACCATACTTTGCCATCTGTTGACTACTATTGCCTTTCCCTCTTGGCAATACATATATCTTTTCAATCTTAAATCCAAACGATTCTGCAAAACTAGATAGCATTAAGTCTATTGGTATCTCTTCATTGTTATATTGTACGTTATCATTGACCATAATACAAGAACTATTTTTCTTTAATACTTTGTGTAACCCGTGTATTACAAAACACATTTCATATAAGTAATTTTGAACCATTCTAGCTATATTGCTGTTATTAAGTTCTTTGTTTTTAGCCATTCCACCTAAAATAGAATTAACTTCAAACATCGCCTTGGAGTTATGATAAACTTCTTCTACCCTATTAAAATCATCCATTTTATCATAATGCTTATAAAGCGTTTTCAAATGCTCGACCTTATCCTTGTTTTCAACTGTCGCACTTAATAAGGCCTGTCTTAGATCCTTTATTTCTCTATCCCCATAGCCTAAATATACGAGTTCAAGGGCATATGTTCGAGTATAGTCATAACGGTTACAATAGGGAGGACTTGTAATAACGCAATCATAAGTATTTTCTTTGGATGTCACTAAAAACTCAAAATTAGAGCGTTGATAGAGTAAAGTATTGCCGCTTACAGGGAGTTTGTCAATATCTTCGTACATTATACCAAATTGTGCCACAAAAACGTCTAAAAAGGGGATAATTGTCTTTTCGTAGGTACTTTTAGTCCTTCTAGCCCTATGATCCCATCTAAGATACCCGCCATCCTTTGAAGTATAGCTTATATCCTCTAGAATATTCATTAAAAGGGCTCGAAAGAACAATCTTGTACTTGGAGCCATCTTAGTGTTTTTAAGGGTTTTAAGGACCAAATTAATGCCATTCATCGAGTCCGTAGGAAATGCGCCACATACAATAGGTGAATAAAAGTGCAATTCGTCAAAATAGGGGCGCATTGGGGTATTTTTGATTAAATCAGCTATTTCCAGTATTTCGTTCTTATTATATTGGAAATCAGCAACAGACCCATAGACTTCATTCCAAAATACCCCAAAAGGCATTATATCTGTCCCTACCGCACTCCATCCTTTTTCAGCGGCGGCATATAAAGCAGTTCCTATTCCCGCAAAAGGATCAAAAACAGTACCCTCTTTAGAACAATATTTATCCATGAAATAATGAACTAAATCTCTAGAAAAAGACTCCTTGAAGTTAAACCATCGATAAAAAGGGTATTTCTTGTTATTTCTACCACTAACAAGTTGCCGATTTAGCTCAGGATTAACTTCAATTATATCTTTGTACTTTTCGTATAATGTCTGTCGCTCGTTCAAGATGCTATTGTCTCTTCAATACTTTCCATTGTTATCTTACCTAGTTTAAGCTTATTGTCTTTAATACAATCTTTAATCAGTTTAGTGACTTTATCTTTAAACTGCTTACCGGTTTCATTATCATCTATTGTACTCCATGATTGACCGACATATATTACACCTGATTCATCCAGATAGGCTTCAAGATCAGCATTTTTAAACTTTTCTACTATATCATAATCTGCTTCTCCGGAATCATCAATAAAATTATCAGTACTAAACCCATATATGCTGAAACTCGTTGTACTACTATTACTCACGAACCCATTTCTTGTCTTCATTGTATCTGGTTTAGTAAGATTGGAAAATCTTACAAGGGTCTCCTTCTAGCCCTAATTGTTTTTCTTTTACAATACCACAACGACCAGTTCTAGTTGTGGGTTCGTCTATAGGAATATCACCTATACTAATGTCATGTGCCTTTTCCATAGGTACTAGACACGATCCTGTGAGGATGACTGGCTTCGAATACAAGAAACAATCTTGCATCCACGACCAAGCCTTACGAGACAAATCAATAGACAAACCTCTTCCTTCAAGGTTCAGCTTATCTTTATCTGTCTTTTCTTTCTTGTCCGTATTATCTTTTACGATAAATGTTTGTTTTTCCTTTACACCCATACCTCTTCTACCAATAACTAATGCAGCAGAAGTATGACGATTTAATGAATACATCTTTTGATATTTGAGTTGTCCAAGAACAGAGGTAAATGCAGGGTTAACTTCTTTTAGAGCAACTTTCTCTTTTATAGTTTTGCTCTTAATTGCATCAAGAATCTTTCTATAAAGAAAATTAGATTTCATCCTTTGAAACTTCTTAGTCTTTTTAGTTTTCCATTTACCCGTCTTAGGATCTTTTTGTTTAAATTCTAATTGTTCTAATACAATAGGCTTATTCTTAGTCTTAGCTAATTCTACTACTTCTTTAGCTAACAAGCAAATATCATTTTTTCTTTTATCATCATTTGCAAATTGAATTCTCTGTTTGAGTATATAAACATGATTTAAAAGATTGCCATATTTATCTGTTTCTACTACTGCTACTCCATCTGGATTTGTATCTATCCCAATTACACCGTTAGAACTATTAAAAACAATAGGTTGTATCTCTACTTCGTTTGAGGCTATTATAGAAAAAGTGTTATTGTTCTTTCTAATCAATCTTACATCATAACAAGACAAATCTAATATCTTATCTTGTTGCAAGTATAATTTGCCCTTAATCCATTTACCACGTTCAGAAGAATCATTTATCCACAATTCATTACCAACAATTCGAATGTTTGGATTACCCTGTTTAGTCTTATCTCCTCTAGAATATAGTTGATTATTACGAGTACCAATCCATTCTTGTTTAGATATAGTCTTGGTTCGTAGTTTCTTCCAATTACGTTGTCCACCAAAGAGAGAATGATCTTGATTAATAGACTTAGCTATCATACAAGCATCATTTATATATCTTTGGTTGAGTAATTTCATATAATTCTTTTTAACATATTTGACTATATCATTATTCTTTAATTCGTGTTTATGTTTTGCCTGATATCCTGATCTGATTGCAGAAGAAAAATGTTTTATAAGCTCATTTACTCTTTTTGCATCAATTTCAACAAAATAAACTTCACCTTTTACTAAATTCCTTGTGTTCATTTCTTAGGTCTACCTCCTCTTCTGCCATATAGTCTCGCACTATAGGAGGTAACTAAAGATATTATATCATCTACCAATTCTTGTTCAAATTCTTTTTTCTCTGCATCTTTAATAACTATTAATTCTACATTATGACTATCACAATAAGACTTAAAAGTTTCAAAGCCATATCTAGCTAATCTATCTTTATATTCAACTATTACTCTTTGTACATCTGATTCTGCTATGCGTTTCAACAACTTCTTAAAAAATCTTCTGTTTTCGTTTAATCCTGAACCTATATCTTTAAAAAGTTCAGTTTGCCACTTGTTATTGTTGCAATATTCTAATACTCTTCCAACTTGTCTTTCCAAATTTTCTGTTTGTTTTTGCGTCGAACATCTACAATATGCTAATGTTATAGTTCTTTGGTTATTCTCTTTTTTACCAGTTAATCTATCTATCTCCGATTGAGGTATTCTTCTGTGTCTTCCCGATGTTCTTTCTACCTTTATCTTTCCTTGATAGTCCCAATTCCTCAAGGTTCTGGTTGTTACCCCTAGAATTTTGGATGCTTTTGATAATGTTACAAGCTCTATCATAATGTTCTTGAAACTCCTCTATACTCATGTCTTCAGATAATGGAGGGTTTATTGGAAAAATATCCCCATTATCTAATTCAAACTCTTCCTTAGTTAATCTTACTACTACTTTGTTCATAATTATTTAGTCTTTTCCCTCTATTTATTTTCCAGTTTCTTCCAAATATTTCCAAATTATTCTAAGCAGTTAAAATCTCCTTATTAATGTTTACAACCATACTCTTCGCAACCAACAACTCCAACCATTGCACCATGACTCTTTACAACAAATTCAGGTCTTGTAATATAAAATTGAGCCAACATAACTGCACATCCAAAAGTATTACCGCTATGTCCATCATCTATATCAACAAGCTTCTTTTGATCTTCCCAATCCATATCTTTCCACTTAACAATTGCTTCTTCTGTTTTTAAAGCATTGGCAATTTTAACGGCTTCTTCGCAAGTAAACAATTCATAGTCTTCATATTCCCATCTAAAATCAGAATTATTGTCTCTGAATCTCTGAATACGTTTTTGGAATACTTCGGGTAAGGCATTAAACCGTTTATCCATTGCATCTTTGTTCTTTTCAAATCTGGCCTTATCTTCTTTAATTTTATTCTGTACCCAGTTCTTATGTTTTGTTTCCTCTTCTTCTTTAGTCCTATAGAACATTACTGTGTCTTCTATTACAACGCCACGCACAGGATATCCAAACCCCCTACCATAGAACTTAGCCTTCATTCCTACTTTGGGTATAAAAGTAGCGTGTTTGGGA
>Ga0247841_10011238_pt1 | contig 11963 bp, 10 predicted proteins | sample LaCruzMarch2015__2_FD_192410 | JGI IMG/M metagenome (GOLD analysis project Ga0247841, IMG submission 192410) | Freshwater microbial communities from meromictic Lake La Cruz, Castile-La Mancha, Spain - LaCruzMarch2015_18m | ecosystem: Environmental > Aquatic > Freshwater > Lake | place: Spain...
GAGCCCGTTGTCTGCGTATGCCTCGAGGTCGGCTATTGCGTAGAATACCTTTGCCCCGAACTTTTTCTGGAAGAAGATTATTTCGTCCGCGGTGAGCTTGCTCCCCAGGTGGAATTCGGAGGAGGGCTTGATGCCGGACATCACTGCCACGGGCTTTTTCTCTTCCGCGTCCTTGAGCCAAAGCTCCAAATCGCGGTGCGCGAACAATATTCCCCTGCGCGCAAGGTAAAAATTGAGCTTTTCAGAAATGTCGGGCGTGATTTTTGACATGCCGAACTCTTCGAAGAGCTTGCCGTAGTCGAACGATTGCTCGGATGCCCACGGGTCTATCTTGTCCATTCGCTTCCCTCAAAGTTCGACCGGCACTTTTTTCTTCTTCGTTTCCTTTTGCTCGGGCGCGCCGACCACGAATCCCTTTTCTGTGATGAATGCCGGGCGTATCTCGTGCTCGTGGTGGCAGCCGCGCATCTTGACTATTTCCACCGCGCGGTTGCGCCTTCCGTTCTCTCGCATGAATGATAGGTGGATGAAGCCATCGGAAAAGGATTCCACGCCCGAAACAGTGTGGGGGAAATCGCTCTCGGAGCCGGGCACATCCTCTGCGGAGATGAGGCATGTTGCCTTCCAGCCTTTTACCGCAGAAACCAGCTTTAGCGTGTTGATGCGCCGCTCCTCAAGCGAGGAGTAGAGGAGCGAATACGGAGTTATGGAATCGATGATGACGCGCTTTATGCCCAATGTTTCAATCAGGTCGCGAATCGCACCTTCCTGCTCCACGAATGCCGAGAGCTCATTTTGGGGGTATTCTATGAAGACGAGCTTCTGCTGGCGTTCAAGCTCCATCATGTCCCAGCCGAAAGAGGTAAGGTTGGCATAAATTGATTCCTTTTGCGCATCGAAAGAGAGGAAGAGACCGGGCTCGCCGTTTTCAAGCGCGCCTTTCACAAGGAACTGGGAAACAAAAATCGTCCTGCCCGAGCCCGTGCCGCCTGCGACAGCGACCACGCTGTTTTTCACAAAGCCGCCGCCCATCATCCTGTCAAGTCCTTGTATTCCGGACTTCACTTTTGCAACTTCCATGAAAACACCTATTGCTTTTTCTCAAGAAGCTTTTTCCCAAGCTCGGCGCGCTGCTGCATCTTCACTTCGTAAGATGCCACTTCCTCCTTGGAAAGCACGCGCTCCATTATCATGCGGGTGAAGTTCAGGCTGGTCTGCGAAACATCAAGCAGCATGCCCTGCGCCTCCCCGAGTGTGAGCTTCACTTCCCCCGGACGCAGAATTTCAACGCCGATGGGCGAATAAAGCGATGACACGCGGACAATGGTGGCAAAGTCCCGCGCAAGGAGCTTTACTTCCGCCCAGGTGGAAAACACGCCTTCCTTTTCAACCGGCTGGTCTATTTCGCCCACCGCGTAAATCACGCCTGGCTCCTTTGTGAGCTTGGAAATGAACCCGACCATCACGTTCTTCACTTCGTCGGATGTTTTTGCGTGGAGGTCAAAGTACACCATGGCAAGGTATCCGCCCTGGCCTATCGCCTCGTCAGTTATCTCGTTGACCGATTTTTTCTTTTCCATTGCAATCGCCAAAAGGTTACTGACGGAGGTGTTTTTTAACCTGACTATTGCCCGGCTTTCCGGCGTCAGGAATATAAGGAAGCGGGCAGTATTTTCCGCATGGGCAGTAAGAAAAGAGAGGAGGAGGAAGATGGGGAGTTCGAACCTGCTGAGCCCGAGCAGAAAAGCGGCAGAAAAACCAGGCTTGCAAAAAAGGCATCCGCCTCATCTGAAGAGGAAGAGATAGATGAGAAAACAGAACACGTTGACACTTCAAAACTTTCATCCGAAGACGTGAAGCTTGAGAAAATCGTTGCGCTTCCGACATGGCGAGAAATGCTGCTTGACCTTGTTGCAACAAAACAGCTTGACCCATGGAACATTGACATTGTTGAGGTCACCACGAGCTACATCGAGCGCATAAAAAAGATGGAAATGCTGGACCTGCGCGTGCCTGCCAACCTCATACTCGCGGCAGCCATATTGGTTCGCTTCAAATCCGATGCGCTGCGCTTCGAAGAGGAGGCGCAGGAAGTGGTGGAGGAAACCTATGTCGAGGAGGACACGGGCGCGGAAGTCATACCCGTCCTTGAGCTGAAAACGAGAATACCCCCTAAAAGAATGGTGACACTCGACGAGCTTTTGCTCGCGATGGAGCATGTTTTCGAGGACCAGAAAAAGCGGGAGGAAAAAGCTGCGCGGATAGAGATACCGTCCGTTATAAACATCCAGCTTCCCGAGTTCAACATAGAGCAGAAGATGGCGGAAGTGTACGGGCGGGTGCTTGAGGAAAAGGACGATACGGGGCTTGCCACGTTTTCATCCATATTGACTGAGAAGACGCCGCTTGAAACAGTGCTTACCCTGCTGCCTCTGCTCCACCTGGTGCAGGACAAGAAGCTTTCCATTTTCCAGGAAAAATTCTTCGGGGAAATATTCATAAGGGTAAAGGAAGAGGCTTTGGCAGCGCCAAAGGCGAAGTGATACCATCCAGTTCCTGCGGGAACTGTCTGAAAATTTCAGGAGGAAATTTCCATGGACAACACGGAAGCAGAACACACTATTGAGGCGGCGCTATTCATGTCTTCAAAGCCGCTTGCCGTGCCTGAGCTTGGCAAGCTGATTGGAGTTGCCGCGCCCGGCTTTGTTTCCCAGAGGCTGGACGCGCTTCGCGCAAAATACGACGCTGCAGGCAGCGCGATTGAAATAGCGTTTGAGGAAGGGAAGTACTACATGCGCGTGAGGCAGGAGTATGTTGGCGCGGTGAAGGAGTTCGCGCAGGCTGCCGAAATTTCAAAGCACGCGCTTCGCACGCTCGCATATATCGCGAAGAGCGAGGGGATAACGAAGAGGCAGCTTTTCCTCAAGCTCGGAAGCAGCATCTACTCAGACATACAGGAGCTTGTTGAGAAGGGGTTCGTGACGCAGAAACGCTCGGGCAGGACAAAGTCCGTCTCAACAACGCCGAAGTTCAAGAGTTACTTCGGACAAACGGAGATAGCAAAACCTGAGTAATCGCTTTTAATTGCTTATCATTGCATCACAATTAGAGAGGTGTGAATATGTTAACGCTGACAAACGAGAACTTTGACAAGGAACTGAAAACAGGCGTGGTGCTTGTGGACTTCTGGGCACCGTGGTGCGGGCCGTGCAGGATGCTCGGGCCAGTTGTCGAGGCGCTGTCCGAAGAGATGAAGACGCTCAAGTTCGGGAAAGTGAATGTTGACGAGCAGCCCGAATTGTCCGAAAAGTTCGAAGTGTCAAGCATTCCAACGCTCCTTCTTTTCAAGAACGGGAAAGTGATTGCGAACAGAGTGGGCGCAGCGAACAAGGAAACCCTCAAGGAATGGATAAACGCATCCATGAAAGGATAAACGATTGTGGACCCTGCCTTATCTGCGCCAGAGCATTTCGGCTGGCACAACATTTACCTCTAGCATGCTCCCCTCCGCAGGAGATAAGGATAAATAGCCTAGCAGACACCATATTCGCATGGACTATACGGCGCCAAAGGGCATGCGAGACTTCCTTCCTGAAGAAATGCAGCGAAGGGAGTGGGTGATTTCCACCATCAAGTCAGCCTACAAAAGATTCGGCTTTGTCCCGATGGAAACGCCTGCGCTTGAGACGGTCGAAGTCTTGGAGAAAAAGTGCGGCGATGAGATAAAGGGGCAGCTTTTCCGTGTGGATGACGGGAGGCTTGCCCTGAGATTTGACCTTACTGTGCCTCTTTCAAGAGTGGCGTCCTCAAATACCTTCAAAAAACCTTTCAAGAGGTACTGCATTGCGCCTGTGTGGAGAAAGGAGGAGCCGCAAAAAGGAAGGATGCGCGAGTTCCTTCAGGCGGATGCCGACATCATCGGCTGCCAGTCCGTGAGAGCGGAGGCGGAATTGATTGCTGCCGCAACATCTGCGCTTGATGCGCTTGGCTTTGAGGGAGCGGCAGTCCGGCTCAATGATCGCCGCATTATCTCCGCAATTGCGGGAAAGCTTCTTTCCGGAAAAGAAGGCGCAATACTTCGCATACTTGACAAGAGGGAGAAGATAGGCAACGAAGCCGCTGTTGAAATGCTAGTTGGAATAGGCGCGAACGCAAAGGACGCTGGAAAGCTTGTGGAGGAGCTGTCTTCAGAAGGCAGCAATGATGCAAAACTCAAGATGGCGTCCTCGTACTCAAAAGAAGCCGCACAAGACCTGAAGCAGATAATCGAGCTGGTGAAGGAATACGGAAGCGTCTCCACAATCGTGCTTGACTTTTCGCTCGTTCGCGGGCTGGATTATTACACCGGCCCGATTTTCGAGATAAAGCTGTCTGATGAAATCGGAAGCGTGGGCGGCGGCGGGAGATATGACAACCTTCTTTCAATGTACGGGCAGGGAGACTCCGCAGTCGGCATTTCGCTTGGCATTGAAAGGCTGATGGCGCTTCTCGGCAAGAAAGAGATGAAAAAGGAAGGAGTGTTCGTAGCCGCAGTGAAAGATGATTTTTACCCATACGCGTTGCAAGTGGCGTCTTCTCTCCGCGCAGAGGGCATCCCTGCGCAAACAGACCTGAACGCGCGCAACTTGAAGAAGCAGATTGACTATGCGGCAGGCTCGTGCGCGTGGCTCATTGTAGTCGGGGAAAAGGAAAAGAAGGAGAAGAAAGTGACGTTGAGGAATTTGGAAAGCGGAAAGGAGGAGATGCTGCCATTGGAGGGCGCGATTTCCAAAATCAGAATCTAGGCAGCTTGCCGTTCGTCTCAGTCCGCGGTATTGCGAACCTGTCAAACTCGGGCTTGTCCGCTGTCTTGGAAAGCGGGCCGATTGCGTTGAATACTGCCTTGAAGCGCGAGTTTATCACATCCTCATTGCCCCGCAAGCCGTATGGATAGGCGAAATAGCGGACCTCGGAAAACCTGTCTCCAAGCGCCTCTTTCAGGCAGCTGTCAAGCGCGGATATTTGGAATTCTGCCTCTTCGTGAGAGAGATGATTGAACTTCTTGTGCGAGTACGAATGCGAGCCTATCTCAAAGCCCAGGTCAAGAAGCAGGTTAAGCTTCTTCTTTTCGTATTGCGGCTGCCCGAAAGGAGATGCAATGACAAAAAAGATTCCGCCCATGCCAAAATCCGGGTGCTCCTTGCAGAAATCCAGTATAACACCGACCGCGCAATTTGGCGAGATGCTGTTGTCAGAGTTGAATTTGAGCTGCGCCGGATAAGAGTCATCAAACGTCAGAAGCACGGGCTTTTTGCCTTCAGGAAGGCGCGAGTAGTCGTTTTCCAAAAACTCGCGCGCTGAAACGAGAAAGTGCCCCTTGTTATAGAGCTTCTGGAGGATGCTTCGGAACTCAGTGGGACTGGTATTGTAGCGCGTGCTATCTTTGGTTGATGAGAAATTGTGGAACATGAGAATCGGGACAGACTCAAACCAAAGCTCGCGCTTTGCAACACCTGAGGAATCTGCTTTCCCGGGTTTTTCGAGCGCCTTGAAAACCCCTGAGAAGTCCTGCTTTTTCTTGGAGTCATCGGTGTCGAGCCTTGTTTCCCCCTTGCCTTTTCTTGAGTCGGTGCCCGGGTTGTTGGAAGAGCAGCCTGCTGAGTGGAGCATGATTGCCGACGCGGACACTGCAAGAAGGGCCCTGAAAAAACGGGATGATTTTGAATGGGGCATTGCGAACTTCGGCTTTGGCGATTTTTCCTTTAGCCTCTCCACGCATGAATTTATGGAAAGAACTTCTTTTATTCCTTTATCCGGATTACCCGCGTCCTGCCCTGCGAAAGCTGCTTTGTCTCCGCAATGAGTATGCCCGACTTTTCAAGCGACTCTAGCCTATTCCTGATTGCGCGCTCGCCTTCGAAGCGCTTCATCTTCCCGTAAAGGATGCCGCTTTCCATGCCGCCTTTCCCCGCAGCCTTGACAAGCGCCACAAGCCGCGCATCCACTTCGTCCATTTCGGGAAGCTTTCTCACCGCTTTTACGGACGAGGATGCCAATGCTTGCTCCTCTATCTGCCGCACGTGCTTCACTTCCACCTTGCTTGCGTTTTCCCTTTCTGCCGCTTTTCCCGCTGATAGGAGAAGTGCAAGAGCAACACGCGCATCGCCGCCTGCCGCAGCAGGGGGCGAGCCATGCCGCAGCATGTAATCGCCCCCCTTCTTGAAAGAGACCGCAGCGCAGAGCGGCGCCACTTCCTCGTCAAGTGCGCCCGGCATGAAGGCAATTTCCGCGCGCTGCTTCAATATTTCACGAAGCTGCGGAACGCCGTATGCCGGGAACTTTAGCGTGTGCTGGATGAATGAGGAGCGGACGCGGTTGTCCAGCCGCGTGTGGAATTCTTCGTCGTTCGTTATCGCTACCACGCCAGTTTTCAGCGAGTGCATCTCGCCAGCCCTGCACAAATCGTAGAGCACCTGCACGCCGTCGCTTCCGCTTTCCAGCCTGTCCACTTCGTCAAGCACGAGTATAGGCAGCCTTCCCTCCTTTTTCGCTATTTCGACAATGCGGCCGAATATTTCATCCGCGGCTATTCCCCTGCGGGGCATTATTTCGCCAAGCGCGTCTGCGAGCACGGAAAATATCGCAAAGCGGGAGGAGTGCACCCAGCAGTTTATGTAAATGGGAAGCGGGCGTTGCGAGTACGCGGAAAGCTCTTTCAGCACGAAGCGCGCAGTGGAAGTTTTCCCGGTGCCTGGCGGGCCCACAATAAGCGCGTGCTCCGGCTGCCTATTCTCAGACGAGGGCTGAACGCAGTAAACAAGCTCCTTTATCTCGTGCTCGCGCCCCGGAAGCTCGTTTGGCAAAAAGTCAGGCAAGAGCACGGACTCGTCCCTAAAGATGCGATTCTCGCCCCCGCTTTTTCTGAAGATGTTTGGCATGTGGAAAGTGTCTGAAGGGAGTTTTATAATTCCAAGCGGCGAATGTCATGCGGGAGGTCATTTGGTGGTCAAGGTAGTTGCAGACCTGCACATGCACTCAAAGTACTCGAGGGCAACCTCTCCCGGAATGGAGCTTGAAACGCTCAGCAAATGGGCGAAAATAAAGGGAATAGACCTGCTTGGCACAGGCGACTTTACCCACCCGGAATGGTTCAAGGAACTGCAGCAGAAAAGCATTGAGTCTGACAGCGGCTTTTTGCAGTACAACGGGATGAACTTTTGCCTTTCTGCAGAAGTGTCCTGCATATTCACTCAAGGGGGCAGGGGAAGGAGGATGCACCTTGTGATACTTTCGCCCTCGCTTGAAGTTGCAGCGCAGATAAACGAAATATTGGGGAAGAAGGGAAACGTGAAGTCCGACGGCAGGCCGATATTCGGAATGAGCGCAATTGAGATGTGCGAAATAGTGCTTGGCGTTTCCGACAAGAACCTCGTGATACCCGCGCACGCATGGACGCCGTGGTTTTCTGTTTTCGGCTCCATGAGCGGGTTTGATTCGCTCAAAGAGGCGTTAGGGGAGTATGAGAAAAGCATTTATGCTATTGAGACGGGTTTGTCGTGTTACGACGGAGAAACGGAAATATTGACAGAAGACGGCTGGAAGAGAGTGACAGAGGTAAAGATGGCTGATCGAATTTGCACCATCAATCAGACCAGCCATGAAATAGAATATCAGCAGCCAACCAAGACCTTCCGTTACAAATACAATGGAAAAATGTACCGACTGAGGACAAGCAGAGTGGATCTGCTCGTTACCCCCAATCACAACCTTTTCTACAGCCCCTGCGACTTTAGGAATCCAAAACCATACATCCTCAAGCAGGCTCAGGAGCTTTTTGGCAAATCAAAAAGGTTCAAAAAGGACGGCATTTGGCATGGCAAGAACCAAAAGTATTTCGAGCTTCCAAGCGTCAGAATAAGGCATGGAAGCAAGTTCTATTCCGGACTTCGAAATAAAACAGGAAAGCACCTGCCGATGAAGCCATGGCTTAGATTTTTCGGTTTTTGGATTGCAGAAGGCTGGACTACGCCAGGAAAAGACGGAGATTACAATGTCTGCGTGTGCAATAATAACAAGGCGCTGCTGAAAGAGATAAAACGGGACCTTGAAATAATGGGCTATTGCCCGTATATTCGAAAAAATCTTCTCCGTGTGCGTGACTTCCAGCTCTTTGATTATCTGAAAGAATTTGGAAAAGCCGGAGATAAGTTCATTCCTTTGGAGATAAAGAATCTTTCGAAAGAACTGCTTGAAACGATGCTGGACTACTATATCAAAGGCGATGGACATAGATATGGCAGGACTGGCAAAGGACTTTCTGCGACCACTATCTCAAAACGCCTTAGGGATGACCTGCAGGAGGTCGCACTCAAAGTGGGAATGTCGGCATATTATAGAATTCATCAAAAAAAAGGGACGCCTTTCAGTTCGCCTAGCCAGAAAGGGAAGATTTACCGGCAGACGGCAGATAGCTGGAACATCTACTTTATTCGGAGAAACCAGCATGCAATACTGCCATCCACCAATAAAAAATACGGGCACACCGAATCGTGGGTTAATTACGACGGAGACGTCTATTGTGTTTCAGTTCCGAACAGGGTTGTCTACGTCCGCAGAAATGGCATCCCAGTATGGTGCGGGAATTCAGATCCTGCCATGAACTGGAGGCTCTCCTCTCTTGACAGGCTGCAGCTTCTTTCAAACTCTGACTCGCATTCGCCCGAAAAAATAGGCAGGGAAGCAAATGTCTTCGACTTGGACAATATGAGATACGACGACCTTTACGAGGCGATACGCTACAAGGAAAAGAAAAAGCTCGTTTGCACTTATGAGTTTTACCCTGAGGAGGGCAAGTACCACTTGGACGGGCACAGGAACTGCAAAGTTTCAATGACGCCAGAGGAGACGAAGAAAAGAAATGGCATCTGCCCTGTCTGCAAAAAGCCTGTTACCGTCGGGGTGCTTAACAGGGTGGAGGAGCTGGCGGACAGGCAGGAAGGGTTTGTCCCAAAGGGCGCGGTGCCGTTTGAAAGCCTCGTGCCGCTGAAAGAGGTGCTGGGAGAAGCGATTGGAAAAGCGAGCACGACGAAGGCAGTGGATGTCGAATACTTCAAACTTATCAAGGCATTTGGAAATGAATTTGCCGTCTTGCATGCCTCGCCTGCGAAACTGAAGAAAGAAGCAGGCGAGAGGGTTGCAGAGGCGATTAGGCGTGTCGAGGAAGGAAAAGTGAAAAAAGTGGCTGGCTACGACGGAGAGTACGGGCACATCATCATATTTGGAGAAAAGGAGAAGGAGCGGGAAGTGGGGCAGAAGACGCTTGAGGACTTCTGACGCTTGACGCCTTTCACACAAGGTGTGGCGGGCAGCCTTGGGGCACTCAGCGCCGCCTCAATACCTACGTGCCACGCCTTGTGAAACCGCCCCCCTTTTTAAAGGTTTGAGGCACTTTTAGAGGCGAGGGAAAGCCTGTTCGGAAAAGGTGTACTTATGGCAAAAACACTTGAACTCAAAGTCGCAGAAGCATTGCAAAATGACGTCGGGCGCGGGCTTGTGAGAATAGACTCTAAGGCGCGAAAGGAGCTTGATGTCTCTACTGGAGATATTGTTGAGCTTAAGGGGAAACGAAGCACTGCCGCGCTCGTTTGGCAGGCGCACCCGCAGGATGAAGGCCTGAATATTGTGAGGATGGACGGCTATCTTCGGCAGAACACAGGAGTTGGCTTGGGAGACAAGCTCATTGTGAAAAAAGCCGAGCTGAAAGAAGCGAAGAAGGTGGTGCTTGCCCCGACACAGCCCATGAAGTATTCGCCTGGCTTTGACCAGTTCGTGAAAAAGAAAATGATTGGGCGCGCACTCAACAGGGGAGACACCATATTCATCGGAGTGTTCGGCACATCTTTTCCGCTCATTGCCGCTGTCGTGCAGCCCGCGGGCATAGTGATGGTGAATGAGAACACCGAGCTTGTGCTCAAAGAAGCGCCTGAGAAAGAAACAGCTCAGGTTTCTTCAATTACATATGATGACTTGGGCGGCTTGAAGGACGAGCTTCAAAAAATAAGAGAGATGGTGGAACTGCCGCTTCGTCACCCCGAACTTTTTGAGAGATTGGGAATAGAGGCGCCAAAAGGCGTGTTGATATACGGACCGCCTGGCACTGGAAAAACGCTGCTGGCGAGAGCAGTGGCGTCTGAGAGCGAAGCCAACTTTGTGCATATAGGCGGGCCTGAGCTTGTGAGCAAGTTCGTTGGGGAATCCGAGGAGAAACTGCGGCAGATTTTCAAGGATGCGCAGGACAACGCGCCCTCCATTATATTCATGGATGAGATAGATGCCATTGCGCCCAAGAGGGAAGAAGTAACGGGCGAAGTGGAAAAGAGAATGGTATCACAACTTCTTACCTTGATGGACGGCTTGAAGACAAGAGGGCAAGTCATTGTGATTGGCGCCACCAACCGCCCTAATTCAATTGACCCCGCGCTTCGCCGCCCTGGAAGGTTTGACAGGGAAGTGGAGCTTGGCGTTCCGGACAGGGCGGGCAGGAAAGAAATACTTCAGATACACATGCGCCCCATGCCGCTTGACGAGGGGCTTCTTTTCAGCTGCGATGCCAAAATGGACAAGATAAAATCACAGCTTGACGAGAGGAAGATACAGCTGAAGGAGTACGATGAGCTGGAGAAGTTCCTCAAGTCATCAGACACTACGCGGGAAATGCAGAGCAAGGACAGCACACGCACATTCCGCCTGAAAAAAGACGGCGATCAAATCAGCTTTTGCGAGGGAGGAGTGAGCATTGACGAGCTTGCCGCAATCACGCACGGATATACCGGTGCGGACATTTCATCGCTTACAAAAGAGGCTGCGATGAAGGTGCTGAGGAGAATACTGCCGAAGATAGACCTTGCGCAGGAGTTCATACCTGTTGAAATACTTGACAATCTGAGAGTGACGCGCGAGGACTTCTTCAATGCATTGAGGGAAGTGCGCCCGTCTGCGCTTCGCGAAGTGTTCATTGAGAAGCCGAATATCAAGTGGGCAGATATTGGCGGGCTTGACAATGTGAAAAAGGAGCTGAAGGAGGCAGTGGAGCTGCCCCTCAAGAACCCCGAAATATTCGTGAAGATGGGAATACGCCCCGTTAAGGGAATACTGCTTGTGGGTCTTCCAGGCACTGGAAAGACAATGTTCGCAAAGGCGGTGGCAACCGAGACGGAAGCGAATTTCATCTCAATAAAGGGGCCCGAAGTTTTGAGCAAGTGGGTCGGTGAAAGCGAAAAGGCGGTGCGCGAAACATTCAGGAAGGCAAGAATGGCAACGCCCTGCGTGATTTTCATAGACGAGATAGATGCCATTGCCCCGCACAGGGGAGGCGGAGACGAGGGAAACAGGGTGACTGAAAGGATAGTTGACACCCTGCTCACCGAAATGGACGGCTTGACCGGCCTGAAGAATGTCGTTGTCATTGCAGCTACAAACCGCCCCGAGCTTTTGGACATGGCGCTCATGAGGGGAGGCAGGTTCGACAGGATTATTGAGATACCCGCGCCCGAGGAGAAGACGCGCCTTGAGATATTCAAGATACACACCAAGGCAATGCCGCTTGACAAGAAGGTGGATTTGGCGGACTTTGCGAAGAAGACGGAAGGCTACACCGGCGCAGACATTGAGAATGTGTGCCGCGAGGCTGGAATGTCCGCAATAAGGCGCGGCATTACGGTTGACAAGGTGGAGGCAAGGGACTTCGAGGAAGCGCTTGCCGCAGTCAAGCCCTCGGTGACCAAGACATACACCGAGAAAATAAAGAAGTTCGCGCGCGGGGAAGCGAACACGATGTACGGATAATGAAGAGGACTCCGACTTGGCTGAGATGCATCCGGAGAAAATGAGAAGATGCCCGGTTGGATGGGAACCCCGCTCGGTGAAAGGGGATATCGACCATCCAAAATAATTTGGCGGTCCTCCAGTTTAGGTGAAATTTATGG
>Ga0247841_10011239_pt1 | contig 11961 bp, 9 predicted proteins | sample LaCruzMarch2015__2_FD_192410 | JGI IMG/M metagenome (GOLD analysis project Ga0247841, IMG submission 192410) | Freshwater microbial communities from meromictic Lake La Cruz, Castile-La Mancha, Spain - LaCruzMarch2015_18m | ecosystem: Environmental > Aquatic > Freshwater > Lake | place: Spain...
CGGCCACGGCGGTGATGCCGGACTGGATTGTCGTGAAGGCGTCGTAGCCGAAGGCATGCCCGCCCGCGTTGCCATCCACGTAGGTGGCGTTGACGTACACGTTCGTCGGGGCGACGTTGCTCAGGGTTGTCATCGCCGCGTCAACATACCATGGGTTGTAGGTGACGTTCGTGCTGACCTTGTCGCCGGTGCCCGGCCCCACTGTCCCCGGCCCACTGGCGCTCCCCCACCAGTTGGCGGTGGCGGAGACCGTCCCAGTGCCCTCGTTCTTCAGGCCAGCAGAGCTGTTCCCGGATATGGAGTTGCCGGTGATGGTGTACCCGGCAACAGGAGTGCCGTATATGAAGGCAATACCCGCGTTCTGCCCAGATATGCTATTGCCCGATATTGTTGCAGTAACAGTTCCAGAGCCGCCATACATCGGATAATCATAGATGCCCCAATAGCTATTGGGGCCAGTGATTATGTTGTTCGTTATGGTTGCATTAACAGTATGGCCATCAGGATGCCAGCCCTGCATGCAGATTCCGCCATTGCCGAAACCGCCGGCGATGGTGTTCGCATCCACGACTATGGCGGTGAGGTTGGCCATGCCGTTATCCAGATACACTCCGGTTCCATAGTCATGACCCGAGCCGGTGATGTCGTTGTGTTGAATGGTCACACCAGAACTGAACGTGTCCGTGATGCCGAAGTCGCAGTTGGTGATAGCATTGTGCTCAATGACCGCTCCGGACGGAATGCTCACTATGACAATTCCAGTAGCCCAATTCATGCCCGAGCGATAGACCACGTTGCTGATGGTGTTGTGCGAAACAGCCGTGACGGTGGCATAATAGACGTAGATCCCGTTTTGCCGGCGCGTCGTCAGACTGCCATCTCCAGTAATCGTATTGTTGTGAATGTTGACCGTGATATGGGTAGGGCTATTCCACCCCACGGAAATAGCTTCGCCGAGAAATGTCGACGCCGTGCAGTTCTTGATTTCGACCGAAACGGTTGTAGTCGCGTCAGCGTCTATCTTGAAACTCTGAACCTGACGCCCCCAGGTGCTTGCCCCGGTTGGCGCTATGGTGATGTGATTGGTATTCGTACTGACAACATTGTCGATGGTCCCACTGGTGTTGTAGTAGAAGACGCCTGCGAACTTCATGAGTGCTACCGGGGGACTGAACCACGTGGTTCTGTCAGCGGACAGAGAGGATGCGTCTGCTTTCAGATTCTTAACAACTACAGCGCCCCCGGCATTGTTGACGACCACTGCGCCTGTGCACACCGTCGATCCGGCCACCGAAGGCGTACTGACGTATGTTGTCAATGATGATGGCTTGATGATGGTCGTAGCGCCGGCCCCCTGGAGGGTCAGGGCCTTGGTGATCGTCACCTGCTCTGCGTACGTCCCCGCCGCGACCTGTATCGTGTCGCCGGACCCAGCCGCGGTGACCGCTGCCTGAATCGTCGTGTAGGTCTGCCCCGGCCCCACATTGAGTGTCGCCGCCTGTACCGCGCCGGCGAGAAGAAGAACCAGCGTTGCCGCCGTAGCTACCGCCCACCATTTAGCTCGCAATGTGCCCCCCTTCTCCTTGCCATCCACCCGTGACAGGAAGAAAGGATGGCCTACCATCGCGTTGTTGCCGAGAATGAAAAGCCCCCGCCGCCGCAGGCAGCGCGAGCCGAGAACAAGACACGACAACCCAACACCCCACTGCACCGCCTCCCCCTTGACGCCTACTGCGAAACCACACCCCTGCCCCGACTCTGCGATACGGTAGGCCCCTTCGGGTCTGTTCTCCTTCCGGACCGCATCGGTCGAGGCGCCAATGTAGCACGGATCACATTCCGATGTCAACAGTGCGGATACTATCCGCAAACACATACACAGAGCGGAATCAGTACCGCGCCCCCCCGAGAAGTGCCCAGCCCATCCGGGAATGCCATCAGTGCAATCCCCCGAGGCCGTACCTGTAGCGACGGAGGCCAGCTTGCGGCATCACCGAACCGCCGCAAGCCCTAGCGCCCGGCACCAAAGAACGCCGGGAGCCAAGGACCTGCGGGGGCAAGAACAGGGTTCCGAATCTGGCGTTCTTCGGCCCTCTTGGCGGTCTTGGCGCGCTTTGCGTGATGAACGCCCCGCCTCACGCCAAGAACGCAAAGGGCGCCAAGGACTGCAGGGGGAAGAACAGGAGGGCCCTGTAGCGTCGCACCTTGTGTGCGACGTCGACGTGCGACGTTGGCGTGTCGGGAAACGATCAGCGCGAACACGGTAACGTCGTCGGAGACCTAGCGCTCGGCACCAACGAAACGCCGAGAGCCAAGCTCACGACGCTACAGGGGAATCGTGGAATCGTCGCGGTCCTCTTGGCGATCTTGGCGCGCTTGGCGTGATGAACGGCCCGTCCCTGCAGCGTCGGAGGCCAGCTTGCGGCATCACCGAACCGCCGCAAGCCCTAGCGCCCGGCACCAAAGAACGCCGGGAGCCAAGGACCTGCGGGGGCAAGAACAGGGTTCCGAATCTGGCGCTCTTCGGCCCTCTTGGCGCCCTTGGCGCGCTTTGCGTGATGAACGGCCCGCCTCACGCCAAGAACGCAAAGGGAGTCAAGGACCTGCAAAGGAGGAGAAATCAGGACCTTCACGTCGCTCGCCCGTTGACATGCAGGGGCGCGACGTGGTAGACCTGGGGGCTCTCCGGCATGGACCCCGGGGAAACGGGAGTGTGGATGGAACGGATTCTGCGGGTCAACATGGCTGACCGCACGGCGAGATTCGAGCCCGTGCCTTCTTCGTACCAGAACCGAGCGGGTCGATGGCTGACCTCGAGCATCGTGCACGACGAGGTGCCGGCGACGTGTCACCCCCTTGGCCCGAACAGCAAGATCGTCTTCTCGCCGGGCATCGTCACCGGGACGCCCGCCCCGACGTCGTCACGCATCTCTGTCGGCGGGAAGTCGCCGCTCACCGGAGGCATCAAGGAGGCGAATGCCGGCACCGGGTGGGGCCGCCGCCTGGCGCGTCTGGGGATCCGTGCCGTCGTCGTCGAGGGTCAGCCGAACGACGGCCAGTTCTGGCTTCTGAAGGTTGACGCGAAGGGCGCGACGTTCGAGTCGGCCGCAGCCTGGACAGGGAAGAAGCTATCGCACGTCGTCCCCGCCATCGTCGAGCGGTTCGGGGGCAAGGATCGCGTCGATGTCTGCTCGATTGGGGTGGCGGGCGAGCAGCGGATGGGCGCGGCCGGGATCTGTTTCACGGACCGAGAAGGACGCCCCACGCGCTACGCCGGGCGCGGCGGACTGGGCGCCGTCCTCGGGAGCAAGGGACTCAAGGCCATCGTCGTCAACGACTCGGGGGCCGCGGACGTGCCGATCGCGGACAAGGCCCTGTTCGATGTCGGGCGCAAGAAGCTTGCCGCCGCGCTTGGCGAGCACGCGATCACCAAACCGAAGGGCGCCCTCAACACCTACGGCACGGCCGTGCTGGTCAACATCCTCAACGAGGCCGGCGGCCTGCCGACGCGCAACTTCCGCGAGGGCCGATTCGAGGGCGCGACGAGAATCGCCGGTGAGGCCATCTTCGCCGGGAACAAGGAGCGCCTGGGACGCGAGCTGTACAACCATCCCTGCTCGCCGGGGTGCATCATCGCCTGCTCCAACACGTGGCACCGCCCGGATGGAAGCGAGCACACGTCGTGCATCGAGTACGAGTCCGATTGGGCCTTCGGCGCCGACTGCGGCATCAGCAACCTCGACCAAATTGCCGAGCTCAATCTCCTCTGCAACGAGTACGGTCTCGATACGATCGAGATCGGCGGCACGCTCGCCGTGGCCGCGGAGGGCGGGCTGTGGACGTTCGGAGACGGGAGGCGGGCGATCGAACTTGTCCACGAGATCGGCAAGGCGACGCCGCTCGGCCGGATCCTCGGCAATGGCGCCGTGATCACCGGGCGGGTGCTCGGCGTGGTTCGCGTGCCGCACGTGAAGGGCCAGAGCATGCCGGCCTACGAGCCGCGTGCCGTCAAGGGGATCGGCATGACGTACGCCGTGTCGACCATGGGCGCCGACCACACGTCGGGCTACACGATTGCACCCGAGATCCTCGGAGTCTCCGGCAAACTCGACCCGCTCGACGCGAAGAAGACCGAGCTGGCGCGCAACTTCCAGTACGCAACCGGCTTCATCGACACGACGGGCCACTGTCTGTTCATCGCGTTTGCCATCCTCGACATCGGCAGCGGCTTCGAGGGTGTGGTCGAAGAGTGCTCGGGGGTGCTCGGCACGAAGTGGACGATGAACGACGTGGCGCGGATTGGCAAGGAAGTGCTCGACCTGGAGCTTGACTTCAATCGCAAGGCAGGATTCACGGCCGTCGACGATCGGCTCCCGGAGTTCATGTCGCGCGAGCCCCTGCCGCCGCACAACACGGTCTGGGACGTTGCGGACGGCGAGATCGATAAGGTGTTCGCGAAGACGTAGCGCTCTTGGGGCCGGGCCTGGGGCTCGGCCCATCTCTCCATGCTCCACGTCCACCTGTACGGGAAACTGAGGCGTTTCGCAGCAGATACGGACCCGCGATCGGAGTCGATCGTTGACGTCGCCTACTGCCCCGGCGACACCGTGGGATCGGTCGTTGCCCGCCTCGGCATCGCCGTCGAGGAGCTCGGCACGAACCTCTTCGTCGACGGCCGTTACGCTGACCTCTCGAGCCCGGTCGAGGACGAGGCGCGCCTCGGGCTCTTCCCCGACGACATGCAGCTCCTATACAAGTGGTACTTCCGCCCCAAGGGACTGAGCCCCAAGGGACTAGGTCCCAAGGGACTGAGTCCCAAGGCGGCGGATCGATGAACGTCGAGGTTCGTCTCTACGCCGGACTCTGCGACGCCCCAGGCCGCTCGTCCGGCGACGCGTTCTCCGTGCCGCTGGCAGAAGGGGCGACGCTCTTTGACCTCTTCTCGCGCCTTGGGATCCAGCAAGACCTCGTGCACCTGACCATCGTCAACGGGCGCATCCTCTACGATCGCGCCACGCGCCTATCCGACGGCGACCGCGTCGCCCTGTTTCCCCCCGTCGGAGGTGGGTAATCCTCGGGGGGTCAGATCTTGACATCACGGTCTGCCGGCACCCTCCCCCTGGTATAGCTCGCTTCTGCACGTCGGGTGGTAGGGGACTCTCAAGTCAAGATCTGACCCCGGACGCTCTGGTCCGCCACAGCGACTCAATCGGGAGGGCGTGCAGATCTTTCCCCAGCGGGACACACTGTCTCCCCGAGTACAACACGATGCCACGTCGAAACCGCTCGCCGGCGAGTTCCTTGAGGAGCTCAAGCCCGCGCACATCCGCATCTCGCACGCGTGTGGCTGTCTTGACCTCAATGCCGACCAGGTCGCCTGAAGGGCTTTCTAGGACAAGATCTACCTCCACGTTCTTGTGCGTGCGGAAGTGATACATCGACGGGCGGGTTTCGCTCCACGAGATCTGCTTTCGAAGTTCCATCGCAACAAAGCACTCCAAGGCATGTCCAAACGACGTTGCGTCCCTTTCCACTTGCCGTTCGTCCAGGCCGATGAGGTGTGCAATCAGTCCGGAGTCGTTGAGCAGGATCTTGGGCCGCTTGATCAGTCTCCTGCCAAGGTTCGGAGTCCAGGAAGGCAGGGGAAAGAAAAGGTAGATCGCCTCGAGCAATGACAGGTAGCGCTTGACCGTGGTCTGCGGGAGTCCGACAGCCCCTGAGACTTCTGTGTAATTCAGTTGATCTCCTGCCCTCGCTGCCAGCAAGCGCAGCAGGCGTGGAAGGTCGGACAAGTATTCAATGTTCGCAAGATCGCGCAACTCCCGATGGATGACTGTAGTCACATAGGCATCGAACCATGCGGTACGGCGCGCCCGAGTCTTGCGCCGAACGATCTCTGGGTAGCCTCCACAGAGAACGCGCCCGACGAGATCTCCTCCGGTTGGCGCGCGTTCAGAGGTTCCCGTGGGCATGCTCTCGGAGAACACCGCATCCACGAAGGTCTCCTGAGAAGAGGCCATCTCACCCTGTGAAAGAGGCCACAGGGTCAGAACCTCCATCCGGCCGGCAAGTGACTCGCTGAGTCTGGGGAGAAGGAGTGCATTGGCCGAACCCGTTAGCAGGAATCGCCCAGGAGTCCGATCGCGGTCGACGAGCGCCTTGATCGCGACGAAGATCTCTGGCACACGCTGCACTTCGTCCAAGACGATCGGGCCGTCGCATGCTTCGATGAATCCCAGTGGATCCCGTTTGGCCGTGCCCATTGTTGTCGCATCGTCAAAGGTGAGGTAGTTGGCGGGATGCAGCTCTCGCGAGATGTCCTGAACCAACGTGCTCTTCCCCGTCTGCCGGGCTCCGTGCAGTAGGACGACCGGTGTGTCCGACAGTGCCTCAAGGAGCCGGTTCGTGATATTTCTCCTGAGCAGATCCATGGGCGCATAGTAGCCGCTTTGTGGGTGTTTTTCCACCACTACGTGGATGATTATCACGGCGCGGGGTCAGATCTTGACATCACGGCGCCCCGCCCCGGCCATAGCTCGCCTTATGCACGTCGGGTGGCGGGGGAGCGTGATGTCAAGATCTGACCCCGGACATGACGAGCGAAGACGCTTCGCCCGTCTCCCTGCGCGGGGTCGTTGCTCTTCGCTTCCGTGAGCCGATGGAGGAACGCCGTCTCGACGCCGCGCCCGCCTAGTTCCTCGGCAAGCTCGATCGCGCGCCCGGCGTATCGCAGGATCTGGATCGCCTCGATGCCGGCAAGGTCGGCGAAGTACCAGCCGCAGCTCGTTGCGGCGAGCAACGCGTGCCGCTGCATTTCGAGGAGCGCGAGTGCGTCGTCGCGCTCGTCGGACGAGAGCACGCGCGGCTCGTGCCGGGCGAAGAATGCGTCGACCGATTCGGGCGCGGGGTCAAGAACGACGTCGATGTACCCATCCCGCGCGGCCCACGGGTCGCGGAAGAGCGCGCTGGCGCGCGCGACGAAGAGGCCGTCCACCGTGTCCTGCAGAGTGTCCACCGCGGCGCGCAGGGGAGCGCGCCACGCCTGGTTCCACCCCGGCCGGCTGTCGGTCGTACAGCCGCAGTCGGAGCGCCATCGCTCGATGCCGTGCGCGCAGCTCCACGATGTGTCCGGCGCAATCTCCGCTTCGTGCGTCGGCGGATTCTCTTCGAGCCACTCGCCGTAGTTCGTCAGGCGCACGTCGTCTCTTGCTTCGATGCGGTCGAGGACGTAGGCGAGGGCCATCTCGCCGAAGCGGTGATGGTGGCCGTAGGTCTCGCCGTCGGTGGCGATGTGCACGAGTCCCCCGGCGTCGCCGCGGAACCCGCCGAGCAGCCGCGCGAGGAAGCGGTCGCCGTCCTTGAGGAGATCGCCGAACGAGACGCCGTGCGCAATGGCCCCGTCGTAGACGAAAACGGCGATCTCTGCGCCCGACGGCAGGTGGACGAGGTACGGCATCGTCGTGTCGACGGACGCGGCGTCCACGAGCTGCCAGGCCTCGCTCCCGAGCCGGCGCACACGGCGAACTTGGTGTGGCGCGAGGACGGTGAATCCAATTCCCTGTTGGGCCAGCACCTCCAACGTCTCGATGTCCACGGCCGTCTCGGGCATCCACAACCCTTCAGGCTGGCGGCGGAATCGATGCTCGAAGTCGCGGATGCCCCAGACCACCTGCGTCGTCTTGTCTCTGCGGGACGCGAGCGGAAGGATCGCGTGGCCGTACGCCTGGGCGATGGCCGATCCGTGGCCGGAGAACCGGGCCTGGCTGTCCACATCGGCATCGAGGATGGCGCGGTAGACGTCGACGTCGGCCGTCTCCATCCACGAGAGGAGCGTCGGCCCCATGTTGAAGCTCGTCCGCGCGTAGGTGCAGAGCGTGCGGCGGACGCGGCCTTCCGCGTCGAGGATGCGGGCCGCGGTGTTCGGGGCGTAGCACTCGGCGGTGATGCGCTCGTTCCAGTCGTGAAACGGGCTGGCCGAGTCCTGGACCTCGATCGTCGCGAGCCAGGGGTTCTCGCGCGGCGGCTGATAGAAATGCCCGTGGATACAGACGGCGCGGTCGGGTCGGCTCATGGGGAGTCCTCCAGGCAGTCGGCCGGCAGCGGCCGCCGCGTTATCTGACAGACGGGGCGCGGCGGCTGATAGAAATGTCCGTGGATACAGACGGCACGGTCGGGTGTGGTCATGAAGGATCCTTCGCGAGACCGCTCGGCACGCGCCGCCGCGTTATCTGACAGACGGGGCGCGGCGGCTGGTAGTAGTGGCCGTGGATACAGACGGCACGGTCGGGTGTGGTCATGAAGGATCCTGCGTGAGACCGCTCGGCACGCGGCGCCGCGTTATCTGACGGACGGGGCGCGGTGGCTGATAGAAGTGCCCGTGGATGCAGACGGTACGGTCGCGGGTCATGCGATCCTTTGCGTGGCGTTCGACGATCCCGCCTGCGATGCGGCAGGTGCGCCGTCACTCCGCAGGAAGAGAACCGCAAGCGGAGGCAGGGTGAGCGTCACGGAGAACGGTCGCCCGTGGAACGGCGCGGCGCTCGCGGTCACGCCGCCGAGGTTGCCCGTCCCGCTGCCGCCGTAGTCGGCGGCGTCGCTGTTGAGGAGCTCGCGCCAGAAGCCGTCGCGCGGCACGCCGACGCGGTACGCGGGGCGCGGAACCGGAGTGAAGTTCGCCACCACGACGACCTCGCCGCCCTCTCGGACTCCCTTGCGCAGGAAACTGATGACGCCGGCGTCCACGTCGCTGCAGTCGATCCACTCGAATCCCGCTGGGTCGAAGTCGCGCGCATGGAGTGCCTCCTCCGTCCGAACCAGGCGGTTGAGGTCCGTCACCCACCGTTGGAGCTTGCGATGCGACTCTCCCTCCAGTGCGCGCCAATCTACGCCACGCTCGTGGTCCCACTCGCCCCACTGCCCAATCTCGCCGCCCATGAACAGGAGCTTCTTCCCTGGCTGAGCATACATCGTCCCGTAGAGCAGACGGAGATTGGCGAACTTCTGCCACTCGTCGCCAGACATCCGCCCGAGGAGGGATCCCTTTCCGTGCACGACCTCGTCGTGGGAGAGGGATAAGACGAAGTTCTCATGGAATGCGTAGAGAAGGCGGAACGTGAGTAGGTTCTGGTGGTACCTGCGATGGACGGGATCCTTCGACATGTAGAGGAGCATGTCGTGCATCCAGCCCATGTCCCACTTCATTCCGAAGCCGAGTCCTCCTGCGTACGTCGGGCGCGACACCATCGGCCACGCCGTCGACTCCTCGGCGATCGTCTGTACGTCTGGGTAGTTGGTGTAGACGGCCTGGTTGAGGCGGCGGAGGAAGTCGATGGCCTCGAGGTTCTCGCGTCCGCCGTAACGGTTCGGGATCCACTCCCCCTCGCGGCGCGAGTAGTCAAGGTAGAGCATGGACGCCACGGCGTCGACGCGCAGGCCGTCGGCGTGGTACTTGTCGAGCCAGAAGAGCGCGCTGCTCGTCAGGAACGAGGGAACCTCCGACCGTCCGTAGTTGAAGATGAGGCTATCCCAATCGGGGTGCAGTCCTTGCCGCGGATCTGCGTGCTCGTACAGACACGTGCCGTCGAACTGAGCGAGCGCATGCGCGTCCCGCGGGAAGTGCGACGGGACCCAGTCGAGGATCACGCCGATCCCTCGCCGGTGCAGGGTGTCGACGAGGGCCATGAAGTCCTGCGGCGTCCCGTAGCGGCTCGTCGGCGCGAAGTAGCCCGTCACTTGGTAGCCCCACGACCCGTAGAACGGGTGTTCCATCACCGGCAGGAACTCGACGTGCGTGAACCCGAGCTTCTCGACATAGTCCGCGAGGCGCGGCGCGAGGTCCCGATACGAGAGGCCGCGTGACGGATCGGCGGGATCGCGCGCCCAGGAGCCGAGGTGGACCTCGTAGATCGTCGTCGGCGCCCCGAGGGCGTTTCGCGCCCGGCGCGACGCCATCCACTCTGCGTCGTTCCAGGCGTAGTTGAGGTCCCAGACGATGGACGCCGTTGCCGGCGCCGTCTCGGCGAACGTGGCGAACGGGTCGGCCTTGTCGAGCCACGTCTTCGTGCCCCGCGGGCGGAGGTGGACCTTGTACTTCGCCCCGGCCTTCACGCCGGGCACGAAACCTTCCCAAACGCCGGAGGAGCCGTGTGGGCTGAGTCGATGCTTGCCGGGGCGCCAGGCGTTGAAGTCGCCGATCACGTGCACCTCTTCGGCGTTCGGCGCCCACACCGCGAACAGCGCCCCGGCCACGCCATCCTCCGTCGCCAGGTGGGCTCCCATCTTCTCGTACAGCCGGTAGTGCGTCCCCTCGCCGAAGAGATAGACGTCGTCGTCGGTCAGGCGATAGGTCGACGGCACCTGCGGTTCCAGCGTTCGCTTCACCTTGTGCATCTTTCCTCCGCGTCCCCAGCAGTGTATGTCGGTGCGCGCCTTGGCACCAAGGAGTCGAGGCGCGTGGCACGTGCACCCAGGCCGTATGCGATTGACCTTGCGCTGGGAATCCGCTATTCATGGGCGTCGAGCCGGAAGATGTGGGGCTCGACGCCTAGGGCCTCGGACTGCGCTATGGTGTGCGATACGAGTCCGATGCGAGGCGTTGTCCTGTGGCGACGCGGAGCGCCAAGGGCGAAAGGAGCGGGCCATGCGCGACATCCTCACGTTCATCCTTGCCGGAGGGCGCGGCGAGCGGCTCCTCCCGCTGACGCGGGATCGAGCGAAGCCGGCCGTGCCGTTCGGAGGCCACTACCGGATCATCGACTTCGCCTTGAGTTCGTGCGTGCACTCCGACCTGCGCCGCATCTTCGTCCTGACGCAGTACAAGTCCCTCTCGCTCGAGGAGCACATCCGCGACGGATGGACGGTGCTCAGCCCGGCGCTCGACGAGTTCCTCCAGACCATCCCGCCGCAGCAGCGCACGCGGACGGACTGGTATCTCGGCACCGCGGACGCCATCCACCAGAACTGGTACTGCGTCGAGCGCTACGCCATGGAGCACGACCAGCCCTCGGCGATCCTGATTCTCGCCGGGGACCACATCTACAAGATGGACTACCGCGTGATGATGGACTTCCACCGCGAGAAAGACGCGGACGTCACCGTAGCTGTCCTGAGCCTGCATCGCGAGGAAGTGCGCGCGAAGCTCGGCGAGCTGGTCGTCGACGCGGACTCTCGAGCCGTCGCGTTCGAAGAGAAGCCGCTCCGGCCGACTGGCATGCCCGGCTCACCCGACCAGTGCCTCGCGTCGCTCGGCATCTACGCGTTCCGCCCCGACGTCCTCCGCGAGGAACTCGACCGCGACGCCGAGAGCAACGCGTCGAACCACGATTTCGGCCGCAACCTCCTGCCGGCGATGATCGGCCGCCGCCGCGTGTACGCCTTTCCGTTCGAACTCGGGAATCGCAACACCGGCGTCTACTGGCGTGACGTCGGCACGCTCGACTCGTACTACGACGCGCACATGGACTTGGTCGGTGTCGTACCGCGCTTCGACCTCTACGACCGCTCGTGGCCGATCCACACCGTCAACCGCCCGAAGCCGCCGGCGAAGATCGTGCGCGGCGACGGCGACGCGACGGGCGTGGCGTTCGACTCGCTTGTGTCGTCGGGGGCCATCATCTCCGGCGGCACCGTCGTGCGGTCGGTCATTTCGCCAGGCGTTGTCGTCCAATCCGGTGCGCACGTCGAGGAATCCGTGTTGCTCGACCGCGTCATCGTTGGGCGCGGAGCGCGCATCCGCCGCGCGATTCTCGACAAGCGCGTCGTCGTTCCCGACGGTGCGTCCATCGGCTTCGACCACGAGGCCGACGCGAAGCTCTACACTGTGTCGGACGGCGGAATCACCGTCGTGCCGAAGAGCCCGTTCGCCTAGTGACGTTCGCCCCCTGCGGGGCGCTACGACAGAGGAGGTCGTCGTAAAGAACGAGCTCGTTGCGCGGATCTTGTACGAGATCGCCGACCTCTTGG
>Ga0247841_10011240_pt1 | contig 11960 bp, 11 predicted proteins | sample LaCruzMarch2015__2_FD_192410 | JGI IMG/M metagenome (GOLD analysis project Ga0247841, IMG submission 192410) | Freshwater microbial communities from meromictic Lake La Cruz, Castile-La Mancha, Spain - LaCruzMarch2015_18m | ecosystem: Environmental > Aquatic > Freshwater > Lake | place: Spain...
GTGGCCGTGGGCCTTGAGTTGCCGGACGATCCGCACTTTGTGTTCGGGTGCGACCCGGGCGAACACGGCGACCTGGTCGATGCGCGCGTCCAGGGCCGCTTCCGACAGCCCGTCGAGGTCGCGGCCATCCAGCACCTCGCCCGCGAGGCCCAGGTCCCGGGCGATGGCGGCGGCCGTGAGGCGGTGATCGCCGGTGATCATCTTGACCTGGATACCGGCCCGGCGACACAGCGCAATGGCGTCCCTGGCCTCGGGCCGCGGCGGGTCGAGGATGCCCACCAGGCCATGCAGGACGAGATCGTCGCACAGTGCCATCAGGTCACCGGCGGGGTCGAACCCCGCCGCCGGGAGGTCCTTGCCGGCCACCGCCAGGACCCGCATCGCCTGCGCGGCGAGCGACTCGTTCTCGGCCGTCAACTGCGCGCGGGCCTCCTGGTCGAGGTCCAGCGGACCCTGCGGGCCCAACCAGGCCGTCGCGCGGCCGAGCAGGACATCGGGGGCACCCTTGACGTAGACCCGCACCCGGTCCCCATCGCGGTGAAAGGTCGCCATGAACTTGTGCGCCGAGTCGAACGGCACCTCGGCGATGCGCGGCCGCTGCCCGGCCAGGGCCCCGGCATCGACGCCACCCTTGGCGGCCAGGGCCAGGAGTGCCCCTTCGGTCGGATCACCGATCAGGGCCCCGTCGCGGATGCGGCTCTCGTTGCACAGTGCGGCGGGTATGAGGAGATCCGCCAGGTCATCGGCGGGCGCCCCGTCCCGCGCCGTGATGGTCCCCAGTGCCGTATAGCCCTCGCCGCTGACCGCCAGACGCCGGCCCCGGTAGAAGGCGGCGCGGGCGGTCATCTGATTCAGGGTCAGGGTCCCGGTCTTGTCCGAACAGATTACGCTGGTGCAGCCCAGGGTCTCCACCGCGGCCAGGCGCTTGACGATCGCCCGCTGCCCGGCCATGCGCTGCATCCCCAGGGCCAGGGTCACCGTGACCACGGCCGGCAGCCCCTCCGGAATGGCGGCCACCGCCAGTGCGATGGAGGTAAGCAGGGTCTCCATCCAGGGCTGGCCGCGCAGCAGCCCCAGGATCAATATCAACGCGACGACGACCCCGGCGATCAGCGCCAGGCGGCGACCCAGGCCGTCGAGTTGGACCTGTAAGGGTGTCGGACCCGGCTCGACCTCCAGCATACCGGTCAGGCGGCCCATCTCGGTCGCCATGCCGGTGGCGGTGACCAGGAGCTCCAGCCGCCCGCGGGTGACCACCGTGTTCATATAGGCCATGTTGAGCCGCTCGGCGAGCGGCCCCACGGCCTGGACCCTGGCCTGGGCGTCCTTGGCCACCGGCTGGGACTCCCCGGTCAGCGTCGACTCGTCGATCTCCCCATTGTGGGCGACGAGCAGTCGTCCGTCGGCGGGTATCCGGTCGCCGGCCTCCAGCAGGACCAGGTCCCCGGGGACCAGAGTGGCGGCGGCCACCTCATGAACGCCGCCGTCGCGCCGCACCCGGGCACTGGGGGCGAGCATCTTTTTCAGCGCCGCCAGGGTGGCCTCGGCCCGGTGCTCCTGCCAGAACCCGAGCAGGGCGTTCAGGACCACGACCACCAGGATCACCACCGCATCCTTGACGTCGCCGACGGACCCGGCCAGCACCGCGGCGCCCAGAAGCACCAGGATCAGGAGACCTTTGAACTGGTCGGCGAGCAGCAGCCACTTGGACCGCGGCGGCCGTTCCGCCAGGCGGTTCTCCCCGTGGCGGGCAAGTCGCTCGCCGACCTGGGCCCCGGTCAGGCCGGTGGCCGGGTCGACCCCCAGGGTGCGCGCGACCTCGGCACCGTCCCGGGTGTGCCAGGCGTTGTCGTCCGGGCTCATCGGCCGTTCCCCGCTCATCGAGGTTCCTGCGACGCGCGCGCGGTCTGCTGCCTGGTGCCCGCGGCGATGCGGTCCATGATGACGAACAGCAGATGGTTCTCGAGGTGCATAAGCCGGCGCTCCGAACGATGGTGGCGGACCAGCCGCCCCATCCGGCGGTTGCCCGGGCAACCGCCGATCCGGTACCAGCGGCTCGGTCTACGCGCGAGGAAAGTGGGGGCTGGACCCGGGCGACTCAATCCGGGGCCGATCGGAGACCTTTGCGCCGTGGCGCTTTTCGCGGGCGCCGCCGGGCGAGAGCGGCTTCAGGCGGGCCTGACGCGCCGGCGAGCGAGGTGACCGTGAAAGTCGCGCAGGGACGCTGTGGGAGCGGCTTCAGCCGCGACGAGGCGTCGCGGGTTACCGCCTCTGCGTCTCTGCGCCTCTGCGTGAGACCTCTTAAAGAATCTCACGCAGAGACGCAGAGAAGAATCGCGTCAGTCGGGTTATCGTGACAACCCTACTCCGGACGGGGCGAATGCCCCGTCCCGCCGCGGGACTACGGTCTTAGCGTCGTTGTCGTTGTCGTTGTCGTTGTCGTTGTCGTTGTCGTTGTCGTTGTCGTTGTCGTTGTCGTTGTCGTTGTCGTTGTCGTTGTCGTTGTCGTTGTCGTTGTCGAGATTATCGTAGCGCCCAGGATTCTCTCGCAAGCCGATTTACAGCGCTTCTCCGATTACGATTACGACAACGACAACGACAACGACGGTGTTTAGCTGGCTCTTGGCTCTTTTCTGGACCTCAGAGCCACCCCTTGCGCTTGAAATAGGCAATCGGCAGTACGGCGGAGATCACCATAAGCAACACCGAAAACGGGTAGCCGTATTCCCAGTTGAGTTCCGGCATGTGCTGATAGTTCATCCCGTAGATGCTGGCGATGAGGGTCGGCGGCAGGAAGGCGGTGGCGGCGACCGAGAAGATCTTGATGATCTTGTTCTGCTCGATGTTGATGAAGCCCTGGGCCGCCTGGAGCAGGAAGGTCACCTTCTCGAACAGGTAGTTGTTGTGGGGCAGCAGGGCGTCGATCTCGGAGAGGAGGTATTTGAGCCGCTTGGCGCAGGGCTTGGACGCCTGGGCGCTGCGCCACACGAAGGCGATGTCGCGCCGCGCGTCCATCAGACAAAGGCGGACCTTGCCGTTCAGGTTCTCGTGACGCGCCAGGCGCTCGAGCGACTGCTCCAGGTCCGCGTCCGGATCCTCCAGGACGTGGAAGCTGGTCTGCTCCAGGTCCCGATAGAGTTCCTGCAGGGTGTCGCCCAAGTCCTGCACGGCGGTCTCGAAGAGCCCGGCCAGGAGCCCGGCGGGCTCGCCCAGCAGGTCCGGCCGACGCCGCACCCGGATGCGCATCAGGCGGATCGCGGGCACGTCGCGGTCGTGGATGGTGATCAGCCGCTCCCGGGTGCAGACGACGTTGACACTGGTGTTCTCCGGGCGGCCCTCCACCCGGTGCAGGAACAGGGTGGAGAGGTGGATGCCCTGGTCGTCCATGAAGGTCTGGGTACTGGCCTCGATCTCGTCGGCGTCGTCGTCCTCCGGCAGTTGGTGGGGGACAAAGGAGCGGATCAGGGCGTACTCGTCCTCGGTGGGCTCGGCCGCATCGATCCAGGCCGCCTCCAGCAGGCGCTCCGGGTCCTCGATCAATTCGGTCGTGTGGTCTTGGATTCTGTAGGCATACAGCACTGGGCTCTCCCACCGTGGTCGCGCAAAGGCCCCGCGGTCCGGGGGGCCGCGGTCCATATCGGGTTCGGGTCCGCACGGGCACGCCCGCCGGCGCGCCCGCGACCGGGGCGCGGCGGCGCCCCTTCGTGGGCGGCATCTTACACAGAGCTTGGGCGGGGCGTCCGGCTGGTTGGATTAAATCCCGTTCACTGTCTTGCGGCATTTCCGGCCGCCGCCTATCATGCAGCATGAAAATAGCTTTTTCATGGAGACGCACATGCTCAAGATGGTAGGTACCAGCGGCCAGATCTCGCTGGGCAAACAGTATGGCGGGCGCTATTTCGAGATGCAGATCCAGGCCGACGGCGGCATCCTCCTCAAGCCCGTGCGGGTGATCCCCGAGGCGGATGCCTGGCTGTATACACCGGAAATGCGCGAGCGCCTGGCCCAGGCCGCCGTCTGGATGGCCGAGCACCCGTCGCGTGAGACCGACCTGGAGCAACTCGCGGCACGGGTGGAAGGCGGGGAATGACCGCCAGGGTCCTGCTGGACCTCAACCTGCCCGCCTTTCAAGACGACCTGTTGGCGCTCGAGGTCACGCAGATCCGGCTGATCCTCAAGACCCTGCGCAAGGTGCGCGCCCTGGACTGGGCGGCGGTCTATCGCGACCCGGGGCTCAAGTGGGAGCAGATCAAGGGTGAGCCGGGCCTCTTCACCATCCGGCTGTCCCGCGCCTGTCGGGCCGTCGTGGTGCGGGAGGGCGATGCCATGCGCTTCGTGGCCATGCACGCCGACCATGACCAGACCTATAGCAGAAAGTGACGCAGCGGTGGGAGCGCCGTCCCGGCGCGATCTCCGGCGTCTAAGCCGGCCCTGAGGTCACATCGCGGCGGGACGCCGCTCCCACGGAGGCGGATTGGAGTCCAAGGCTTCAGCCTTGGGGGGACGGCCAAGGCTGAACCCTTGGACTCCAGGGTCTTCAAGCGCGGCGGGATGCCGCTCAGCGCGGGCGCCGTGCGGCCCGGCGCGCGCCCAAACCGGCCAGACCGATGGCAAAGAGCGCCAGGGTGGCCGGCTCGGGGACCGCGCCGGCGTCAGCCTGGATGCGCATTTGTTGAGGAAATTCCATGGAATTCGTGTCCCAGGAGCCGTATGAGGCTACGTTACGGGCCGAGGGGAAGCCGGTCCCGGAGGTGGAGGCGGTATAGTCCCACCAAACCCTAACGCCCGCCGTTAGATCGGCGCCAGAGAGTACGAGAAAGTAGCTGGTCGAGGGCGTCAGGGTGATGCTCAGGTTGGGGATGTCGTAGAGCGCAGAGCTGGTACCGAGGGCCGAGGCCGCGACCGTGGCGACGTCCGCCATCTTCACACCAGGTGTGCCGTCGGTGCCCGAGTTGTCGAAAATGGAAACGAGAAAGTCCCCGCCTGTGCTGTCGCCACGGGCTAGCGACAGGGCCACGTCGGTGATCTTGAAGGCTGAGCCGGTGGTTGAAAACCCCTGCGCCGCAGAGATCACATCGTTAACTCCAATATGCCAGTCCTGAGTTTGACTGAGATTGTCAGACAGCGTGATGAGCGCGGCGGGGGCCAATCCCGGCAGGGTCAGGGCGAGGAGCAAGAGGCAGAGGCGGGTTGAGCGGTGCATGGCGATGGGCTTCAATAGGTGAGGATGGAACTCGCGACAGTACCCCCCCCCGACGGACGGCAATACCCTTTGGTCGGCCGGCTTGTAAAGATTTCTTCACATCCGCAACGACGCGCGGCGCACCCTCCCGGGATCGCCGACTTGCAGTCGGCGCCGCCCCCGGGGTTGATCCCGGGCCTCAAAGGGGCCGCCGCCCCCGCGGCAGCGTCGCCGAGTGCAACTCGGCGATCCCAGGTGGCCGACGCTCACCCGCGGCACGCGCCCCAAGCCGACAGTGCTTTGTGCTAGGCTCAGCGCCGAACCCCTGCCCACCCACCTGCCGTGAGGGTGAACCGATGGCCGCCACCGCCGACCGACTGTCAGTCCCGCCCGCGCCCCAGGCGCCCCCCTCGACGACCTTTCCGGACCCTGGTCTGATCGACCAGCGCGTCCGGCTCACCGGCGTTGCCTGGGGCGACTACCAGCGCCTCCTCGACCTGCGCGGCGAGCGCGCCGTACCGCGGCTGACCTATCTCGCAGGGGAGTTGGAACTGATGTCGCCGTCCGTCTATCACGAGAGTATGAAAAAGCGCCTGGCGCGGCTGGTCGAGGACTATGCGCGCCTCTGCGACATTATTGTGGAAGGCTTCGGTTCCTGGACTCTGCACAATGAGGAACAGGAGCGCGGTGCCGAGGCCGACGAGTGCTATGTCATGGGTCCCCTGTCCGATACCCCGACCTTGCCGGACTTCGCCATCGAGGTGGTCTGGACCCGCGGCGGGATCGACAAGCTCGAGGTCTACCGGGGGCTAGGGGTGCCGGAGGTCTGGGTCTGGCAGGAGGGGCGGCTGCGGTTCTACACCCTGGGCGACGACGGCTATCAGTCTGCGGTTCGCAGCCGTTTTCTGCCTGGTCTGGACCCGCGTCTGCTCGAGGAGTGCATGGCCGCCGCCAGTCAGAACGAGGCCCTGACCGCGCTCCGTTCGCGCCTGGCCCCCTGAATGCGCGCCCGCGCATGACCGATCCCGACCCACCCAAGCACTGGTACCAGGACTGGCGCGGACTGCGCGACCGGCTGCTGCACCCGCACGTGGAAGACGCGGCCCTGGAGGCGGCCCTGCGCCGGGCCCGGGAACAGCAACCCCTGCCGGTGATCTGGCTGCTCGGTAAGGCGCAGGCCGGCAAGACCTCCATCATCCGCGCCCTGACCGGCAGCCCGCACGCCGAGATCGGCAACGGCTTTCGGCCCTGCACCCGCACCGCCCGCTTCTACGACTTCCCGGTCGAGGCCCCGGTGGTGCGGTTTCTCGACACCCGCGGCCTGGGCGAGGTCGCCTATGACCCGACGGAGGACATCCGCTACTGCGAGTCCCAGGCACACCTGGTGTTGGGGGTCATGAAGGCGACGGACCTGGCGCAGGAGTCGGTCTTCGCGGTCCTGCGGGCGGTGCGCCGCCGCCATCCGGGCTGGCCGGTGCTGATCGCGCAGACCGGCCTTCACGAGGGCTATGCGCCGGGCGCCGGGCACACCCTGCCCTACCCCTACGCCCAGGAGCCCTGGCCGTCGTCACTCCCCGCGAGCCTTACCCGCGCCCTGCGCGCCCAGCGCGCGGCCCTGGGCGACCTGTCCGGGGCGCCGCCGCAGTGGATTCCGGTGGACCTGACCCTGCCGCAGGACGAGTTGCCCCCCGCCGACTACGGGCTCGCGGCCCTGTGGGCGGCCATCGGCGAGGTCTCGACCCTGGGGCTGCAGGAGCGCCTGTGCGCCGACCCCGGGGTGCGCGACGCCTTCGCCCGCGCCGCCCACCCCCACATCGTCGGCCATGCCCTGGCGGCCGCCGCGCTCGGCGCCCTGCCGCTGGTGGACCTGGTGGGCGTGCCGGCGGTGCAGGCCAAGCTGCTGCACAGCCTGGCCGCCATCTATGGTCAGGGCTGGAGCAGGCGCCAGGTGTCCGAATTCCTGGGTTTTCTGGGGCTGGGGGTGGGGGTGGGCTATCTGGCACGCCTCCTGGGCCGCGAGTTGGTCAAGCTGGTCCCCTATCTGGGCCAGACCCTGGGCGCCGTCTGGGGGGCGAGCGCGAGCGGGGCGACCACCTTTGCCCTGGGCAAGGCTGCCTGCTACTACTTCGGCCGCCGCCGCCTGGGCGAACGCATCGACCCGGCGGCCCTGCGGCGGGTCTATACCGAGGCGCTGGCGACCGGCACCAGGCTACTCGGTCACGACACCGGGCGCGGCGACGCAGAAACGATAGGAAGAGATTTGTCCGCAAATGAACGCAAATGAACGCAAATCAAGAGAAATGGTTCAGGGCTCGGGCCGGACGGGGCATTCGCCCCGTCCGAAACGTTTTCCCCGGACCTGTCGGCTGGTGCGAACCTTAGGCGGCGGAATAAACCTTCGGGACGGGGTGAATACCCCGTCCCGCTCGTGAGCTTGACTCGTTACCAATAGGATAAACGCCGTGTTCAACCGCATCGACCGCCTGCGCCTGCTCGCCCTGCTGCTATGGACCCTGCCGGTGGCCGCGCTGCTGCCGCTCGGGCTCCTGTGGCTGTGGCAGTCCGGGAACCTCCCCTGGTGGCTGGCGGCGCTGCTCGGGTGCAGCGCCGCCGGCTACGCCTTCCAGTTCTGGCTGCGCCGCCGGGACCGGCGGCTGCTGGCCGGCGCGGCAACGACCCCCGATGCCCAGTGGCCGCCGCGCTCCAAGGCCGCCTGGGACGCCATCGAGGCCATGGCGGAGGGGATTCGGCCGGTGGACTGGCCGCTCGCCGACGGGCCCCGGCTCACGACCCTGGGACGCGACGCCCTGGAACTGGTGGCGCGCGTCTATCACCCGCAGGTGGAGCGGCCCCTGCTGGAACTGACCCTGCCCCACGCGCTCCTGATCATCGAGCGCGCCTGCCGGGACCTGCGCACCGAGGTCACCGCTCAGATCCCCATGAGTCATCGCCTGACCTTGGGCGATCTGGCGCGCGCCTACCGCTGGAAGGCGACCGCCGAGCACCTGCTCGACCTCTACCGGGCCGGTCGGCTGGTCTTCAATCCGGCCGGCGCCCTATTGAGCGAGGCCTGGGAACGGCTGCGCCGCCAGTCGTTCAATGCCGCCTGGTCCGACCTGCACCGCTGGCTGCTCCAGGAGTACGTGCGCAAGGTCGGCTACTACGCCATTGAACTCTACAGCGGGCGCCTGACCCTCACCGAGGCCGCCCCCGCCGCGGTCACCCCGGCCTCCCGGGAGGACCTGACGCAGGCCGCGGCCGACGCCGACGCCCGTGCCGATGAGCCCCTGCGCATCCTGGTCATGGGCCGGGCCAACGCCGGCAAGTCGAGCCTGGTCAATGCACTCTTCGGCCGCCTGACGGCCCCGGCGGACGTGCTGCCGGATCCTGCGGCCGGCGTCGTCCCCTATCGACTGGAGCGCGCCGGGCTCACCGCCGCCCTGGTCTTCGACACCCCGGGCTGCGACACCCCGGACCTGACCCCCAAGGCGCAGGAGCGCCTGGCGGGCACCGCGGACCTGGTGCTCTGGGTCACCGCCGCCCAGCGCCCGGACCGCCAGGAGGAGCGCGCGACCCTGGACCGGCTGCGCGCCCACTGGGCCGCCCGGCCGGACCACCACCCACCGCCGCTGCTGGTCGCGGTCAGCCACATCGACCTGCTGCGACCCCCACGGGAGTGGGAGCCGCCCTATGACCTGGTCAATCCCCAAGGCGCCAAGGCGACCAACATCCGCGCCGCGGTAGAGGCTGCGGCAACGGATCTGGCCGTACCGGTGGTCGACGCCATCCCCGTCTGCCTGGCCGCCGGCCGCGTCTACAATGTCGCGGACAGCCTCTGGGCCGCCCTGCTCGAGCGCCAGGACCAGGCGAACCGGGTGCGCCTCCTGCGCTGCCTGGACGAGCACAAGCGCGCGGAGGACTGGGCCCTGCTGCGCCGCCAACTGGCCGGCGCCGGGCGCTTCCTGGCGCGGCTGCCGGGGCGTTTGCTGCCCTGATCCCGTAGGGTCCGCTGCGCGGACCAAGGCCCCTGCCGCCCGCGCGGCGGCCGGGACCAGGATTAAGTCAAGGCGCACTCACCGACCGCATCGCCTCCGCCTGGAGTCCAAGGCTTCAGCCTTGGCGCGCCCCAAGGCTGAAGCCTTGGACTCCAGGCGCTTGGGCTGCGGCGCTGGAGCGCGGCAGGCAGCCGCGCCGGCCCCTGGACCGCGCGAACCGCCGCATACCAACGTACCAACGTACCAACGTACCAACGTACTAACGTACCAACGTACCAACGTACCAACGTACTAACGTACCAACGTACTTTCTTCCTGGACCACCCGCTGCGGGTCATCCATCGCCGCGGCCAGGTCGCGCAGCGTCATGTCCCCCAGGGCCGCGGCCATGGCCTCGTCGAGCCTTCGTTCGACCGCGGCGATGCCCCGATCCGGGGCCGTGCCGTGGCAGCCGTGCTCGCGCTCCTCGAAGCAACGCACGGCATCGAGCAGTGACTTGATCCGGATGGCCTCGGGGGCCCGGGCCGGGACAAAGCAGGGCGGATCGGCGGCGGTGCGCAGCAGGAACCCCTCCTGCTCCAGGATAGTAAGGATGCGCGCGGTGTTGCTGTTGGGGATGCCGAGCCTGGTGGAGAGGGCATCGCTGGTCCAGGCGGCGGTGCCGGCCTCGTAGTTGCGGGCGCACTGGCCTGCCACCAGCAGGGCCAGGCGCTCGCGCAGCCGATTGCTCAGGCGCAGGTCGCGCACCCGGCTCAGGAGATACTCGGGGTGCTGGTGATAGAAGGCGACACTGGCGCCGGTCAGCACGATGAGCCAGGCGATATAGAGCCACAGCATGAACAGGATCAGGATCGCGAGGCCCGAATAGATGGCGGTGTACTGGGTGGAACTGGCCATGAAGTGGCGGAACGACCAGCCCACAGCCTCCCACAGCACCCCGGCCACCAGGGCGCCGAGCAGGGCCGAGCGGAACCGCACCCGCGCATTCGGCACAAAGACATAGAGAAAGGTGAAGGTAAAGACGATCAGCAGGAAGGGGACCAGACTGCCGCCCGCGTCGATCAGGGTCCCCATGGGCTCGACCGCCAGGAGGGACTCCACTACGGCGGTACCGCGCACCGAGGTGGAGAGGCCCACGGCGGTAAAAAACAGCACCGGGCCGATCAGGAGCACACTCAGATACTGGCTGATCCGCTGGGCCAGGGGCCTGGTCTCGGTCACCCGCCAGGTGTCGTTGAAGACCTGCTCGATCTTCTGGATCATCGAGATGACGGTATAGATCAGCACCGCCAGCCCTACCGAGCCCAGGACCCCCACCTGCATCTTGTCGACGAAGCCCAGGATGATCTGCGCGACCTCCGCGGCCTGATCGCCGAGCGGCTCCAGCGCGTGCAGCAGCAGCGGCTCCAGTGCATTGTGGGCACCGAAGCCCTTGAGCACGGAGAAGCTCACCGCCAGCAGTGGGATCATCGACAGCAGCGTCGTATAGACCAGGCTCATGGCCTGGAGCGACAGATAGCCCGCGGTCGCGTCACGGTACAGGGCATAGATCAGGCGGGCGAGCCATACCAGGCGCACCTGCCACGGGGGCAGGCCGGCGAGCGGGGTGGACCAGACCAGGGTGTCCAGGCGCTCCCAGGGGGATCGGTCGGTTGGTTTCATGGGGGAAGCCTAGGCCGGACGGGACCTTGGGGTCAAGGTGGTTGGGTCGGGCCTTCCTTTCGGCCAGCCGGGCGCTATCTTACCGCAAGCCGACCGACCCCTGGCCTTACTTTGCGTTCATTAGCGCTCATTTGCGGACAAATCTTCTTCTTGAACCGGAATCCCCCATGCAAACAAACCCGCGCCCCCGCGCCCTGCCGATCCTCCTGGCGACCCTCCTCGCCGCGTCCCTGACCGGGGTCCGCGCCGCCGAGGACGAGTCGCTCACCCCCCTCTCGGGCCGGCCCGCCGCCCCGGATTTCGACCTCAAGGACCCCGAGGGCCGCCCCCAGCGCCTGGCGGACTATCGCGGCAAGCCCGTGATCCTGAACTTCTGGGCCACCTGGTGCCCACCCTGCCGGGAGGAGATGCCCGCCATGCAGCGCGCCCACGAGCAGGTCGCCGCCGAGGGGATCGCCGTGGTCGCGATCAATGTCGGGGAGGATGCGCAGACCATCGCCCGGTTCCTGGAGGAGGAGCCGGTCGACTTCGCACTGCCGATGGACACCGACTCCAAGGTCGCCCAGCGTTACCATATGAAGGGCCTGCCGACCACCTATGTCATCGACCCCGCGGGCCGTCTGGCCTATCGCGCCTCGGGCAGCCGGGAGTGGGACGACCCCAAGCTGCTGGAGCAGGTGCGCGCCCTGAAGCAGCCGCCCGCCGCGCCGCCGCCCCTCAGCACGGCGAACCCCGCGACCCCATAGGGTCCGCTGTGCGGACCGCGTTCCCTCCGACTGGAGTCCAAGGCTTCAGCCTTGGCGCGCTCCAAGGCTGAAGCCTTGGACTCCAGGCGCTGGGGCTGCGGCGCTTGACTTAATGGCAGTGACGCTCCTGCTTGGGAGCGAGGACAGGCGTTGCGCGTCCACTGATAGGACGGGACGCGGAGCGCCCGCCCGGCATTCCCACGCAGGAGCGTGGGAACGAGACGCCCGCGCCGGGCCGCCTCGCGCTTGACTTATACTCTAAATTGAAATTATTTGAGATTTTCTAATGCGCTGAAACTTTAAAGAAAACAGGGTCTTCATTTCGCTTTTGCATTGAGCGTTCGCATCGCTCAAGCAGTTTGATATTGCGCTCTT
>Ga0247841_10011246_pt1 | contig 11954 bp, 9 predicted proteins | sample LaCruzMarch2015__2_FD_192410 | JGI IMG/M metagenome (GOLD analysis project Ga0247841, IMG submission 192410) | Freshwater microbial communities from meromictic Lake La Cruz, Castile-La Mancha, Spain - LaCruzMarch2015_18m | ecosystem: Environmental > Aquatic > Freshwater > Lake | place: Spain...
GGCAGAATCTTGGTGAATTCCTCGATGACACCCGTTATAAACGTCTCTTCCAAGAGCCGTTGCACAAACCCAATGTTGGGGCCCGAGGTTGTTTGTCCCAGCAGGGCGTGCAGAAGAACAACCGCCGGCCATGTGCTGATAGCCGTGAACACCGCCGGCGCAACCAAGTACCACCATGGTTGACGTTTACCGCAAAGTCGGTAGATGAACCAAAGCACCGCCGCGCACGACAGCAACCCGAACAAATAAATGTAGGAATTGTACGCTAGCTCATTACCGGTGTAGGTGAACAGGCGGCACATCACAATCAGCACCACCAACCCCGCCCATACATTTGGGCTGCGCCACATGACCGTGCGCTGTGACGCGATTGGCAGGATGACGCTGCGCCGCAGATCGCCGGCGGCTGCGTTGTGCGGCTGACTGCCGGCACCCACCGCCGCATGCCCGCCGCCGTTCATCTTGATGCCGAATGTGTCCGGGAAGACATAGGTTGGGCCTTCATGGCCAAAGCGCACGAGCGATCCATGTGCCAATATGGTTGGCGCAGCAATCTTCTGACCATTGACATAAGTGCCATTCGTACTGTCGAGATCACGCAGAACGCATTCCGCGCCGCTCTGCTCGATGACCGCATGATGACTCGAAACGCGCGGATTGTCAATCACCACGGTATTGTTGTGCGCGCGCCCAATGGTGATCGTATGAGATTGTGTTTCTCCTTTCAGACGCGCCAACACCTTGGCAAGATCGAGCGCGGCGGTGGTGCCCAAGGTCACCCGGTCGCTCGGCTGCACTTGGGTTGAGCTGCCAATGCGCCGGCCATTGACAAATGTGCCGTTGGTGCTGCCTAAGTCGCGCAACCAGAGCGACTGCCCATCCCAGACAAACTCAGCATGCTGCGCCGAGACGCCCTGCGCTGCAAGCACAATGTCACTGTCTGTTTTTCTTCCTACTCTCAGTGTTTTCATCAAGTTCTCTGCATAATATTTGTCATTCGCGCAAAATACTTTCTCTCCACTGCGCGGCTTCTGCAAATAGTCTATTCATGCCGCTCCGCGGCTCCATCTGGCCGGCGTCCCGCCTGGCCACCGGCGGCGTTGCGCTCTTTTCACTGACCTGCGGGCAGGGACAAGCGGAAGCCGAAGTCGATCCAGCTGCTGCCCGGGTTGCTGACGTAGCGGCACGCAGACCGGCAGTCACGCGCGCCGCCGTAGCACCAACTGCCGCCGCGGAGCACGTGGACCGAGCCCAAATTCGACCCGCGTGGGTCTACAGCATCGTTCGTGGAATATTGCCCATACCAGTCTTGGCACCATTCCCACACATTTCCGTGCATGTCGTACAAACCCCATGCATTGGGCTTGAATGATCCCACCGGCATGGTACTCTCGCGGTATGCTCCTTTGCTTCCATTTCCATAGGGATAGTTGCCGTCAAAATTCGCCATGCTGCTGTCCAGATCGTCGCCATAGCAGAACGCCGTCTGTGTACCCGCACGGCACGCATATTCCCACTCCGCCTCTGTAGGCAAACGAATGGATCCTTCGGGCAGCCCCTCAAGTTCCTCCAGCTTTCTTAAGAACTCTTGGCAGTCGTTCCAACTAACCCTCTCCACCGGCCCATTCGCACCAACGTCCTTGAACTTCGCCGGAGTGTTGCCCATCACCTTCTGCCATTGCCCTTGGGTCACTTCGTACTTGCCCATGTAGAATGGCTTGGTGATGCGAACGGTGTGCTGGACTTCATCATCTTTGCGTTGTTTTTCGCTCGCCGGACTGCCCATGAGAAATGCCCCAGCCGGGATCAGGCGCAAGACAATCCCACTCTTAGCCAGCGTCTTCTCCAACGGTATGCCCAGCTTTCTGGCGGCAAGCTCTGGTGCATCTGCTCGCGCGCTGCAAGCAATCTCTTCGCGTGCCACTCGCTCTTCTGCTGCCTTTTTTGTTGCCGCGCGCTGTTCCGTCGCACGCTGCTCTGCCGCCTGCTGTTCCGCCGCGCGTTGTTGTGCCGCGCGTTCTCTTGCTCCATACCAAGCACTATAGGATAGCGCAGCAATTACTATAATAAAACCTACCAGAACAGCAAACATTATGGCTTGATTAATGCGTCTTGTGCGGCGAGAGCGGAGAAACATGGCAAAGTCCTCGCAATCCGGCGGCAGAGTGTTTTTTCCTAAGCCATCAGCAGGCGGATTAGGCCGATGCGATAGTGGCACCCCGTCATAAACAGTGGGTTTTGCTGCAAGAGGCGGCGGCGGCGGCGGCGGTGGCGGCTTCAAGGCGCCTATGCAGGCCTCCGCGCTGCAACCGCGCCCTGCAGGCTCTTTCGTTAGAAAGCCGTGAACTGCCTGCTCAAGCCATGCCGGGACAGTCTGATTCTTGCTGCGCAGTGGAGGCGCAGTGCCATCCACATGAAATTTCTGAATCTCGTACTCGCTCAAAGTGCGTTCGAACGGCAGATCGCCCGTCAGCATTTCATACATCGTCATGCCGAACGAGTAAATGTCCGAGCGCGCATCTACCTCTTTGCCCTGAATCTGCTCTGGCGACATGTATTCGGGTGTGCCGACGGTCATGCCAGTCTTGGTCTTTCCCAGCCGTTCACCGCCCAAGGCTTTGGCAATGCCGAAGTCCATGATCTTGGCCCGGCCCTTATGATTCACAATGATATTTGACGGTTTGATATCGCGATGGATGACGCCCTCCTCATGCGCATGCGCCAACCCCGCCAGCACGCCACGCGCAATCTCAAGCGCCTGATCGACTGGCAATGGCCCGCCGCACTGCTCGATCATCTGCTTGACGGTCAGGCCATCCACGTATTCCTGCACAAGGTACAGGTTGCCGCCTTCATCGAAGGCATCGAAGAGCGTGCAGATGTTCTGATGCACAAGAGTGGCTTGAATACGCGCCTCATCAATGAAGCGATTGCGGCTGTCTGGTTCAAGTGCGTAGCGTGGATGAATCATCTTGATTGCTACCGCACGTCCCAATTCGACATCGCGGGCTTTCCAGACCACGCCCATGCCGCCCTCGCCTATGAGCGCTTCAACCTTGTACTTGCGGATTGTGTCGTCGGTCATCATTACTTATCGGATGTAGCAGATGTCTTGTTTGGTTGCTTGCTGCCTTGCCACACGCGCTTAATCGCACGAAGGATGCGTTGCTCCAAATCTTCATTGCCGTCGGCCTGAGTTCGTTGCAGCCATTGATGCACGATACAGCGGAAGGCGCGTTTGATGCCAGTTTGTCTGTGCCGTAGTCCCTTCCCTATCCCGTTTGGCGCGCGGAGAATCAGCGTTTCCAGCCAACTTGGTCGACAGGAAACACAGGCCGTTTCAATGAGCGCGCCGAGCTGCCTCAAGCCTTTCTTGGACATGCGTTTGGCATAGGCTTGCTTGCCGAAACACACTGCCATGACTGACGCGCCACAAGAGGCATTGGCCTCCCCAATCACGGTCAGCCGGTCGGGGGCGCGCCATTCCTTCACTATGCGCGCCAGGCAATGCACCAAGCGCTCGCGATTTTCAATGCGCCGTTCGAGCGTCACACGCAGGTCATTCTCTGACGAGCACACCAAGTGCCAGAGCAGCTTAAGTGCTTTGGGACGCTCGGCCGCCAATTCGGACAGCACCCGCAATTGCGCATCGGCAATCACCCATTCGTTCTTGTCTACCATAGACGCTATATTATAAGACCGCCATGCGGCCATGTATGATGAGCGATTGGTGGAAGTTGGCTATCACATCTTGTTCGCTTGACCGTCAGGCCATCCATGTATTCCTGCACCAGATAGTGCTTGCCAGACTCATCGAACGCATCACGCAATGCACAGATGTTCGGGTGTGCGAGCTGCTCGATGAGCACATAATTGCGTATGCGTGTGCCAGGTGTCATGGGTATATCTAAACGACATTGGCTATTATAGCGCCTATAATGAGCATCACAATGCCAATGCCAAAAATGATTAAGATAACTATGACAAAGCACTTGACGGGCCAAGACAATTTGATTCTTTCCTCAGCGGCCTTGATCTTGACGAGCAACTGCGACGCTTTGGCAAACGTCTCTTTCTTTTCAAGTGCGGGAATCACAATGGCACGCGCCTTCGCCAGAACCGAGCGCGCCCTGCGCCGCCAAACGTAGGAGAAGCTCTTACACAGGGCCAGCATGTCGCTTACATCATCAAGAGTGTTCATTGCGGCGATGGCTGTCTCACATTGCTGGTCGAACATCATTATTTCGCGGTTCTGGTACGCCACGCGAATCAAATGTTCATTGGAAATAAAACTGATGATGGTTGACGCGCTGGCCGTGCATGGCGGCGCTTCTAAGTGATCCTGTTTTAATGCATTGCTGAACTCTACTGCGGAGTGGTAACGCTGGGTGCTGTCTTTTGCGGTTGCACGCTGGATGACCGCGTTCAGGTATGCATAGTTGCCGGTAAGCGTGTCAATTGGCGGGAACGATTGCTCAACGTGGAATTTCTGAATTGCAAAGTCGCTGGAGGTCTGCGCGAAAGGCAGCGTGCCGGTCAACATTTCGTACAGGACACAGCCGAGCGAGTAGTAATCGGTGCGGTAATCCACCGCGGCGCCAAGAATTTGTTCGGGGGACATGTAGGCGGGCGTGCCTACCGCATGGCCTGTGGTGGTCTTGATGGAACGGTTGTCATCGAGCGCGCGGGCGATGCCGAAGTCCATTAATTTGACTCCGCCACTTTTAAGCAGCATAATGTTTGACGGCTTGATGTCGCGGTGGACGCATTGATTGTCATGCATGAATTGCAGCGCACTGATAATGCACCTGGTCACACCGACTGCCTCTTTGGGTACCATTGGTTTTTGTGCGGCTTCAATCTGATCACGCAGGGAAGTGCCGGTTAAGAGTTCCATGACAAGATAAAGGCCGGTCTGATCGTCAAATGCATCAAAGAGAATGCAAATGTTGGGATGGATGAGTTTGGCCTGAATGCGTGCTTCATCAATAAAGCGTTTGCGCACCTGTGGATTCTGCACCAAATGCGGATGAATGGCTTTGATGGCGACATCGCGTCCCAATTCAATATCATGGGCTTTCCAGACGACGCCCATGCCACCCTCACCGATCTGCTCGAACAGCTCGTACTTTCTAATTTTCGTTCCGGACTTCATTACTGTTACACTATTTATTCGGCTGGCTATCCTGTCGACCCTCTATTTTAGCTGCACGCGATTTGGTTTCAGTATTCTCGTTTGTCCTTTGCGGTTGGCGCGTTGCCGCTAATGTGTTAGACGCAATTGATTTCACCTGATGGTTCGCACGCAGCAAATGTTTCTCGAGCGCACGCGGGGGTATTGGCTGCCCTGGTGGTGCTACGGATTTGCAGAGCAGCGTATGGTCGCACACATTCTTCAGCCAGTTTGGCAGCCATTGGGGCTTGTTTTCATACACAGCCAGCACGGCGAGGATTGCAATAAGAAGGGCAATAATAACCCAGCGCGCCACGCGCCAGACACGCTGGGCGTTGGTTAGGCAGGGTTGGCTGGTTGCCAGCCGCGGTTTGCGCTTGCCATACCCGGCGACGCACACGGTAATGTTGTCGAAACCACCATGCTCATTGGCTATGTCAACGAGGCGTTCGGCAGCGGCCTGTGGCGCGGCACATGTGGCAAGAATCCGCGCCAGGTCATCGTCGGTCACCATGTCGGTCAGGCCATCGCTGCACAGCAGGTAGCGGTCGCCATTGGCCAGCAAATGTGGCCCGCTGATGTCCACAGCGACTGATGTATCAATGCCGATGGCGCGGGTGATGACATTTTTCACATCGCTTTTGGCCGCTTCCTCTTTGCTGATCCAGCCGGCGTCCACCATTTCCTGCACGCGACTGTGATCCTTGGTCACTTGGGCAAAAGAACCGTCGGCGGCCAAGCGATAGCAACGACTGTCGCCAACATGGCCAATCCAAGCCTGATTCGTCGCTTTGTTGGTGACCAGCAGCACGCAGGTTGTGCCCATGCCTTTCAGCGTTGTACTGCCCTGCGCGGCGGTATACACGGCGGCATTTGCAGCGGTCACGGCCTGGCGTATGCGTTCGGCAATGGCCTCGCTGGTTTCACGCTGAAAACTTCGGGTGATGGTGTCAACCGCAAGGGCGCTGGCGGTTTCGCCACCTTCATGACCGCCCATGCCGTCGCAGACCAAGACCACATCGAGCGCGCCGATGGCTATATGACCGAGTGCATCTTCATTGTTGTCGCGCTGCTGGCCGACATCTGTTTTACTGCCGATGCGTAAGAGCATGGGATTCATCCTCGTGATTAGTCAACCACAAATTCAACATTAAATGACTTGCAGCAACGAAAGCGAGCACCTGGGCACAGCACAATCGAGTTACCTTTCCCGATCAGCTTGTCGTTCCAAAACGTGCCGTTGCTGGACAGATCGAACAAGCGCCATGTGCCGTCGGCCATCCGTTGCAGTTCCGCATGGCGGCGCGAGATAATGGGCGTGTTGAAGACCAGATCACAGGCGGTTTCATCGCGGCCAATCAGAAACGGTGTAGCTTGGAGTTGGTATTCCGAGTGAAACGCGCCGTTGGCCATGACGGTCAGGCGGCGCAATCCAGCCGAAGGCGGCGGTGACATCGGCCAATGGCCGGCGCGGGGTGCGCCTTGGTTGACCAGCACATCATGCAATTTGCGCGCGAAGCGGAACAGCTCGGCGAGCGGCTGAAACCCGCCATCCGGGCGCGGGACTTGGACGGCGTTGTCAAACCCGTCACACTGCTGCAAGTCGCGCAGCACTTCTTCCGCGCTGTGATAGCGCTCCTGATGCTTCTTTTGCACACAGCAATCGATAACATGCGCAAGGTGGGCCGGAACGGTGGCTGCAAACTCTTTTACCGATGGATAGGGATCCGGTGCGGTAATCGCCTTGCAAAACTGCTGATCGCTGTTAAAGGCAGCCATGTCCCCGTATGGCAAGCGTCGCGCACACAGTTCATACAAGGTGACGCCCAAACTGTAGAGGTCGGTCTCGATCCGCACGACGCCGCCAAGCTGTTCGGGTGCCATGTAGGGCACGGTACCGAGCTGATCCAGATTTCTGGTCATGCGCGAGCCGCGGACATGCGCAATGCCGAAGTCGGTCAGAACCGCATCCCTGCGCGCAGTGACCATGATGTTTGATGGTTTGATGTCGCGGTGAATGACACCGAGCGCGTGCGCTGCACTCAGTGCGACCAGAACTTCCTGGGCCCAACTCGCCACGTCGGCATAGCCATAGTCATTCTGCGTGACATGCACGTCGAGACTGGCGCCGGACACGTATTCGAGCACCAGGACGATATGCCCCTGATACTCGAAATGACCATGGCACTTGGCAATATAAGGGCAATGACCGAGTTTGTTTTGGATATCCGCTTCGCGCAAGACACGCGCGGCAAGTTCGCGATCATCCTGCAGATTAACGCGCAGCTTCTTCAGGGCAAACGTGCGATTGTGCGCATCGTGCGCGCGGTAGACGGTCGCCATGCCGCCTTCGCCCAGGATTGCATCAACCGTATAGTCGCCCAGCGTCATCGGATACTACCATGCCGGCTGATCAACCGCACTGCGGCTGCCATACCGTTGCAGGGAGGTGGATTAGCCCTGTTGTTCTTTGGGCGCCGGCAGCGCCTCCTTTACCATGCGGATGGTAAAGACCACCGCACCGATTGTAATCTGGTCGCCATCCGCCAGGCGCTTTTGCTCATCGCAGATGTCTTCGCCATTAAGGCAAGTGCCATTGGTGCTGCCCACGTCTTTGACAAAGGTGTACTTCGACTTGGGACGATGAAGGATGTAGCAGTGCATGGCAGACACATCCTGGTCTGCAATGTCAAATGTAGTCTTGTCACTATTCAGCGAGCGCTTGCCCGGCCGGATCTCCGGCACAGTCCCATTAAAGGTAGGGAGCTGCGTGTCGGCGTCAACGGGCGAACTAATCCGCGCGCGATCATGAGCAGGGCGAGCCGATCCGAGAATGATATCGTTGTCTGGCGCGCGACCGATATTCGTGCGGCCTTCGCGCAAGACGAAAAACTCGCCTTGCGGGTCACGGCTGAAGGAGTAAAGCCAGCCGATCAACTTGGGTTTGGACACCGCATCGGGATCGTCTGACCGTGAAATACGCGTTTGATCGATCTTGCGATCTGGGCGCTTTGCAATGTCGATGTTCAACGTCCCACCCTGCGCGGTTTCCATTTTAGTGTGTTGAAAACCTTGGGGTGGTTTTGGTTTGTTCAAATCGCCTTCGACAACGGTGCGTGCGTCAGCCATACAAACTCCATAGATAGTAAAGCAGTTAGCGGGTAAGATTTTCCGGGTTAAACAAACGGTTGACCAGATTCGCCAGGCAGTAATTTTGGGAATAGGTCACGACGGCCTCTTCGCGCGCCTGGCAAATGGCGATCAGCAACATAAGCAAGAGACTCAACATAAGCGCGACAAAGGTGGTGTCAAAGGCTGTTGATAGATTGCTAGTAATGAATGCCATGGGGAGGTCGCTGCCCGTGTCGCCAAAGCCCGTCAGCGCACGGCCAATGCCCAACACCGTGCCGACAAAGCCCAGCGCCGGAATGGCCCACGCCAGATACTTGATGACGGCATAATTGCTGTCGAGTTCATCGCGGAACACATCCGCGCTGGCATTGACAATCGTCGCCGCCTCGGCAGTGGAGAGCGTTGTTTGATATTGCTGCAAGGCGCGCTCGATCAGCACAACCAAGAGCCGCTGCTTGTACGGCGCAAGCGCTTCGCGCACGGTTGCAAAGTCAGCCGGCTGAATCAAGGAGCGTTCATCCTCCGGCAGTAGTTGCGCCATCAGCGCGGATTCCTCGCGGCGGTAGATACCACGTCGGTAAAACAGCAAGACACACGCCATGCCGAACGCAAGGAAAGTGATTGCCTGGACCGAGAGCGGATACAGGTTGCTGCTGCCGGCGCTGAATACCCAGACAATGCGTCCGTTTTGCAGATTCAGGTCGCACAAGGCCTTGCCGATCCAGCGCGCGGCGCCGTGGTTGCTGAAGATGACCGCGCACAGCGTACACACCGTGACGATCACGGCGGTGAACAGGACGCCAATCAGCGCGGCATGCACATAGTGACGTGTAAGAAGAGAACGCGGATTTGTCATGCAATTGCCTCCAATGATCGGCTACAATTCGGACAGGCGCGGCGGGACACTTCCACCGGCGCCCAGCAATACGGGCAGCGCAGCACGTCCGCGCGCCGTTTGCCCAAGTGTTTCTTGCGGATATGTTCCAGCAAATCTTTGAGAACGACACCGGTCGTGCTGAAGAATACTTTATCTTCTGGTTGCACGGATGCGCGCAACACCACCGGAAAGTTACGTTCGCCGATGAACGTGCCGTTGCTGCTGGCATTGTCCTCCAGCATCATTGTGCCATTGTCGTGAATGTAGAGAATAGCATGTTTGTCGGACACGTGTTCGTTGTCGAGCACGATATCACACATCTTGTTTCTACCGATAGTCACAATCAACATAGCATCATCTCCCGGTGATCAAAAACTGATACAGGCGCCGCCGGACTCACGTGCGACACGCTCCATAAATTGGCGTGCCGGGCTGTTCACGTCGGACATTTGCGAGCCGACACCCACGGTGTAGATTGGTCTGCGGGGTACATTTGCGCTCTTGATATCTTCAGCGCAGGAAGCCCAGTTATCATGGTCGGTTGGCTCACCATCGGATAACAATACGATGGCCGTTGCGTTGCCATATTCTTTGAGTGCTTGGAGCACTGCCGTGGTCGTTGGCGTTCCGCCTATGGCTTGCAGCGTGGTGACGAAGCGTGTGGCATCCGCTTTGCGTGCGGCGGTCGCGGGCAGGAGGCTGCTCCACAGTGGCGTGTATACAGGCGTGCGATCTTGACTGCCGCGGGTTGTGAACCAAACCAAATCAACCGCATAAGTGTCATTCAGCGATGCCAGCATGACTTTGAAGGCGCCCTTCACATCTGCCAGCCGTTGGTCATCTTGCATGCTCAGCGATGCGTCGATCAGAAACAGCAGGCGGGTTTGCGCAATCGGAATGCCCAGAATTGTGCGCGTAGCCTGGGCCTGCCGCATGTCGTTCGAAAGCGATTGGATCAGATTCAGTTGTTCCTTGATCGTCCCGCCCAGATCACCCAGAATGCGACTGCGATCCTGCGCAAGTTTGAGTTCGTCACTGAGTTGCGCGTACTGCACAACCAATCCCATCCACGCGTTGGAAATTGCCATGATGGTATTCGTGTAACTACCCTCGGCACTCGACAACGTGGCGATGCGGCTATTCAGATTGACAATATCATTGGAAAGCGCGCTCGCATGGGCACGCAAGGCCGGCACGGTGTTTTCCTGCCGGCGCATGGCCTGCACATAAAGCAGCAGCACAATAAGAACCGCACCCAAGCCGCAACAAATGCAGTCAAGGAATGACAGAGAAAAAATCTCAAGTGGTGTCTTCCGTCTGCGCATAATCCCCGGCGTTCACTTTGTGATTACTACGTCAACGTTCTAACCAGTTCGACTACCATCATGCCGCAACACAGCATTGCATGATAATACGCTTTCTCTTGCAAAAATGCAAACGCCGCGGTGCGCACGCCGCGGTGCGCGCGGTTGACAATGGCCGGGACTTAATGCGAGAATACGCACATGCAATGTTTATTGGGAAACTGCGCGGCTACTATCCAAGGAGGCCAACATGAAGAGCAGGCAACTGATCGGGTGCGTCGGACTGGCGGCATTGTTGATTGCGTCTGTCACCACGGCCGCCGTGCGCAATGGCTCGAAAGGCGAGTGGCACACCGGCGAGATTACGGAGCAGGCCTATGTGGATCGTTGGGGCTATGGCTCGCTCGACCAGGGGAACAGCAATGTTGTCACCGCCGATACACAGGTCAAACAAGCGGGGGATGCCGCGATCAAACTCTGCACCGGGGCTGGGATGGACACCTGGGTTTATTTCCCGAACACGAAGGATCTCGATCTTGATTGCACGCGCGTTGGCTCAATCTCATTTCTGCTGCACACGGAAAACAAGAACGGCTGGGGCCCGGATTGCTGGGTGATCCTCAAGGACATGCACGGGCTCTCGGCCACCTACACCACCGTGCGCAACCGGGCGGCGCTGACGCTGGACGAATGGGTGCCGTATGGCTTGCCCGTCGGGCCGGATGCCCCGCGCAATGCCGGGGCCTTTGGCTGGAACCTCGAGCTGGACAAGGACTTCGACTGGCAGCATGTCGGCGCGGTCGAGTTCCATGAGGACACCGGCGGGTATGGCTTTGTGCTTTACCTCGATGACCTGCGGTTCAATCCGCGTGGCGTGGCAACGGTGCCGTGGTGGCTGAGTTCGCTCGACAAGCCCGATTTGACGGTCACGTATGCCGAGCGCTTGCCGCGCTATCACCGCTATACCGTGGACTACGCCAACGTGTACCCGGTGCTCAAGCCGGCGCAGCAAAAGCTCCAGCGCTGGCCGGCGGAGGGCGAGCCGGTGAAATACCTGGTGCATGTGCGCAACGAGGGTTTTGCGCCGTCGCCGGCCGCGGATTTTGTCTGCACGATTGACGGACAGGAGGTTATGAAGGTGGCGCTCGAACCGATGCCGCCAAAGTCTGAAAAAATCATCGAAGTGCCGTGGCAATGGAAACAGGGCGCCTGCGTCTTCATTGCCCGGGTTGATACCGGCAACAAACTCGATGAGATCACGAAGAAAAATAACACGCTCGAATTCCAGAGCGATGCCTACACGCTCTTTGCCTTCGTCGAGAAAAAATGCGCCGAAAAAGTGAGCCAGGTGAACAGCCTGCTGGGCTCATTCTCGTTTGAGGACTGGCTGCGCGCGTCCACGGTCGACCAGATGAACAAGATGCTGCGCGCGTCAACCTATGACTTCGCGCCGCAGGGCACGCGCGTG
>Ga0247841_10011247_pt1 | contig 11953 bp, 13 predicted proteins | sample LaCruzMarch2015__2_FD_192410 | JGI IMG/M metagenome (GOLD analysis project Ga0247841, IMG submission 192410) | Freshwater microbial communities from meromictic Lake La Cruz, Castile-La Mancha, Spain - LaCruzMarch2015_18m | ecosystem: Environmental > Aquatic > Freshwater > Lake | place: Spain...
TGGATTTAGTCATAAATGAGGCGCTGGAAATCTATAGTAAATATGCAAATGTGGATCAAAAATTTATCATCGTTCCATTATCAACATATGTTCAAGGTACAGGTTTAACATTGCCGGATAATGTCATCGGAGTATTTTCAATTGATAAAAATATGGCATCAAACGAGTTTGGTAATTTATTTGCCGTTGATAATAGCATGATGACGTCTATTTTTGATATGAATGCTGCGATGCCACGGGCGTTTAGTTTTATTTCATTTGAGATCATGGCACAATATATGTCGATGATCAATATGTTTGCTGGTAAGAACTTTGATTTTAATTTCAACCAGCGCGATAAGCTTCTTGTGCTTTACCCTGACCCGATTGCCGCTGGCCAGACTTATTCTGCGCTATCTATTGTCATTGGTGTGTACATTGTGCGCACCGAAGAGCAGCTATATGGTGAGGCGTGGATTAAGAAATATGCCCTAGCCGAGGCTAAAGTGCTGCTTGGCACCATTCGCAAGAAATTCAAGGGCGTACAGTTGCTGGGTGGAGGAACCGTCGATTCTGATATTGGTATTGAAGGAATTACAGAGAGAGACAATTTATTGGCCACACTACAAGCATCTGAAAGTCCAGTTTGCGGATTTAATGTTGGATAACTAGTTTTAATTCACGTTTACGTTGTTCTCGAAGTAATGCTTTCTTACGCTGTTTTTCACGCGTTGCAGCAGTTCTTTTTTGTCCTCTCAATTTTTTTCGCACTTTTTCTTTATATATTGGATCTTTCCAACGATTTGTTGTATCTATACGATTTTTCTCTCGAGATTCATCGGATGTTGGAGGACGATTTAATGAACCTATTCTGATGTTGTTTATTTGTTCTTCAGTATAACAACCTTTTTTATTTTTATTCCAAGGTGCCTTACCTCGATTTTTTAAGTTTGGTTTTCCTAATATTGCAATGCGTTTCTTCTCTTTTGTTTCAGGTAAATCTTTGTGTCCTGTATGTGAAATTCGTAATTTTTCAATGTGTTCTTTGGACAGTTTTTTATTTCTCCAAAATCCCACATGTCCTTTGCTTCCTCCTCCACCCAATGCAATATTATAACCTATCTTTGGATCACGTGAATTATATAACCAAATGTAATATGTTTCTCTATCACCAATTATATCCAATTGAGTATTGTCTTCTATGACTTCTAAAATAACTTTGTTAAAATTTTCTTTGCCATATTTTTTAATTGCTCGTATAATATTTTTACCACTACCAAAATATCCTGGAGTGAATGGATCCTGTTGACCAATATAAATTTTGTTGTTGACAAGATTGGTTGTAAAATAAATAACGGCCATGTTCTGCCTCTTTCATAAATATTGTTGTGGGCTGGACAGCCATCTGCCTCTTGGTTTCCAATTAGCTCATACTGATTGGATTACAGCTCATACTCTATTTATGCATAAATAGTAATGTATGTAATATTTTCTGTCGGTTAACCAGGATGATTGTAATTAACATGGAGAAATAATGAAACTAACAGACATAATTAATGAATTCTCAACACCACGAATAGTTCCATCTACATATTTGGTTGGTGATGTTGTTTCTCAAGAAGAATTTGCATTGTTTCCTGGGACAAGGATGTATACAACAAAAAATGGTGGTGAAGGTGCCAAGACAATTGATGGAGCTATATGGAAAATGAATAGCATGAGGGGAAAATGGAGAAAAATTAAAAATGGTCCAGTTTCAGCCATAAAGGAAGATCGGTCCGAAATGCCTAAAGAATACCCTAATTTTGATCGTGCAATACTTAATGATGTATATTTTGGACTAGTAAAACTTTTAAAGAATGATATTGGAAATTATATACGTAAGATTACAAATTTCGCCAAAGAATTAAGTGACGAATATGGTAATTTTGATAAGCTTGGTCCGACACGAAAAAATGAATACAAACGTGATTGCGCGCTGTTAAAACGTGTTGTTACAACCACCAGAAAACAACTTGATAGAATAAGTGAATTTCTCAACAGTTATATTGCTAAATCAAACACAACAGATGATATATTGCTTTGGGATTTGGAAGAACAACTTGAAGATGTAATTGGTAGCAAATGAACGAATTAAACATTCTTCACAATCAAGCTCTTCTTGAGAAAGCGCAATGTTTTTCAAAATTAAAAACTTGCCTGCTGGAGAAGGAAGACAAAAACTATATTCTTAATGAGGATATATCCTATGTTGAAATGCGGAATTATTTGGCATATCTTGTCACTAAGGTTTCTGATGCACCAACTAAGCATGTTTTAAACACGCTCATTGCTACGTTGGGAAAGCTAGAATTTACTAGCGTAAAACTACCAATATTATCGCAGCCTGCTAGAATTAAAGCCAGCCCTAAAATTATTCATTAATAGTTGTTGAATCAATTAATGTTTTGCCATTAGATCCAAATACAATTAATCTAAATTGAAACCCACTAGCAAGGTTTGATCAATACATTTTTAATTGTATTTTTAACTTCAGGTGCAGCCCATGAAGAAGTAAAACCATATTTTTTAAGACATGTTTTTCACGGTTTTCTTTTAATTTTTTATCACTAATAGTGCTGATGGTATTAAAATTAAGTTGTGTTTTTATATTAGTATCTTGTTCTGTTGTTGTTTTGTGTGTTTTATGTAAATGCAACATAAATCCAGATTTTGTCATCATTATTTGATGACACATTGGACAGGTGATGGATGGAACAAGTTGTTTTGGTTGAGGAGTTTTCATTTGACGTTTCTTTCTAATTTCATTAATATTACATGTGAAGCTAGACAGCTTGCCAACGTTTCGGCAGGTTTTGAAACAGGACAAAGTGTTTCAATTATAGCTTCATATATATTTATGTGATTAATTTAACAGAGTTGATTCTTCGTTACTATTAATAAAATATAATTCGTTGCCTGTTGAATATAACTTTGAATGATTTAATTCCATTACCATACCACTGCTGACCGGCGGGGTTAACATTGTTTGTATATTTGTAAGATTTATTTCTTCAAGCAGATACGTATTTGATATAAATGGCATTTTATTTACTTGTGCTGACACATTGTTGATGTTAATAAAAAATAAATTCATAGTATCTGATAAAACGTAGTTTATCGGTGTATATCCTGAAACGGCAGAAACAGGACAAACATACCCGGAAACATCCAGTGAATTTCCAATAATTGAATCCGATGAGAAATATAAATGAATTGCGTCTGTAAAAATCTTGCCGCCAGGAGTAAATTCAAATATTACACCCGAAGTTACAATGGCAGATACTGTTGTAATATCAATTAAATTCAAAGAATTAGGTAACGACGACACAGTATTTCCAAAATCTCCATATATTCTTGAACTCTTTGCTGCATCAACACCGGCTGCCTGTAAATTATAATTGAATAACTTATCTGACAAATATTCTTCAGTTTGTTTTTCAATGTCAACCAAATCCAGATTATTCTTTGTCTCGCCACTAAGCAAACCAGCTTCTTGTGAATATGTTCTACGTACAATTTCACATGCAAAGATGTATTTTTGGAGTAATGGGTTAATCCCATTTGGCATCAGATCACGATCAATCACATTAGTAATTGTATATTGTTCTTTATTATCATCTGAAAATGGAATTTCAAAGAAATCATCTGGCAATGGAGCAATGGTTTGGTATTTATTTGTCTCAAAAGCACCAAGGCGTTTATATACCACAATGCCGGATAGAGTTCCACTGACACTTCCTGTACCACTGGCATTTAGAAAGCCAGCGTATGGGCCATGGAATGACGAGAATGTTGTCTTGACATAATCCCAGGCGTTTGGTAGGGCTATATCAGGATTCACTAGGATGTCATCGGAGTAGTTATGGTACTGAGATAATGCCATACCTGAAACTACACCTGAAGCAGAAGGGATAATTGTACCGGAGATTACACCAGAAAGGAATGTGTCGGGAGAATTATATAGCGCACTGACAACTCCGGAATATGCTGATACTGATATATTAAAAGGAATGGTTGTTGAAACAACTTGCTGCTGTGCTAGCCCACAAAAAGCAAATTCGAAGTCCTTTATAGTGCAAAACATTCGATATGAAGAATCAGGAGTAATGCCATATTTACCAAGAATGAATGCGTCTGCTAAACTTTCAACATACAACGGTAGTTCAGCACTCGTGTTATATGTTGGAATATTTTCACCATAAATCAAATCAGAATATGCATCTCTAAGATCATTTGGAAATGTTGCATCCTGTCTACAATATTTAACTCTAATACCATATGAAGAAATTAAATCTCTGTAATATTCTTCAAAAATATTTTGTGACGCTGATACTGATTCTTTTGATAAATATCTAAGGACGTTGACTGGTTGCACATTCATATTATATATTTATGAAGCCATTGCCAACAATGCTTTTTCTTCACGTTTCATCCGATTATGTTCTAATTTTGCAATTAGGATATTTTCACAATGTTCCACTGTAAATAGTTTTCGTTTTACACCTGTGTGAGAATCACTCTTCTTTTTTCGTGTTTCTGCAGATTCAGGACCGGTCTTTTTGTTTTTATTCCATGGAGCTTTGCCTTTACGGTTTCAAGGATTTCCTTCTTAAAATTTTCTTCTCCATATTTTCCAATCGCCGCTTTTATTGCAGTTCCTGAACCTAAATATTTTGGGTCATTGTCACCATCAAATCCTGCATATAACTTAAAATTGACAAGATTGGTAGTAAGATAGATGACAGCATGTGGTTTTGGTTTCTTAATCATAACGTAATCCTTTCATAAATATTTGTTGTGAACCGGAAATATGGTAGTAATCCACCATCTTCAGATGATATGATGAATATCAAATGAATTACGGTTCATATATCAATTTATGCACGATTTGCGTATAATATCTACTATGCAATCGTTTTCGGATAAATATCAGCCAAAAACACTTCAGGAACTTATTCTTGATAGTGAGACAAAACAAAAACTTCAAGCATTTATTACATCAGGTTCAATCCCAAACATTTTATTGGCTGGGGCGCCAGGTACAGGAAAAAGCACACTTGCAAAAATTCTTGTCAATGAATTACGTGCTGAGGTACTTTACATCAACGCTGCCCTGGACAATGGAATTGATATTGTTCGTACACGCATTCAGGATTTTACAAAAATATTAACGATGGATGACAAATGCAAAATTGTAATACTTGATGAAGCCGACTCTTTAAGCAGAGACGCAGGTGGAGGTTCTAGTGCTCAAGCAGCATTACGAAATATCATAGATACTTCTTTAAAAGATACAGCATTTATTTTAACTGCAAATTATGCCGAACGTATTATAGATCCGATTCAAAGCAGATGTGTGAAAATCCCAATAACTTTTACAAAAAAAGATGTCATTGCATTAATTGCTGGAATTATAACTGAAGAAAAAATTACATATACTAAGGAATCTTTTCTGGACTTTGTCCAAAGTGTTGTAAATAAACAATTTCCAGATATAAGAAATATTCTTGGGACACTACAAATTAATACATCGGATGGCAAGTTGTCAACAATAAAAATCTTCAAACAAACTGCCATTGACGAGGTTGCAGATGAGCTATTTGCAATGCTCATATCTAGGCAGCCACAGCGTGCAATTCGGGAATACTGTATTCGTAATTCACATATTTTTTTAGACGACTGGGAGAGCTTAGGTGGCAAGATATTTGATCGATATTCTGAGGCGCCAGGAAATCAGATTGAAATTGGTAATAAGTTGATGATTATTGCTGATGGGTTGTATCGAATAAAGTCAGTTACAATAAATCAAGAAATCCAATTTTCTGCTATGTGCTTAGCATTGTTGCATAAATAACTTCGGTTTAACACTATGTGAAAGGCTGTAATGGAAAAACCTGCCCTGTCCAAGATTGTAGCGTCAAAACCGAGTAAGAATAATTATTGCAACAAGCACGACATGCTGCTTGAGTTGAGGCATTTTAAGCGCACAGGTGTGATTTCGGAAAAATTAGGCAAAATGTTGCTTGATATTGCATATAAGTTTGTTGAGAAAAATTCTAAGTTTAGAAACTATCCAGATAAATTGGATTTTATCGGCGACTCGATTTTGCGCATGGTGTCGCAACTACATAAATTTAACACAGAGCATCCTAAAGCAAATCCATTTGGATATTTCACTCAAGTAGTTTATCATCACATGATTTGCTGTATTCGAGGATTACATCGAAGACTTGACTTTGAAACTTGTTTAAAGGAATCTTTTAAATCTGGTTTGACTGCTTACTACTCAGAACCTACGTACGTCATCCACGATGACGAATCTGTTATTGAAATCCCTGAATAATTAAATTGTGACTGTTGGCGGAGGAGTTTCTGCTGGAGTTATAGGAACTTCTACTGTCGGCGTACCAACAGTGCCTACTTTCTGAGCAACTTCACCTGGAGCATTGTCTGGCGATGGCATTTGTGCTGTTACACTGGGTGTTTCTAACCCGCCACCTATATCACTAATACCACTACCTAGGCTTCCACCTACATCTTCAGGTATCCTTCCAACACGTAATTCAATAGCTTTCTTGAAGATTGCTTCACTTAGAATGCCATTGCGATTTGTTTTAATATCCTCATCTGAATATTTAAGATACTTGCGCATAAGCTGTTCACGTGAAAATTCTTCTTGACGTTCAAATGCATTATAATTCCCAGCTTTAATTGCAACCAATTCCTGCTCCTGATACAATTCATAATTTGCAGGTTGCTGAAATTCTATGAATATATCACGATCTTTAAGTTTAAACTTCTCCCAATACCCAGTAAGAATTAAATGTGTTTTAAAACTCTGCATTAATCCACTGGAAAATGCGTTTTGTAAACGAATAAGAAATTTTGCAAATCGATATTCTTCATATGAAATTGCTTTGGATTCACGAAGCATTTGGGTGTCAGGTTTATTTACTCTGGAAAATGGCACCTTTAAACCAATGTAAAGTTTCTTGACGAAGTAATCAACATCCCCCATTTCACCAAAATTACATGAGCCATCAAGTTTTGTTACAGTAGAACCTTCTGTTCCTTCTGGTTTAAGAAAGAAATATGATTCAAGTGCAGTCTGTCCATCATATCGATTATAAATCTGACCATTTGCTCCAATTGAACTACCTTTGCGAGTTTGGAAGCGTGTCATCAGCTTCATTAATTCTTGCTCAGCTTGAGCTTTGGAAAGCTTTCCAGTAGCAATATTAAACATTAATCGTGTTGGTGATCTAGCCAGGCGATAAACAATGGCAGCATCTTCCATCATTGCAAGTTGGATGTAAACTTTGCGGATTTTTTCAAGAATAGAAAATACATATGTCCGTTCAGGATTAAAATTTCCAGTGTTGATATATGTTACCTGTGTCCAAGGAAGAGGAACAGATTTGCCAATGTCGCTATTATTTCCTCCAGCAAATGTTGAATTATAAAAATTAGGCATCTGGATTTTTCCAAATACAGCTTTGGTTGTATCTGAAAAATCATTTGTCATTTTTGTTGGGTCAAATAACAACCCAATATTATCGGTCTTATTTTTTTCGCGCAGGAATTCATATGCTTCATTTAATATCTGCCGCACACCGACAATACCCAAATGAAGCTTATTAGGATTAATAATATTTTCAAATGCTAGTTCACCATCAGTTAAAAATTCCTGGGAATATGAATAAAAATTTTGACGAAAATCAAATAAGGCAACAAATTTTGTGAATTCTTTTCCTAACGCATCTTTGATATCGTCTTTTAAATTAACAAATTTGGAAAAGCGGAGATGAATAAAATCTCCATTTTCATCAGTATTCAATAGAGAATCAGAAATTTCATCAAAGGCATCTGATATTTCTGGATATGTCGCCATCTGCCTATAGGTTTTAAGACGTTTGCCTTTGTTTGTATCAATGTTTTCATACATCACATTGTAGGCAGCATTGAGTAATTGATATGGAGAAAAACTCCGAAGATCACCATAATCATCTTCTTTTTCTGGTAGCACTGGATTCAATTGGGATTGCTTCCGCACAACGTCATCAGAAGTATTAACTTGATCAAAGATGTGGAAATATCTATTAATGATCTTGCCGACACTTGAGGATTGAAATTTATTCATGGTAGTATTTATGAAAGTTATTGAAACAATTGCTAATAAGTATTATACAATTCATTGTTAAAATGTTTAACAAAAACATGGTTACCACAATCCCATATTCTGTTCCAACCATTGTTTGTCATATTTTCAATTTCGGTTAATTTGGAATCGAAGTGTTCAAGTCTGTCTTTAAGAACATTTTTACATGTAAACGTAAACCCAAGTCGTTTAATACAATCCACCATTACTCCATTGCCTATCTGCATAGCTAATAATTTGTTGTGGTTTATATGTAACTTCAAAATATTTTAATAGTTTACTTGCTATCCCAGGAAAATTGAAATTACTTTAGTTAATGGAAGCTCAGTTGTTGAAAATAATGTATTAATAATCTCAGTTTAATGTCGTTCATATTGTTTCTCTCTTAGGTATCTTTATCTAACTATCGTCTAGATATAATTATGGATATACAAGGAAAAAGCAAGAAATTATACAACGAAATATAACTTCTTGCTTTTATCAAACCGATGAAATTAAACTAAAACCTCTGAGAAACTGCCACCAGTTCTCAATGCAACGAACTTCACCAAAATAAAATCGGCACTATGTGCTGGCTTCAAAAGTACTGCCAGTTTGAGTTCGTTGTTGTCAATTACCTCTGTAGTATTATTGGTTTCATCACAAACTAACTTGTAATCATATAATCCACCAAGCCGTTCAACGTTTGCAAACTTAGGATCAAGGGTGTTGAGCAACCGTGTGCGGGTATAAGAATTATTCAATGTACTCACGAAGTAACGAGCCACGTCATATGTTAGTCGTTCCATCTTGAGGAATAATCTGCGAACATTAACGCGATCAAATGCTGAAGGAGCCGATTGAAGCGTCTTCTGGCCCCAAACAATAACACCTTCATAAGGAAGATCAACTGCGTAGTTGAAGTTCTTAAGATAGATTTGATCCTGTTGTTTGCTATTCGGATTGAATGAAATATCTGTAACACCAGCGACAAGTCCTTTGTCAAGGCCATACGGCGCATCCCAGAAGTTGAATACTCTCTCAGTGTAGCAATATCTGCCAATGACTTTGATACTTTCAGGAATCCAAATTTGATTTCCTGTGAATGCATTAATAACCTTCATCCACGTAGTATACATTGCGCCATAGCTGGAATTAATTCCTTGCATGTATTTCAACTTCGGAATAATTGATGCATCAATTGTATTTTCAGGTTTTGCTGGGCGAACTGTCTTTAGATTTCCTTCGAGTGCGATTGCCCGAGGGGCATCCAGAATTGCCATGCAATCTTTGCGGGTATTCTGACAGAATGAAATCATTGCATCACATGTTGTTTTCCATTGTTCAATGTCATATCGTGATGTAATTGCATCATTCGCAGAATCCCATATTGCAGGTGAGTATGGAGTATTATCATGATTATATGTGTATTGCGCAATGTTTGACAAACCAGCATCTACAACAACATCCAAACGATTTGCATCAATGTTTGTCATATTGGTGTACACATAATCCAAACCACTTGTAATATCAGTGTAACGAATGTTTTTTACGGTTTCAAGTGATGTGAAACTAAGCATTGGCCAGTGAATTGTGTCTGCCAATTGTCCACTTCCTCCACGAATTATCGTATAGAGTACTGATGCATTCTTATCAATAATTAGCGAATCATCATCAGTGTTAAAATAAAATTCAATATAATTTGATTCTGAATTAATCTTATCACCAATGAAAATACTCTGTTTTGTGGTTGGATCAGTATCAGTGCTTCTGAGAGAACCGGTGAATTTTTCAACCAACTGATAATTCAATAGATCGCCATTGTTTGTATCAGTGTATGTCTTTAAAACAAGAACAACAACCTGATTCAAATATGTCCGATCAACAACACCCTCCGAAGTTTGAAGTATTGCAGGGAATTCTCGCGGAATGGACTTTGCAATTGAATCAGAAGTATAAATTGCTGAAGGAGCCATCACCCAACCACTTGGAGCAGTAAGATTTGTTTGGATACCTAGTGCTGAAAGAGCATTAGGCAACAACACACCATCAAGTAGCGCCCAACCTGGATAAGGCGCACTGGTAGTTTCAAACGGCGCAAGATTCTGCCAAGCAATTGCATTATATGCAGGAAGAACCATTACAAATAACCCATTATTTTCATCCTGACCAGTCAATGCATCACGACTGGTATTTACAATGACAAATGAATGGTTTGAATAATTTGTAACTACTGAGAAATTATTGGCAGTGCGCAAAGCATCAAGTTCATCACTTGAAATATTATTTGTTACTTCATCGGCATCAATGGGGCGAATAGCCATACCACTTATGGCTGAACCATCAGCATTTGCAAAAAGAGCAGAAAGAGCCATTGAACCACTTGCAGGTACTGTAACTGCTGCACTTAATGTAAATCCAATTGCACGATACGAATCACGAGAATCATTGTTATATTGCAATTTTGCAAAAATAACATTTCCTTGCTGGTCAAGGATTTCTTTTACTGCAGCATAGGAATAATATTCTGCTTCAGTTTGTGGAGCGCCATGTGATGTCAAATAGGAGTTAATATCTGAAAAACGCATAGGAACAAGATCTTCACCTTCATTAGCAAAACCAACGACTAGCGCCGTTAGCATTTGCAGGTTTGGTGAAACCATGCTGACGTCTTGTTCCTCGATAGACACTCCCGGATGTTCAAGTAAACGTACAGAATCTGACATGGTTATTCTCCTATTAAAATGTCTCAATGACTAAAATCAATATCACATGGTTATTTATGCGCCAATCTTCCACGAGCCATAAATATCTTCATGACAACAAGTACAAACAAAAATTTTTTAGGACAAGCGTTGGAATATAATTTGTCTACGCAAAGTAAATGGTTTGCGCAGATACCACTAAATACGATATTTACAGATTTCGGAAGCAAAGACCTGTGCATGAATTTGACAACATATGCGCTGCCTGAGATTGAGCTTGGTTTTACTGAAGTAAAATATTTAACAAAAGCTGTGCCGATTCCAAGTCGAGTGATTGCACCGGGCCCGAATGACATAACATTTAATTATCTTCTCTCAGAAAATTTCCATCAATATATTATGCTTTATCGTTGGATCCAGCGAATTACAATGGAAATGCAGCACGACACGAACATGTTGGATATTGGTGACAGATCAAACTTCACCGTGCCAATTAATGTATATTTACTTTCAGCATTCAAAACACCAGTGATGTGCGTATCATATAAAGATTGTTGGTTGCAAAAATTAGGAGAAATTGCTTTTGATTATCGTGATGCACAGGATTCTCCAGCAACACATTCATTCACAGTAAAATATAGTCACTTTGAAATCAACATCATGGCAGATTGTGGTGGGGTTGACGGGAGAGAAACGGAAATTTCCAATTCCGCATAATAACAATTACCAAATTTGCAGAGGATACTATCCAATGAAAAGTATTTCAGATATAATATTTAAAACATGTTCAGATTGCGGGTTTATCGTGCCAACAAAGCTGAAGTATAAAAATTGCCCAATCTGCAACGGATTACAATTCTCAGAGGAGTGGGCAGGAAACAACGAAGAGCAAACTACGTCGATTAAAAAAGCAAACACCCTGCTTCACCGTGGTATTGCTGCTTTCCACCAGGTGATATAACTAGTATTTTCTTCTACTACGTGAACCCTCGAATATCCAGGTGTCAAAGTAATGAACAAGGGTGGATTATTTGGCAAAATTATTTAAACAGGATACCATATAATCAATACATTGATTTTTTTCAGTATC
>Ga0247841_10011248_pt1 | contig 11953 bp, 14 predicted proteins | sample LaCruzMarch2015__2_FD_192410 | JGI IMG/M metagenome (GOLD analysis project Ga0247841, IMG submission 192410) | Freshwater microbial communities from meromictic Lake La Cruz, Castile-La Mancha, Spain - LaCruzMarch2015_18m | ecosystem: Environmental > Aquatic > Freshwater > Lake | place: Spain...
GGTGACTTCACTCAAACCCTCGTCCGTCCTGAAAGTACCGGTGAACCTGTCCGGTTCAGGGACTCAGGTCACGCCGTTCTTTTACCTCGAAAAAGGGCAGTATTTCTTCCAGAGAAATGAGACCGGGTTGTCATCTCCCCAGTATTATCTCTGGTATGCAAACGGGAGTTATGTCATGGACGCGAACAATACCTTTGTCCAGCCGGGATTCGGCATGGACTCCCCGCACCCATTCCTGTTCATCGACATTCCGGAATCCGGCACATATTTCGTGAGCACGCTGTCCAGAAATAACCCCGGTAACTGGAGTGCATCCATCTTCCCCGTCCCCCCCCTTCCCCACATGGGACCAGGACCGATGATAACACAATGGACCGGAACCCCGTTGCCCGGATAAACACATGACAAACGAACGAAGAAGATGTATCGGTAATTTTCTTCGTCCCTCTTTCTCATCCGGCTCGTGGTGAACCGGTAGATCGCATCTCTGGTGCCCGGGATCTTAAAACGTGTGGCAACGTCCAGGTCGATGTGGTTGATGAGATGTGGATCTGAGTCTATTCCTGTGTTTTCGCCTCAGCGGGAACGTGAACGAACACGATAAAGCGTGGGAGAGATCGGGAGATCGCTGCCTGAGGCTGAGATCCTCTTCCCCGGCAGCGGTGTATATGGCAACGGCCCGGGGACTCCATGAAAAACCTTCTCCGGCAGGCGAAGTTTCCCGGAACGAGAGTGGCGCTGTTCGCGACGGCGTGTACTCCAGTGACGGTGAGCGGATGTTCGCCGGGATGGCATATGCGCTTGAGAAGAAGGCGCGACGGTCGTCGGGGACGGCTGTTCCCGGGGCAGGGAGATCGTCATCCAGCACCGGAACCTTCGCCCGGCAATGCGCCCGGGAAAAGGTCCGGACCTGCGGGGCGTGCCTGCCGGATCAGTAATCATCTCTTGCCGCGGGGGTTTTACGCCGGCGGCTTATTCTTCTTTCCCGATCAGCCCCTTCGATTTCAGGATTCCGGTCACCTCGTCGGATCGTTCGACGGTAAACCCGATGTTCATCCACCGGTCTTTCAGGTACGCGTGGAAGATCCTGTCACGCGAGGAGCGGCATGCGTCGAGCGGAAACCAGAGGGAGAACGCGATCCCCGATCCCCACATCTTGTACTTGCCGTTGGCGAGTGCGGGTTTAAAGACGTCGACGTGATTGATCTCAGCGAGCCCGACCCGCCGGGATTGCTGGAAAGGAAAGGAGAAGTTCACAAACGTGATCGCGTTCTCCGTGATCATGATAAGTCTGTCCGCGTAGAGGACCTTTGAGGTGTCGGACGATTTTGGTTGTGCCGGTGCTCCGGAGTCTCCAGGTTCAGCTCGTTCTTGGCAGGAGCGGCTCCGCATCGTGAACTGCACGAGATGCACGACGACTGCAATAACGAGGAGGCAGATCGCCGCGAAAATGACCGGCATGCGGCTGGTCACGAGCCCGAAAACGAGGAGACCGATCCCGATGAGTTCCAGTACGAGGCCGGGAAGGAACATCCACATGATTATCATTTTTGCCAGCACTATGGAAAAGGGTTTCCGCAACGCTGCGGTCACAGTCGAGCTCTGGATCCGTTCCAAGCATGGGACGTGGTGGTGCTTCCTCGTCACGCCATCCACGCTGGTCGAGATCGACCGCGATGGGAAGCGGATCGTTACCGGGCAGGCGGTTGCATACCTTGCCGGGATTGGTGCCCGGGAGCAGGCGGGGGGGATCTACCTAGTCGAAGAGCCCGAATGGCTCTTCTCCTGTTTCAGGTCTTATAACCTGTCGCACCCACCTGATCTCATGCCTTCACCCACTCCTTTTTAATCCGGAAGGAAACAAAATCCATTGAGTTGAGCTTGAATGGAGACAGAAACATCCGGGCAGGACCCGATGGATCAGTGCAGGTTCGGGAACATGAAGAAACATATGTGGTGCCACGGATCCGGTGGGGCACTCTATTGCATTGGCTTCCTCGGTGCCCTGTGGTATTATCTCACGACCGCAACCGACGTGCTTGGCGGGATCCTTGGTGTCATCAAAGCGATCCTCTGGCCTGCTTTCCTGGTGTACGGGTTGCTGAAATTTCTTGGTGCGTGAGGCTGCGACGTAATTCTCTCTCTTTTTTCCGGTTCCGTAAGAAAATGTGCAGAAAAAAACCGGAAAATCCTTGTGAAATGCCCGGGTTGCCCGACCGGAAAAACCTTTCCGGCAACTTCGCCCCGGTTCCTGCCTGAGCTGCCCCTGGTGGCTGCGGTGCGACCCGGACCGGGAGCGGGAGCAGGCGGGAGTGGCAGTAAGGAGATGATGGCAGGGTAACCCCTGCTAAAGCGCGGTTGGAACTTGGGATCCTGTTTGGGAGGTGTCCCCGCATTCGGAAACTGCTGCGAGCGCGGGGTTCGTCTCGTTCATAACACTCATATATCCTTCTGCATCCAGATCGTATCGAATACCCTCCCCTTTTTTTCACCAATTTTCTTAAACCGTCCGCATTCGGTAAATCCGTGCCCGGCATGAAACCGGATGCTCCCCTCGTTCAATGATGAGATGCTGGAAAGGATGGTGGTAATCCCCTGCCGTTTCCCTTCATCTTCAAGCAGTGCCAGCATTTTTGACCCCAGACCTTTTCCGGTAAGATCCGGCCTGATAAAATACGTAATCTCGGCAGTGTGCCGGAAAGCCGGCATCGGATTATGGGCGCGGAGCATGCCGAATCCTGCAACATTCCCGTCGGGAAGCCCGGCCACAACTGAGGGATAATCCCGGCATGCCTCGAGAAACAATGAAAAAAATTCATAGGGAACTTTCTGTTCAGGATATGCGGCGAAGCTGTGCTCAATATAATAGTTAAAGAGATCGATGATTCCTTCCCGTTCCGATTCCGATATCCGGTTGAAGGTGATTTCCGGTGAAACTGGCATGAGTATTCTCTCTGCTGGCTGTACCATAAAAAATAGTATAGTATCTAAACTACTTAAGGGAGATCAGGTCAGATCCGGAATGTATGATCAGGGTTTTCCTGGTCTATTCTCTGACATTCCCTGCGTGATTCGGCGCCGGGTTTCCGGGCAATCATCAAATATTTTCTCCATTCTCATGAGGATCCTCCGGATCGTATCCCAGTCTTTCCGGTGAAGATCCGACATCTCCCGAATGATCCTGTCGTTTATCACCTCATGGTATGTCCTGTGCCAGGTGAATGCACGCACACCGGCAACGGTGAGCCGGATCAGAACCGTCTTGTTATTTCCCCCGGCGTTGATCCGTTCAAGATATCCTTTCTCTTCCAGTTTTTTTACCGTCTGGGAAATCGCGCCCTTGGTGATTCCCAGGCGGGATGCGAGAGTCGACAAACTTGCTTCCGGAAAGCGCCCTGCCATGTCGATCAGGTGAACCTCTGAGGTGTAGAGCAGAACCCCGTCACCGGTGTCTACGGGTTCGCGTTCAATCATAGCAGCTTTATTGAAGAGCCGCATCCAGAGATCAAAAAAAATATCCGCATCAGTATCGTTACCATTTCCCGGGGAATCGTTTAGCATCTATACGCATCTTTGCTCTTCATGGAATAAGACATTTGTAGTGCACACGCGCAGGACCATGGAGGAAGACGATGTTCGGGAATGCTACATGCCAAACTGCCTGAAGCAGAAGTAGAGTGCCGTTGGCATGCAGACGCTTCCATCATGTTCGTCTCCACGGGCTCACGCCCGTTCCGCTCACATCAGCTCGCTGTTTTCCGGAGTTTCCTGTTGGTACGATGACGCCCCGTGCTTGTCGCGCTGCTCAGGCACCAGCGGCTGCCCCGGCCCGCTCCTCACACCATGCTCTGTATCGTGATCGTCGCTATTGATGCGAAAACGTAGACGCTCATAGGTCTCGTTGCCCCTGCGGGGTATATCATGGCATGTACATGTGCTTTATTCACCCCTATCCCTGATCCGTCTCCTGTGTCTGGTCATCCATTTCCTGTATATTCTTCCTGTCTTTCACTCATTCTGGATCAGACTGGCACAACACATGGTATTATACAGCTGGTGATAAGCGGGCAGGAATTTTTTCCGGACCCCCCCCGCCACAAAACCCCTGCTCATCGGGACAGGGTCAAGGGTTTTTATTTGGGAGGTGCTCCCGCATTTGGAACCTGCTGCGAGAGCGGGGTTCCGCCAACGCCAATAGCGTCAGTCGGGTACTCACGGACATACACAAAAAATGCGGACGGCGGAAGTTTGGTGATTTCCGACGCGGTCTTTGTCAGTTTCTGGATCAGTTCAACTCTTACTTCGTGGCTTACCGGCCAAAGGTCAATTGTGATTACTGGCATTGTAGTACATCAGATTTTTTATTTTCCGAAAAATTCCCCGACGTCCTGTAGGTATTCCCGTATGGGAAAATGCTGCGGACATTTCTCCTCGCACTCCCCGCACTGTACACAACAGGAGGCAAACCCTGGTACCCCTCCGGAGAACGAACCGTTGAGTGCCCAGAGGTACACGCCTGTCGCTTTCTCCCGTGCATCGTAAGTGTACGCCTGGTTATAATACATGAAGCACGACGGGATGTCGACGCCGTTTTCGCACGGCATGCAGTAGCGGCAGCCGGTGCACGGGATCTTCACGCGGGAGGCAAACGTGTCCCGCATCTTCTCAACAACGGCTAGCTCTTCGGGAGAGAGAGAACTGGGGATGCCCTGCTCTGCACAGGCAAGGTTTTCCGTGACCTGCTCCATCGCATTCATGCCGGAGAGCACGACCGTGACTTCCGGGTGGTTCCAGACCCAGCGGAGTCCCCATTCCGACGGGGTGCGCCGGACCGGGGCGTTCGTTAGATGCTGGCGGATTGCGGGGACGTCCCCCGAGAGGAGACCTCCCCGGAGCGGTTCCATGACGACGATGCCAAGGCCCCGTTCCGCTGCATACCTGAGCCCCTGCGTGCCTGCCTGGTACTGTTCGTCCATGTAGTTATACTGGATCTGGGCAAAGGTCCACTCGTAGGCATCGACAATCTTTTGGAAGACCGGGAACTGGTCGTGGAAGGAGAACGCAGGGTACCGGATCCGACCGTCCGCTCTGGCGCTGTCAAGGAATTCAAGTACGCCGAGCTTGGAAAGGTTCTCCCACGTTTCGGCGCCAAGGCCGTGGAGGAGATAGAAATCGATATGATCCGTGGCGAGCCGGGCAAGCTGTTCGTCCAGGTACCGGTCCATCTCCTCCCGGCTGGTGACAAGCCAGCTCGGGAGCTTGGTGGCAAGAAAAACCCTGTCGCGATACCCGTCGCCAAGCGCCCTCCCGACGACCACCTCGCTCTCCCCGTTGTGGTACGGGTATGCCGTATCGACATAATTGATCCCGCTGTCAATGGCGGCGCGGATCAGAGCGGTTGCCTTCTGCTCGTCGATCTTTCCTCCAGCCTGCTCGCCCTCTGCGGGCGGCAACCGCATGCACCCGAAACCGAGGATTGAAAGATCGTGCCTGCACCGTGGGAACTTCCTGTACAGCATCCTTTCACCTTTCCCAAGCTTACGAAGACCTCGGGGAGATAAATAGGGATCAGGGACAAAAATGTCAGCAAGAGATGGACAGAAATGTCAGTATGCCGAGGAAAAATTCCAGAAATCATGCTCTGTAAAAAAAACTGTAAAAAAAACAGGAATGAGAATTGGGATGGGGCCACGGGCGCTTGCCGTTCGAAGGCTTCGCCTTTTCAAATCGGCATCATACCAGAGATGCCGATACCTCTCGGGGCTCGCCCCGTGGATCACGACCTTAAAGAATCCATATGAATTTTTTTTAGGGCTGTACCAGATTAGCCAATCTGCTAATCAATGAAAATGAAGCTATACAATTGTTAATTAAAGAAAAAAACTCAACCCAGGCAGCCAAAAGAGTACTGAGGAAATATAATGGAATCCACACGGATTCTTTTCCACTGTTTTTTAAAAGAGTGTGAGTTCAGGTTTAATTACGGAACACCAAAGCAACAACCCGGAACGTTGAGGCTGTGGTGTGATATTTAAAACCATTATCTACTACAGTCACTAAAGGTATATTCCGGTTATTACACAACTTAGCAAAAGGAGTTTGTGCATTGGACATCCCACGTATCTTCACCATTACCGAAAGTGCTCACCGCATCCATAACCCGTTCACACCAGAAAAGCTCGCCACTCTCGGCGCAGCGTTGCGCCTGGAACCGGGGACTCGTGTGCTCGACCTCGGCAGCGGTTCGGGCGAGATGCTGTGCACCTGGGCACGCGATTACGGGATCATCGGCGTCGGCATCGACATGAGCCAGTTGTTCACCGGGCAGGCGAAACTCCGCGCTGAAGAACTCGGAGTCGCCGATCGAGTCGAGTTCATCCATGGCGACGCTGTCGGCTACGTCGCTGATGAAAAGGTCGGTGTGGCAGCCTGTCTCGGTGCCACGTGGATCGGTGGGGGAGTCGTCGGCACCATCGGGCTTCTGGCGAAGAGTCTCCGGTCCGGAGGGATCATCCTCATCGGAGAGCCCTACTGGCTGCGGTTACCACTGACGGACGACGTTGCCAAGGGATGCTCTGCCAATTCTATCTCCGACTTTCTCATGCTCCCGGAACTTCTCGCGTCTTTTAACGACCTCGACTACGATGTTGTGGAAATGGTTCTGGCTGACCAAGAAGGCTGGGATAGGTACGAAGCGGCCAAGTGGCTCACCATGCGCCGATGGCTCGAAGCGAACACCGACGACGACTTCGCGAAAGATGTCAGAGCCAAACTGACTTTGGAACCAAAACGCTACGCCGCGTATACGCGTGAATACCTTGGATGGGGTGTGTTCGCGCTGATGGCGCGGTGATGTGAGGCAGCCGGGATATTCGGCGGTTTGTCAACGACTGGGGCTGCTGAGCTGCACCCGGTGGCTCGTCGAAGTGTGAGTTCGTGTTTAATTACTAAAACACCCATGCAACAATGTTTCGTTGCAATACATCAGTACCGGCGCACCTTAGTGCCATCAGTTCCGGCACCTGACGACGGGTCCGGTACCAATCCGTTTCAGAGTCCGTCAATAAAACTGAGGAAGAGGACGGCACACCATACCTTATGCCGCACCAGGAAAACATACGGTGTTATATCCACCTCCGGACGCTTTTTTTATACTTCCGGTACGGTTCCCCAAATATTTTTTCCATCTTCCCCTCCTCTCCCGGAATAATGAAAAATTCGATCAACATAATGAAAATTATGGGAAATATAAGGGTGACCAGTGTTCCCAGCAATACTGCGACACCTAAGAGGATTGATGCCATTCCCAGGTATATCGGGTTACGGCTGAGACGAAACGGGCCTGAGATTACGAGCGACGTGGGTTCTTCAGATGGCTGCAGGGTTGTTGCATTTTTCAGGAATAATGAACGGCTCTTAAGAGCCAAAACAAAACCAAAGCCGATGATAAGAAACCCGGAATACGTGAAGGGAGGGGAAAGGAACACCAGAACAGGGAATACGAAATTCAGCAGTACCGACAGGACAAGCAGGATGATAAAATAATCTTGTCCGTCTGCCATAGATCCTGCCAGTAATTTTTGTATTTTTTAGTATGGGGCGGTTAAACCCCATGAAGGTAACCTCTTCATTTCGTTTTACGGGTATCAATATCGCTATTACTACAAGAGATTGACAACGGGGCCGTCAAGAGAGAGAATGGACGGGTCCGCCCCAAACGCGGCCATAATGGGAGACAGTGACCAGCCTCCACCAAAAAAAATGGTACAGCCGGTGAAAGCAGATGGTTAGTTTCACTCCGCACACCACGGTTTTATAAGTCCCCTATTGGAGAAATAGATCCAAGGAATTTTTTTATGCTGCCAAAAGTCATTCTCCATACCGCTACAAGTCTCGATGGTCGTATAACCGGATTTCCGGCGGACCTTGAACTCTATTACGCGCTTGCTGCACACTGGAACCCCGATGCCGTTCTTTTTGGCAGTGAAACGGTGCTTGCAGCAGTCCGGGACAATCCTTCGCTGGAAGTTCCCCCGGAGCATGAGGAGTTGTTCAGACCTCCGGATGGACTCCCTGATCCCCGCCCGTTGCTGGTCATCGCTGACAGCCGGGGAAGGGTGCGTTGCTGGGATGCAATCCGGAAATGGCCCTACATGCGGGACGTTTTAGCTCTGTGTTCATCCTCAACCCCACAGGAATATCTGGATTTTCTCCGGGATGAAAAGATCGCAGCCATTGTAACCGGAGATGACCATATCGATATGCGTACCGCCCTTTCTATGCTGAACCGGGATTACGGCATTAACACTATCAGGGTTGATAGCGGGGGGACCCTCAACAGTGTGCTCCTGCAGGCAGGGGTTGTTGATGAAGTAAGTGTCCTTATCCATCCTCACCTTGCGGGAGGTATACCGGATCCCACTATGTTCGATCCTCATAAAGCCGGTTTTATGGATCTTCAGGTTCCCCTCCAACTTCTTAAAAGTGAGGTACTGAGGACGGGCATTATCTGGCTCCGGTATTCAGTGAAGAAAGCCTGATCCGGTATTCCTGAAAGATATTCTGGCAAACCTGATCTAATTCAACATTTTTTCCGGTATGAACGTGAGTTGTTTCGCCGTTCAATACCATCACTTTTCGGGACTCCCTAATTCCGGCAATTGACAATGGGTCCGGTATCATCCCGGTTCCGTGTCCGTCAATCACTGAGAGGACGAGGTTTGCCCCCCACGCATGCCCATGAATCCCTACCGGCGCGGCAGGGATCCCATCAGGGCATAGAAATATTCGGGCTTCCGGGTGGTGAAAAGCCCGTGCCAGGCTTCGAGCGTTGCAGGTGCGATGACGTCCAGGCTCCGGAATACATGGTACGCGAACTCTGCGGGTGCAAGTCCACTTGCGGTGATGAGATTGCCGTCAGTTACTGCGGGTTCGTTCACATAATGATTCTCGCCCCGGTAGTTCGGGCAGAACATTTTCAGGGCTGCAGGATCGTTACTGGTGTGCGGGCGTTTGTCCAGCAGACCGCCGTTCGCGAGGCCAAACGTCGCACCGCAGATAGCGGCGACATGTATTCCTTCATCAAGCAACCGGCCTGCCACCTTCAGTGCGGGTGCCTGCGCCGGATCAAGCCAGGTATCTGCTCCCGGTAGCACGAGCACATCGCCGGGGACGGGGTGAATATCCCTTATGAGAACTTCCGGAGTCAGATGCAGCCCGCCCATGGTAGTGACGGAGTCTAAGGTACTGCCGCATAGTACAATGGAATACCTGAGTGCCGGATTTTTCAGGTACCGTCCGGAGCGGAGCTCGGCCATGACATTACCCGTCTCCCAGTCGGACAGGGTATCGAGGATATAGAGATAGAGTGTGCGCATGATTCGCCGTAATAGATAATAAGGCGGGATTGATATATCCCTACTCTTTTTGTTTCATTCTCCATGCGCTGCTCAGTGCCCTCAGTGCCAGCGTTTGACGACGGGTCCGGTACCAACCCGGTCCCGGATCCGTCAGTCAAAGAGAGCCCGGCCCCGCCCGACCCATCCTTGTAGCCGCTCCTCAATGCCATCAGTACCCGCGATTGCCGACGGGTCCGGTACTAAATCCGGTTCCGGGTCCGTCAATGAAAGAGGGGACGGGTCCGCCCAATCAGTACCAGCCCGGCCCCACCCCGCCGTCCCCCTCTTCCTCACACATCCCATCGCCACCACGCTTCATGAAATCCCGCTGACAATACATCAGCGGTTCTGCAATCAGCTGATTAGGTGGGAGTGATAGCAGGGAGATGATGGCAGGGTAACCCCTGATCAGGCTCGATCGGGACAAGGGATTTTTATTTGGGAGACGCCCCCGGAGGTAATTTCTGCTGGGAGAGCGGGGTTCCGCCAACGCCGATAGCGTCAGTCGGGTACTCCCGGACATACACAAAAAATGCGGACGGCGGAAGTTTGGTGCCTGCTGATCCGCTGCGGGCGGTAGCCGCATGCACCCGAAACCGAGGATTGAAAGATCGTGTCTTAACCGTGGGAACTTCCTGTACAGCATCCTTTCACCTTTCCCAAGTTTACGAAGACCTCGGGGAGATAAATAGGGATCAGGGATAAAAATGTCTGTAAGCCAGGGACAAAAATGTCAGCAGGCACAACCGGCAAAACTTCCGGTCCCGGCTATAGGGTAATGCCCGGTTACCCGATCTCGTTGATCTGGTCTGCCAGCTCCGTACCCGCCCAGTCTTTCAGCGACATGAGGAGCGGGATGACGGTCTGCCCCCGCTCCGTCAGGGCATACTCGACGCGGGGAGGCATGCCGGGATACTCCGTTCGGGAGACCAGGCGATCTTTTTCAAGAGCCCTGAGCTGACGGGTGAGCATTTTTTGGGAGATCGCGGGCAGTTTTTCCTGGATTGCCCCGAAACGGAGCGGGGCATCCTTAATCTTCCAGAGAATATGCGGTTTCCATTTCCCGCCGATCACGTCCATTGCCGCCTCAATCGGACAGACGTACATCCGTTTTTTTGTCATATACCGGTATTCGGGCGCCAATACATTAACGGTTGCGTTTTTTTCCCTGAATCCCGTACCGGGGCGATAGGATCCTGAAAGTTCATGGCGTGCGTTGAAACCTGCATCATCGATTTAGCAAGAGGTATCCAGGATCATACCAGCCGAACTGGTCATACAGAGCAATGAATTTTCCCAACTGATTCCAGGATCTTTGCTGCGTTCCTGTTCCAATCTTCAATGCCGTCAAATTTTTTAAACCCACCTTGAACAAAGCTGATCCCGAAAAGACTTCCGGATTACAGCATGGGGAGAATAAAACCATCGGCGTCAACGTGCAACTATGAAGACAGCACAGAACTATACATATAGCAGATAACCAAATATCTGAAATCATGGCTGACATCGCTGTTCTGGTCTTTTCAAGGGGTGGAAATACAAGAAAAGTGGCGGATGCCATCGCGGAAGAGCTGGGCATCAAAGCGGGAGACGTTATGGCATCGCCACCGGACGATGCAAAGATCCTGTTCCTGGGAAGCGGGACGTATGGCGGCAAACCGGGTGAGGCGATGACAAAATTCATCGAGTCCGCTGATTTTACGGGACGTAAGGTCGCCCTTTTCGGCACTTCATCAAGTCCCGCAGGGAGTGAAAAGATGATCGCTGTTTTGGCGGATGCTCTGATGAAGAAGGGTGCCACGATCCTTGGAAACTTTCATTGCAGGGGTAAATTCCTGTTCATGAACCGAGGTCATCCCGGCAAAGAAGACCTGGATAACGCAAAAAAGTTCGCACGGGAAATGCTCATAATACGCTAAAACCGGCACTTCGCACTCTCTGCGAAGAACCCTTATCCACCACGGTCTCGTTTCAAAAATCAAAATTCAATATAATCTATTGCCGGGTTCCGGTTTTATCCGTATCAAAGGAATGAAAAATCCTATACATAGATGAAAATTTTGTAAATGAGCTCAATGATTCGGGTAGACACTGTAGCTTAGATTGTATAGTCCGTTGTTTACTTCGGGGAGAATGAGTTTTCCCCAGTGCCGGAAAAATTATTTTACATTTTTTACCTTTTTATCCAGTTCGTCTTTTACCCGGCTGATGATCTCAGCAAAGGATTTCTGGATCTGCATTTGCGGATCCTTTAAGGTTTTTTCAATGTACTGCTTTCCCTCTTCGGTTGTTACGAGGTCATGTGTGACTTTCATTACATCATCAATAGACGATATGACGGACTTTGTCGCCTCATAAAACCTCTTCTCAATGACGTTTCCACCCGTTTGGGTGACTGAAGGCTCGCTCTCCAATACCCACCGACCTTTTTCAAAGTGCCCTTTTTTTTCGGTCATATTCTTCACGTATTTCCTCTTCTTTGACATCAGTTTTCCTTATAATTAAAATACCGGCTTCGTGATTCTGCTCAAGTCCCAACAACATACTGGTAACTT
>Ga0247841_10011250_pt1 | contig 11952 bp, 11 predicted proteins | sample LaCruzMarch2015__2_FD_192410 | JGI IMG/M metagenome (GOLD analysis project Ga0247841, IMG submission 192410) | Freshwater microbial communities from meromictic Lake La Cruz, Castile-La Mancha, Spain - LaCruzMarch2015_18m | ecosystem: Environmental > Aquatic > Freshwater > Lake | place: Spain...
GAGAGAAACAAATTTTTCTATTTATTATTGACTGTAATGATTCACCTAATAAATTTATAACCATATAATAATATTTATCATCTTTACCAAACCATTTAACAATTGGTATTCCATCTATATTATTTAAGTATTGGTATATTATTGATTCATTTTTCAATAATTTTGTATCTTGTTCAATTGGTTCCACTTTTATTGCTACAAGCTCTCTCGTTCTTATATTTTCACCTTTATAAATTAAACCAAACATTCCTTCACCTATTTGTTCAAGTTTTTTATATTTTTTATTTATTAATTCCATTATTAAATAAAATAAATTAGTATTTAAATAATAAATTTATATAAGATTGTATAAAAATTATAAAGTAAATATATAAAGTGTAAAAACATGAGACATTATCATTACAAATTGTTGAATAATCATTATTATTTTCCCGTAATATCCAGTAGGATATATATTTGTAATCCCTACGCTTGCCTGAATAGTTGTACTTAATAAAATACAATCTATTATGTTTAATTCTTTTTTTGTTTCACTATAATATTCTTCTTTAAAATACAAATATAATAATGAAAAAAATAAAATGCATAACAAATGAAAAACTACTGTTCTAATAACTTTCTTCATATATAGTAATAATTTATTATTTTTTATTATTTTTTTATACATACAATGACTGATTTGTGACAACATATTTTAAAGTCATATCTTTTATTTCTTTTAATTTACTTAAAAATGAAATGTTACCTATCATTTCAGCAATTTTTTCTATTTCACTTGAAATATTATTTATTTTTAATAAAGCCTTTACAAATTCACCTAAAAATATTTGTTTATCTTGTACCATTTCTTGTAACATAAACTTACAAGATTCAACGTCTTCACAATCACACCATTTTTTAACATAATTTATTAAATCATAATGAATATAATAGTCTATACCTGTATTAATTTTATATTTTGTCTCTTTTAAAGAATAATCGTCATATAAATTTGTAACTAATTCAATAATATTATCTAATACTTTATCATCTGTTTTTAAACTATTGTCTTTAAATTCATCTTGAACTGTAATATTTGTAAAAATACTGAATAAAGAAACTAATTGTTTAGATGTTAAATGATCTATTGTTTTTTCCTCTAATATTTTAGCAAATACAAGACAATGTACTTCTCTCAATTGTGACGCAATTTGTCCTTTTAAAGTTAATATAAAGGGTTCATCATCTTGTATAGAAGATATATTTGGTTCTACGAATCCATCATCATTTAATAATTTTAGAACTGTAAAAACACCAGATTTTATATATGAATCTAAATCATTATATTGATTTTGTAAATCATTTATTTCATTTTCTTTTACATATATTTTTTCGTATGTATTTTTATCTTGATTAATAAATTTGTAATTGTCATTTATATTTTGTAATTGTCTTTCTATATCTTTTCGTTTTTTATTTACAGAATATTGTTTATTTTTTTCTAAATCAATATATTGCTCTATAATATCGTATGGCGTTTTTAAATTACCAGAAAAAGCTCTAATATTATCTAATTCTATATTTAGTGTTGAAATTTTATAATTAATTTGTTTCATTTGATTATCTAAATCTCCTGTTACCATACTACGTTTCGCAAAATTAACTAAATTATTGTCACCTATATCTAACAAATTCAAAATTAAATTATAAGAAATCTTAAATTTAGACGTTAATGTTTGTGGTTTACCACTCATCATATTTTTATATCCAATACTATCGATATTTCGAAATAGATTATTAAGATGAATAACATGTCCAACCTTATCTAACCCTAGGCGCCCAGCTCTTCCTGATGCTTGGGTATATTCATGACTATAAAGTGGTCTAATAATTTCACCATTAAATTTATTAACATCTGTAAAAATGGTTGTTTTAACTGGTAAATTGATCCCTACACTCATAGTTTCTGTACAGAATAATACTTTAATAAATCCTTTAGCAAATAATAATTCAGTCATTTCTCTTAATATAGGTACCAAGCCTGCGTGATGAATACCTACACCTTTTCTCAAAAGTTTAACAGTATTTACGTACTCAGGAAGATGTAAATATTCTTCAAAATTAGGTAATTTTCGTATAATTTGTTCGCATTCGCGGTCAATTATGTAAGGAACTTTACTATCAAACTCCAATAAATTTGTTGTCAATTCATTTGCGCATTTTTCTAATTGTTTACGTGAAAATACATAACATAATGCTGGCAACATTTCTTGTTCTACAAGATATTCTGTTACTTTATTTAAAACGTGCTGTCTTTTTACACGAATATCATATTTTTCAAAAAGTTTCAGTGTATTAGATGTAGTTTGATACTGAACATCATTAAATTTACCATTTGCGTCTTGAATTATAAATGGCTTATTAGTAGCATTTCTAATTTGTGTTTGAATAGCCTTATCTTTTATTAGTTTGTTAATGCTATTTGTTGTAGTAATAAAGCTATAATGAATAAGAGGAACTGCTCTTACTTTTTTGTGTGTAAAAAAAACTTCTTTATCGCTAAATTTACTTGATGAACCTCTATTTTCTAACCAATGAGCAAATTTTTCTGGATCATCTAATGTAGCTGATAATCCAACCATTTGAACCTGAGGAGGTAGCATCATAATAGTTTGTTCCCAAACATGACCTCTTGATTCATCAGATATAAAATGAATTTCGTCAAAAACTACACATCCTAATTCTTCTTCTATATTCATTTCAAAAGATATAGAAGAACTATTATAAGGTAAACTGCTTTTATTTTGATATAATTTATTTAATAAAATTTCTGTTGTCATAATTAAAACATCTGCGTCTGGATTTGTTTTAATATCTCCAGTAATTAATCCAACGCTCAAATGTGGATATTTTATTGTAAAATTATAAAATTTTTCGTTTGACAAAGCCTTTATTGGAGTTGTATAAATTGTTCGTTTTTTTTTTGAATGAAAATAATTTAAAGCAAATTCGCCACCAAATGTCTTACCATTTCCTGTCGGAGCTGAAATTAATACATGATTTCCAGTAACGATTCCTTCAACACACCATTTTTGAAAATCATGTAATTCATATGGATAATTTTCATAATATTTTTTATATTCTTCTTCGTTTGATTTTGGATAACAATAAGAACAAACCTTCACCATTTTAAACTTATATATATTATCACAATAATCTTTATATTATTTATATAATATAAAATTGAACAAATTTTTTGTTAAATTATTATTTCATACAAGTATGATAAAAAAAATTCGTAAGCTCATCGTATTACCTGATGTTGATGATATTAAATATTTCAAAAGTGCTGGGAAAGAAAAATCAAATAATGATTGTTTAAATAAAATTAGAGAAAATGTAATTACTAATATATTTAATATAGATAGTGAATATACAACTGATAAAATATATGGTGAAGATTGGAAAAATATTCAAGAAAAATTCAAACAAAGAATATCTACTTTATGCGACATATCTTTTAATTCAATCAAAGTAGATCACATTGGCGGTATGAGTAGTAATTATGATTTTAAAGTTTCATTTATTAAAAATGATGAACAAACAAGTGATTCAACCACATCTATAATTAAAAGTATAAAATTAGAGTTTAAACATAATAATACAAATGTTAAAGATTTAATTCAATTTCTTGAATTATATGATAAAGATTGTAAAAAAAAATATGAATTATGTAATGAAATGTCATATGCTGAATATTATTATGATAATTATTTAGACCTATATCTTAAAACAGATAATGAATTATTATTATATCCAAAACCTAAAAGAGATGAATATTTAAAAAATGTGTATGATATTAAATATAAGCATGAATTCTTTGATTTATTACATAAAAACAAGGAAAATGAAACTAAAAAAAAAAAAGAAATTGCTAATGCTTCTATTAAAGAATATTTAAAAATATATTCACATAGTTTTAATTTTGATAAAATTACAGAAAAAATTAGAGAATCACAGAGGGATAAATATTTCTTATTATGGGATTGTGAAAATTTTCATATACAAACATTAGATGTAGATAAAATAAATATAAAAAGTATAATAAAAGTAAGTGATTTATATTTTGATGTAGATGTTGAAAATTTTATATATAATATAAGAATAAGACTTAATTGGGGTAACTCTAATGGATTATGTAATCCAAGATGGAAGTTTTCATTTATCGATAAATAATAAATATTAAATAATAAATAATAAATAATTAAAGATAAATTGGAAATATTGACTCTAATTCTGTTTTTGATAAACCGTTATTACCTAGAAATAATTCAATAAATTTTTGTGTTTTAGGATTTTTGAAACTATTTAGTATTATATCATAAATTTCTAATAATTCTAATTTTGTCATTTTTTTTGATGGATAAATCTCATTCAAATGATTCTCAATTAGATATGGTCCATTTGTAATAATAGCATAATTGAGTTTATAATTACTATTTCCATTTCCTCTATTTACAACTAAAGTTGGTTCAATTCTGCCATCTTTTTTTATATATTGTCCTTTTTCTTCATTTTTGAATTTTTTTATTTCTAATTTATTGTCTTTTGAAATATTTGTATTATAAATTAATAATGTTTCATTTTCATTATCACTTAATTGTTCTTTATGTTCATTCCAAACAATAGTACCAGTTCTAACTTTTAATCCCAATTTTAATAGAGTTGTAGAATTATCAAACATTATTTTTAATTCATATGAATCTCTTGTAAATATAAAGTTATCATTCAATCTTATTGAATACTGACATTCTAGTGAAACATTTTGATTTTCCATTTTTTGTAAAATTAAACCAAATGTTGGTTGATCTGTATCAATAAACTCATTAAATTTCTTAAAATCTATTATATTTATAATATTACAAATACTTTTAATATAATTACGAATTACAGCATAATATAATGAATTTAAGAAACTTTTAGGTACAATAAATGCTAATATTCCTCCAGTTTTTAGCATAGATAAAGAATGAATAATAAATAATCCAAATATATTTGGTCTTCCAACACAAAACTCGCTATATTTAGAAGGTATATCACTTTTTTTACATACAAAGTACGGTGGATTACCTACAATAAGATCATACTTATTATCTGTATTATAAACCATAAAATCACTATTAATTATTTTAGTATTATTTTTAAATTTCATATCTTTTATGGAGTTAAATACTTTATTATTGTATTCAATACCGTGTATTTCAATATCTGTATAATTTAAATCACAATAATTAATAAATTCACAAGTTCCGCATGATGGTTCTAATATTTTTTTAATATTGATTTTATTATCAATTGAATATTTTATTATATAATTTAATAATTGTTCTATAATAATTTTTGGTGTAATAAATATTCCAAATTCTTTTTTTTCACTTTTACTTAAATTCTTAGTTATGTTAATAGTTAATTCACTGAATTGAGACATAATTATGAATAATATACAAACTTATATTTATATAAATATTTTATCAATTTTATTTATTTTATTTATTTATAAAACTTCAATATATTATTACCTATATTATGTAAGTAATATTTTATATTTTTTTATATTTTTACAGAATTAAATAGTTTTTCTTTAAGTAGGACTTTCAATTTATTATATAAAAGTGTAAAAAAAACAATGGGAAAGTTTTTATAGATTTGAATTTTGGACATTTTTTTTGTCCATTTTTCAAAAGTGTGGATATTTTATGTCTTAAAAATTAATTTCCGCATGCTAAATTATTTTTATCATGTGGAGACCAAAAAAATAATTATAATTTTGTTACCATAGTTTTTTTTTATTTTTAATTTTTAAGGTTTAGAAATATTTTATAATGAAACATTATGAAACAAATTGAAACAAATTTAGTTCCAGAAAGTTCCAAAAATTTTAAGTGTTTAATGTGTGACTATTATACTAACAGAGTGAGTCAATATAAACGTCATATATTAACAGCAAAACATAGTAATGAAACATTTGAAACAAAATTGAAACAAAAAGGTTCCATAAAGTACGAATGCGGTTGTGGTAATAAATATAATAGTCGTACAACTTTGTGGAGACATAAGAAATGTTGTGAAATTACAGAAATTCTAAAAAAAAAAGAACCTACTGATAAACAACTTATTATGATGTTAATTAAAGAAAATTCAGAATTAAAAAATATGGTATTAGATGTATGTCAAAAAATACAACCAAATAATAATATAATAAATTCAAATAATGTTAATAGTAATAACAAAACATTTAACCTTCAGTTTTTTTTAAATGAAACTTGTAAAGATGCTATGAATATTATGGATTTTGTAGATTCAATAAAGCTTCAGTTAACTGATTTGGAAAATGTTGGTAAATTAGGTTATGTAGAGGGTATTTCAAATATTATAACATCCAACCTAAATGCTATGGATGTTACTCAAAGACCAATACATTGTGCTGATAAAAAAAGGGAAGTAATCTACATAAAAGATGAAGATAAATGGGAAAAGGAAGATGAAGAAAAGAGAAAAATAAAAAAAGCTATACATAGAGTAGTTTGTAAAAATCAAAGATTAATACCAAAATTTAAAGAAGAACATCCAGATTGTTTAAAAGCATCTTCAAATTTTTCAGATCAATATAATAAAATTATTGTTGAATCAATGGGAGGTTCAGGTGATAATGATAAAGAAAAGGAAGAAAAAATAATAAAAAATATTACAAAACAAGTGATAATCGAAAAATAGGTATAAAGTATCATTTTTTCTTTAAGTAAGAAATTCAATTTATTATATAAAAGTGTAAAAAACCTATGGGAAAGTTTTTTGAATTTTGAAAATTGGACATTTTTTTTGTCCATTTTTCAAAACCTTGGATATTTTATGGTAAAAAAATACATTTCCGCTGCAAAAACTATTTTTAGCATGTGGAGACCAAAAAAATAATTTTCATTTTGTTACCATAAAATTTATTTTTTTTTGTAAAAAAAGTATTTAAAAATATAGTCTACTTAATATTTAGGATGACAGAGGATGACAAAATTACGCCAAAAAACGCCAATAAATTTATTTGTATTATTTGTGACTTTAAATGCTGTAAAAAAAGTGATTTGAATAGACACTTGACAACACGTAAACATGTAAAGAGTTACAAAATGATTACATTGGATGACAAAATTACGCTAAAAAACGCCATGATAACAAATTATTTTACTTGTAATTGCGGTAATCAATACAAACATCGTCAGGGATTATGGAAACATAGAAAAGATTGTAAAATCATAAATACAACACTCCAAGAAGAATCTCTAAGTGAAATCAAACTTCTAACCAATTTAGTATTAGATGTAGTAAAACATAATCAAGAATTAACCCATCAAAATAATGATTTAACAAACAAAATTGTTGATATTTGTAAAACCGGACAGATAAATAACAATTCATTTAATATTAATAATTCACATAACAAAACATTTAACCTTCAAATTTTTTTAAATGAAACATGTAAAGATGCTATGAATATTATGGATTTTGTAGATTCAATAAAATTACAATTAACAGATTTAGAGAATGTTGGAAAATTAGGTTATGTAGAAGGTATTTCAAATATTATAACAACAAATCTAAACGCTCTAGATGTTACTCAAAGACCAGTTCATTGCGCAGATAAAAAGAGGGAAATATAATATATAAAAGATGAAGATAAATGGGAAAAAGAAGATGAGAATAAGCAAAAAATTAAAAAGGCAATAAATAGAATTGCTTGTAAAAATCAAAAGTTAATATCAAAATTCAAAGAAGAACATCCTGATTGTAACAACTATCATTCCAAATTCTCAGATCAATATAATAAAATCATCGTTGAATCGATGGGAGGTTCAGGTGATAATGATAAAGAAAAGGAAGAAAAAATAATAAAAAATATATCAAAACAAGTGATAATTGAAAAATAAAGAAATTTGTTGTTTTTCTTTAAGTTAAAATTTCAATTTATTATATAATATTATATTATATGCCATATTTCAAAGAAATCAATTTATTATTCATACATATTCCAAAAACAAGTGGTTCTATTATTGAAAATTATTTTTATAAAAAATTATCATTAGTAAAAACAATTGACACATTATATTCATATAAACATAATTTTACGAATGATAAATTAATTAATAATGATTTAATTAATCATTATTTACAACATACTAGTTATAATGAAATTTTTTCTAGTAAAATAAATTATTTTAATATTAAATTTAATAATTTACAAATATTAACACTAGTAAAATCACCTTATAGTAGAATAATAGCGTCTTTATTTAATCTAAATCTTATTGGTTTAGAATGTTGTAATAAAAACCAAATCGAAAAAATAATAACAAAATATTTATATACAAATAATTTTTATGATAATAGTAAAAAACCTCAATATCTATATTTAACTGGTGGTGATAATTTAACCATACCAAAAAATATATTAATTATAAAAAATGAGACAATGAGTGAAGATATGGTAAAATATGGTTATGATGATTTTATAAATTATAATATTAACCCTTTTGATAATGAAATAGATTATATGAGTTATTTATCTGAAAAAGCTATATCAATGATTAATCATTATTATTTTATGGATTTTAAATTATTTAATTATGAATTGTTGTAAACATTATATAATAATACACTTTATAAATTTACAATTTGTATAAATTAGTATATTTTTTGATATAGTTATAACATTTGAAGTCTTATTTTCTTTTTAAATTTTATTTCATTATTAAATAAATATAATTTGAATTTTTTACATTCAAAATTATCACAATTATCTCTAATTGTTATCATTGAAGATAATTTTAATTCTGGAAGAAATACAACAAATTGGTATAAATCATCTTTTTTATGTATCTTATCAAATAAATAACCATCATATTCTTTATTCAATAATTCATTATCGTTATGACATAAATCAAGAAGAGAACAATCATATTGAATCTTTCTAATTGAACGCATTGTTATATTAATATATTCAATATCATATAACCATTTGTTATAAAATATATCAACATCATCCGATAATTTAATAATACCAAACACTTGTTGAAATTTTATTATATTTAGAATGTCAACTATACGTCTAATTGGACTTGTAATATGTATATAAGCATCCATATCTAAAATTTCATGTCTTGTATCCATAATTTCAGCACCATTAATATATTGTCCAGAAGCACTATTTATAATTTTAATAAACTTACCAACGTCTAAAGGAAGTGTTTCTGGAACAACATATTTACTTTTTATACTGGTAGATCTAAAAATACCCGTTTTATATTTAATAAGTTCCTTAGCACATTGATAATTCATAAGAATCATTAAATAAGATACTACTTCATGACTATTATTAATATTATTAATATTATTAATATAATTATTTTTCACAGATAAATTTTGACATAAATCAAAAATAAGTTTGTATTTATTATTAGCTAATAGATTAGGTTCTTCGTAGCAATAATTTTTAAATACTTTTATAAAACAATTACTATACTTTACATCAATAATTTCATCATTTTGAATAAAAATATCCATTACAAAGGCAATTCTTGTAACATTTTCTTGTAAACTACATAAACAATCACTTAATATAGTTGGTAACATAGGGCGCTTCTTATCAGGAAGATAAATAGTGGAAATTCTGCGTGAAAATGAATCCCATAAATTAAGATAATCTATCCAAATTGTTACATTAGAAATGTATATACTTAACTGATAAATATTATTTTCATGTTCAATAATACTAAATCCATCATCATAATCAACACTTTTAGGAGGATCAATTGTAAGAATATACCATAATTTTTGATTTGTTCTGTCTTGAATTGAAGGATACTTTTGTTTTATAGAACGTATTATTCCTTCTTGGGACCTATTTTCAAGCGTTTTTGACGTTTCTTTTTGAAATTTATGAATTGTTGAGTTTAAACTTTTACAATATAACTGGTATTCATAAAAATTATCAAGAATATCTACTGGTCCAATAACATTATCCAGTTTTGCTCTTGGATGTTTATCGTTCCAACTATCAAAAGTAATAGTTACATACAAATTTTTAAAAACTTTTAAAAAACCCATATTTTTAATTTCATATGGGACTAAAAATGATGGTAATCTTATATCATCCGGAATACATTTATACAACAATTTCCCTAATGATTCTTTTTTATTTCCTTTTCCTATTTTATCTTGTCTACCATATGTTTTATTTCCATCTAATATGAGTACAGCTGGTATAGGAGGTCCAGACCTAATATTTGAGTGTAATAAATTAAATTTATTATGTAATATATCAAAAGTAAAAACATCATTAGATAATAATTTATAATCAATAGGATTAATATCTAAATTTACTTTATTCAAATTATTTGCGTCAAATATTTCCCAAGAACTGTAACTGCGGTCGTTGACACATATTTTATAACTTGTCATATTTATTCGTTTATTATAAGTAGATATAATTATGTCTTTAATTCATATTTATAATCTTATTTAGCATATAAACTAAACTACCTTATGAGTTATTGCTTGTGGATAAATATATCTAACTCCGTAAAAATATGAGTTTAGATTATACTAATGTAAAATATAATGAAAATATTGTAGTAATTATTATTGATTGAGTTTTATGTAAAACAACTTTACAGAATTAGATAAACTTATGGAAATAAAATAAAATTGAAACCAAACTACTTTATAAAAATAAAGTTATATAAACTAAGATAATGAGTTTTGAAAACTTAAACGCAGAGAATAGAAATCACTTTCTTACTAATCAAATAAGAAGATTTCAGTGTTGTTCGTTTTGTAGACAACAAGGTCATAACATAACAACTTGTAGAATAAGTATTACAAATAATATTTCTTCATATAGAGAATTTGAGGTAATATGTGCTACACAAGTTATTATGACAAATACAAAGGATGAATTTAAAGATTGGTTAATAGAGAATTATTCCCAAGAACAAGAGTTATTAATAGGATTTTCAAATCATAAATTAAGATATAGATTTATGGATCCTGTAAATGCTATTACAGAATATATATTTCATACTTACAGGAGTCAAACAACAATATATAATGATGATGATTTTAGTATGTTTCTTAGAAATTTAGGAAGAAGAGAAATAGAAATTTTTCAAGAACTTCAAGAAGAAGAAGTCAGATCAATGGAGAGTATGTTATTAAGAGATATGTTTGTATCATTGGCTTCATTTTTACCATCATTTATAAATGACAATAATAAATTTAATATATTATTGTCAGTTGAAGATAATGAAGATAATGAAGATAATAAAAAACATGATAAATTTAAAACTTGTGAATGTAGTATATGTTTTGATGAAAAAGAAGTTAAAAAATTTGTTAAATTAGGATGTAATCATGAATTTTGTAAAGATTGTATTATAAATACAATGAAATCAATTCAAGCAAATAAAAGTGAATTATGTTGCCCTCTTTGTAGAAGTATAGTTAAAAATTTAATAACGAGAGAAGAATCAGTAAATACAGAATTGATAGAATATATTGTCTAAAAAATTAATAAAATTCAATATCAAATATTTTCAAATAAGCAAATATTGTCATCACAGAATTAATTTATTTTTTATATGCTATTTGGTGTGTCAATAATATAACCACCTCAGCCTCCTTTTATTATATCACCTTTATTCAACATTTGTGGGAGTGTTGTCATTGCTTCTCCTCATCCACCACGCATTTTATAAACACGTCTAGTACGTCTTTTCATCGAATGTTTATTACGTTTAGTTTTTTTTTTTAGTTTTTTTTGAGAAGTAAAAAAAGAAATAATGGTTTGAAACATATATAATTATATTTTATTTTATTTTATTTTATTTTTAAATTTCACAACCATTATTATTAGTAATTGGTTGT
>Ga0247841_10011251_pt1 | contig 11952 bp, 11 predicted proteins | sample LaCruzMarch2015__2_FD_192410 | JGI IMG/M metagenome (GOLD analysis project Ga0247841, IMG submission 192410) | Freshwater microbial communities from meromictic Lake La Cruz, Castile-La Mancha, Spain - LaCruzMarch2015_18m | ecosystem: Environmental > Aquatic > Freshwater > Lake | place: Spain...
AAAAAAAACTTTTTTGGAAAATCGATGACATTATTGCTATTTTCATTTGTTCTTTATGCCCTTGTAGGAACAACTGCTGGGATTGCGGGGGGGATGCTTGGAATCGGCGGTGGAACCATCACAGTTCCCGCCCTCTTTATCATATTCTCCATGATCGGACTGCCTCAAGCCTATCTTATGCATCTTTCCATTGGAACATCTCTCGCCTCTATGGTCATTAATACATTTTCAGCGACAAAAGCTCATCATGCAAAAGGATCGGTAAAATGGGACACTGTAAAGAGGATGCTCCCAGGTGTTGTAATGGGATCTCTTCTTGGGGGTCTTACAGCCCATTACCTATCAGGGATCATCTTGGAAATCATTTTTGGTTTATTTGCCTTAGCCTTGGGCCTCCATTACCTTCGCCCCCTCAAACCTCATGGAGATGAAGGCAAGCTTCCAGGATTTCCTTTAATCGATCTATGCAGTGGGTTTATTGCTTGGATTTCTAACATACTAGGCATTGGAGGAGGAGTTTTGACTGTGCCGTATTTGAACGCCTACCGCGTCCCTGAAAAAAAAGCGATCGGCACATCTGTGGCTGTCTCATTCTTTATTAGTCTTTTAGGAGCATTGTTCTATCTTTTTTTTGGATTAAGCGATGTAGGATTTGGAATCGCTTTTGGGTATATTTATGTCCCTGCGTTTATCATCTTAAGTTGTAGCTCCTATGTAGCAGCTCCTTATGGAGTAAAGCTCGCTCATTATCTACCCTCAAAAACCCTTAGAAAATGTTTCGCTTTCACAATGATGATTGTGGGCTTACTTATGATTTTTGGATAACCTAAAGGGATTTGATGAACTCTTATGTGATTAAAGACTTTAAGTCTATATACCCTGCATTCTTAGTACCTCAAGAGGATATTCTCAATTGGATCGCAACAATGCACTCCGAGGCAGAAGCAAAAGCTCGCAGCTTTTCAGAGGGAGAAAGAAGAAGCTTCCACGAAGAAATACAGATGAGTCTTCATAAAATCGGTCTTGGCAAAGACAAAATCGCCCAAAGAGGCGTGCATGTGAGAGATCTTCAAATGCAAGACTCAAGTCTTATGGATGTTTATAATATGGCCAAGCATCCTCAAGGCAATGGGCTCAAAGCTAAAATGGATTTATTTGCCAAAGAATCTGATCTAGTATTTGAGCGTTTATACGAAAGCGCCCCCCTCCCCTCCCACCTCGTGCATGTGACATGCACAGGATATGTCTCACCAAGCGGAGCGCAGAAGCTGGTTTCTAAAAAACGATCCTTTACCACTTATGTCACACATGCTTACCATATGGGCTGTTATGGATCCCTTCCTGCCCTTCGCATAGCCAGTCATTCCCTCCAATCAAAAAACTCTTGTGACATCGTACATACCGAGTTTTGCACGCTTCATATGAATCCCCTTTGTCATTCTACCGAGCAGCTTGTGATCGAAAGCTTATTTGCGGATGGATTTATCAAGTACAGCATAAGCCATGAAGATTCAGACTCTAAGGGATTCTCTATTGAAGCGCTTGAGGAAATCATCATTCCTGACTCTGTAGACTCCATGAAATGGCAATGTGAAGACTGGGGCTTTGGAATGACACTTGCTAAAGACGTTCCAATCAAGGTAGCTAAAGCTTTGAAACCATATCTTGAAAGACTTTCCAATAAAGCGGGAATATCACTTTCTTCCCTTATACAAAAAGGGTATTTTGCCATTCATCCCGGTGGTCCTAAGATCATCCAGCAGATTGCGCAGCTTTTAGAGCTTTCTGAAAAACAAATATCCCATAGCAAAGAAATATTGCGCACGCGAGGAAATATGTCCTCAGCCACACTTCCCTTTATTTGGGAGTCGATGCTTTCCGATAATGCAATAGAAAGTGAATCTTATATTGTCAGCCTAGCATTTGGACCGGGGCTCACCATCTCCGGGGCTATATTTAAAAAAAGAGGATAACTTTATGATTTGGGCCCTTTTGATCCCCTTTGTAATGCAGGCGATTTTCACTGTATTTGATGAAGGAGTATTCCATATAAAACGAGGGCTTCCTAAATGGGAAAGAATCGGTCATCCAGTAGATACTTTTAGTGTTGTCTGCTGCTTTGCTTTTGTACAAATTTTCCCCTATAGCACCCACTCGCTTATGTGGTACATAGGCCTTGCTCTTTTTTCCTGTCTTTTGATCACCAAAGATGAATTTGTCCATAAGCACCACTGCCCTGCCAAAGAGCAGTGGCTCCATGCTGTGATGTTTGTCAATCATCCGATCCTTCTTTCGTCGCTAGCGCTTCTTTGGGCCTCTTCTACTAGCTCCATTAAATGGCTATCAGAAATACAAATACATCACGATCTAATACAATCATTTCTGCTTAGCCAAACGATTTTTGTAACCGGATTTATGTTTTATCAAATCATATATTGGAACTTCATATGGCAATTAAAGGAAGAGAAGTAAACAACGCATTTTACGACAGCTTAGAGTCCCTATGGGATGGAGCTCCAGATCACCCTATCGCTCTTCTTCGCGCTGAAAATGCCATAAGAACACCTTGGGTCCAAAGGATGATTAAAAAAACCTTTCCCAAATCCTGCTCTGTTTTAGATATTGGATGTGGTGGCGGTCTTCTTACAAATCCTTTGGCATTAGACGGCCATCAAGTAGTCGGCATAGACCTTTCGGAGTCTTCATTAGAATGGGCAAAAAAAACTGATACAACAAGATCTGTTTCCTATTTAAAAGCAGATGCAAAACAGATCCCTTTGCAAGACGGATCCTTTGATGTTGTCTGCGCTATGGACCTACTTGAGCACGTAACGGATCCAAATCTCGTGATCAAGGAAGCTTCCCGATTATTAAAACCTCATGGACATTTGTATTTTCATACATTTAATCGGAACTTACTTAGCTATCTTCTCGTGATTAAAGGGGTAGAGTGGTTTGTAAAAAACACACCCAAAGATATGCATGTATACTCCCACTTCATAAAACCAAATGAGTTAAAAAATTGGTGTGACTCTTATCAGTTAAGTGTAAATGAACTAAATGGATTTGTACCTGACATGACAAAAGCGGCATTCTGGAAAACAGCCATAACACGCAAGATTGATAAAGACTTTTCGTTTAAGTTCAGCAAATCAATAGCTACTGGCTATGTGGGCTATGCTACAAAAAAAGCTACTTAGAAAGATATTTGATCACTCGGTTTAAGTGAAAATGACGCTCCTCGTTCAGCCTGCTAATTTCTTCCCATTTATCTTTGTCTTTTTTGACGTGATCATCTGTTTTCGTCTCTTCCTTCACGGAAAGATTAGTAAACGAATGCCTCTTTAAAGAAGTTGACACCTTTTTCATATTTTTTAATTCTTTCTCTGCAAGAAGCTTTTCACGAAAACGTAAAAATGTACACCTGCGAGGTTCGATATCGGCAAAGTCTTTTTCTCTTAGAGTCAAAAGAAGATTTTGCATTCTTCTCTCATCTCCAGAAACGACTGAAGTTCGAAGTGTCTGAGCAGCCATTGGATTCAAACCGTCAAGATTTGTAGTAAAAAGTTGAGTCTTTCCCTTAAGAGAAAGTTCAGGCTCAGTATTTTTTTTTCCTTTAGCTTCAAAATTCGATTTAAGGCGGATTTTAGGAGTTTTAAGACATCGATAGACACAAGATTTTTTAACATCTTTTTTTTCAATTTGTGAAGATAAGCTCTTCTTTGATACTACACCACTGACCTTATCGATTGATTTACGAACTAGAGACTGAGACATATGACTACTTGTGAAGGAGGATTTTCATTTTAAATAAAAAATATACGATATCTCCTGATATTTTTCAAATCGATCTTTATATTATCTTGATTTTTTAAATGACAAAAAACAGTTTTAATCATGCTAAATTCAGCTCTTAATACTATCCTGAAGGCGAAAATACACTTCATAAAACAAACGAAATATTTACTATTTTTCTTTATTATTTGCTTTGATTACTTTTACAATCGATGGCCAAAATCTGATTTTTTTAAAGGAATCAAAAATGAGCGTTGCACGAACTTATTCAAGTTGCCCCCCAGCAACGTGTTTTATGACTCCCTTAGAATCTAATCACTCAATCGAGTGGAAAAGAGCCTATGAGACCTTTCAAAAAGTTAGTCGTAATATGGCGGAATTCATTGCTGAAATGAAGAAATCAAACGTAGAGCTGGCTCCTGATTATCTAAGAAGAAAACATATAGAACTTATAGATGGGATAGCTCTTTTCGCAAGAAGGATTAAAGTATTAAAACCTGCAGAAACATCCTCAGCAAAACCTTTAACCGAGAAACTAGCGCAGTTGAATCGAATTGCTAAGCTGCATATGAGATGCTTAGAGCTTACTCCCGAATTTTCTCTCGATGACACTCCCCCAGTCATTCATGATGCATTGATTGACTTCTTAGAAAGATTAGAAGAAGAACTTCCCTTCTTATCCACAGCCACTGATCGGAATGTAATGGATGAAACCGTCCAAGGGATATTTGCCAAAGTGATTGATCAATGTGATAAGAAATTAGATGGAGTCAAGATAAAAGGAAGAGCCCTCAAAGAGTATCTTTTCGTATGGAATGATTCAAGTGGCTGTATTAAGTTAGATCTTCTTATAGGAAGAGCACGCCTTGCAACTGCATATATTGCAAGTTTTGATTTCCTCAAACATGTGGATGATACAAAAACCAAACGTAAAATACAGCACATAAAAAATGAGTTAGAAAAGCTCTTATCTATCAATCATCCTTCAGTGTTTCAGAGCCACTTGCTTATGATTTTTGACCAGATGATAGAATTATGTCCTCGCCTTTTAGATGTTAGTAGAATGCCTCTGTTAGATCCTGTATTTAAAGAAGACTTTTTGGGATTGATGCAGAGTCTAGAGGTCATGACTGATCCTTTGAAATTGGGAAAGATCCTATTAGCTGATTTTGTTTTACCTCCAGATAAAAGGATTAGTTCTAATATCAATATAGAGGAGCTAATCCTCAGGCTTAAGAAGGTACGTACAAATACAGAAAAAAACCAAAGCCTACAAGCCATCAGTAAAAAAATTACTACCGAGCTATTCGAGGCGGCACATCTTGCCATTGAAAATGCCGAAATATCCCTCAATTCCGATGTGCAAACGCAAATTACGAACTGCATAGAACTCCTTTGGGATATATCTCATATCATAGCAGCCACAGATAATGATAAAAAACCACAGACCACTTATACCGCCCAATTAAAGCACTTACTACATTCCTTCCATGAGAAATTACGGCATATTTATATCGAAGATCTAACCATTTTAGAATTTCTCACATATAGACGATCACTTTCTGAAACTCATCCAGAACCTATGAATGAAAATGTAGTAGAATACGTATCTGATGCAGTAATAAGAAAATCTCCGGAGGTATTGATCGGGCAATTACTGGAAGATTTAGACCTGATACGTATCAATGGAAGCTACTTGAAATCAGCGGAGCTCGAAATCACAAGAAAATGGAAACTTGACGCCCCTGATTTTTATCTATCTGACGATTCCGATGCCGAAGGCACTTAATATCTGAAGTTCTTTCCCCTTGATTTTTCATGCCATCTTGCTCACTATCTAAAACTAGCAAGCCTGATAGGGAGTTTTTTTATGAATGGAAGTATCTGGTGCATTGGAAAGAACTTTGAAAAACATGCAAAAGAACTTGCAGAGCCGCAAGAAAAAGAGCCTATCGTCTTTTTAAAATCCTCAGCATGTCTTGTTGAATCTGGCAAGATCATCCATCTCCCTACCTTTTCCTCCAATGTACAATATGAAGTTGAGATTGCATGTCTTTTCGATCCACAATTACACTTAAGCCATTTCACAGTAGCTTTAGATCTCACCGCAAGAGATGTGCAAGCAAAAGCCAAAGAAAAAGGTCTTCCTTGGACTCTTTCCAAATCGTTTAAACAGTCTTGTCCTATCGGAAAATGGCTACCTATTACTGAATTATCCGATGCGGAGTTCTCCCTCCATGTGAATGGATCACTCCGGCAAAAAGGTTTCATAAAAGATATGCTTTTTTCCATACCAAAGCTCAGAGAGTATCTTACTCAGCATTTCCCCATAAAAGAGGGAGATATACTTCTCACAGGGACACCTGAGGGTATAAGCACGATTTTATCGGGTGATAAAGCAGACATCTATTACGGCAAGCTACATCTTGGATCATGGACCTTTGCATGAAAGAGCTACTAAAACTTTACTTCCTTGCCAATTATCCTAAACAGTCAAGGATACATCCCCTCCCCACTTTTTCAACAGAGACCGCAAATGTATACGTAAAGAGAGAAGATGAGCTTGGGGCCATAAGCAGCGGCTCTAAGCTCCGCAAATATCTATCGCTCATCCCCTATCTTGCATCAGCTGCAAAACCTGTAGCTATAGTTGGCGGGGCAAATTCCAATCACGTACTCTCTTTAAGCTTACTTCTTACAGAGAAAAAAATCCCCTACAGGCTATTTCTTCAGGGCAAGAAAGACACGAAAATCCAAGGGAACTTCTTCTTTACTCTACTTGGATATCCAAGCACTGAAATACTTTGGGTCGATGAGGATCTCACGCTAGAAGAGCTTAAAGTGCGTTATGAAAAGGAGCTAGAAACACAGTTTTCCTGGGTGCCTATTGGAGGAAGCTGCAAGCAATCACTGCCGGGAGCTCTCACCCTTACAGAAGACATACAAAAAAATGAAAGAGAATCCTCTGTTACCTTCGATCATATCTTCATCGATGCAGGAACGGGATTCACAGCAGCAGCCCTACTACTTGGCCTTGGATATCTAGAAAGAAAAACCAAAACACATATCGTGCAGATGGCAGGTGGTGATTTAGAATTTTTTGTGATGCTAGAGGAATGCAAAAGCTACTTTAAAGATCTGTTTGGAATGCCCATCTCCCCTTCCGAATTTCACATGCATAGACCTAAAAAAGCCAAATCATTTGGCAGCATAAGTCGTGAGCATATAGAGTTCATCAAAACTATGGCAAAAGAGGAAGGGATCCTTCTTGATCCTATGTACAACTCTAAGCTGTTTTTAGAAGCTAAAGAGCGCATAATACAGGAAAATCTTACAGGCACTGTTTTAGTGATTCAGTCTGGAGGAACACTATCCCTGTCGGGCTTTACCCACATTTTTACCGATCTGTAATTTATAAAAAGATTGAGCCCCCCTATCAGAAATAGGGGCTCCTAGAAGGAAAAATCAGTTCTAAAGCTCTATTTTCTGTCCCTGCTCAGGGAAGATAAATTCCACATTAAGTTGGTTGAGTTTTTTCAGATCCTGTTCTATGACTTGTTTAGAATAAACGCCTTTAGTCATGGAGTCTTTAATGTGAGTTACTACAACCTTTACCTTTTGCAAGGCTGTTTCTGGACTTAAGGGGTCTACAAGGTAGGCAAGCTTTTGCAATTCTTCCATCATATATTTTGGTTTTAAGTGCCCATAGAGATCGCTATCTGGCATTGTATCTGGATATGAGCATTCTAAGAAAATGCCGGTAAGCTTACTGTCCCGTATGAGTGGAGCGATCCTTCTCCATACTTTTTCAATATTCTTCTCCGCTTCTAAAGCATCAGGTGATGTATCTCCAAAGTATACGAGATAAGAACCAGCAGACTCTATGATAAAGGCCGTACATTCGTAGCTACCATGGTGGCTTAATACATAAGGCTCGACGGTCATGTCCGCAGCTGGAAGAGAGATTTTTTCTCCGATTTGCAATCTCGTATATTGGTATTGATTTAAGGGTCTTTTTCCTTCAGAACCGAAATTGGGCCAAATCTTCCAATTGAATAAATGATCTCTTAAAAAATCAATCGTAGAATCAATGCCAAAAATCGGTTTTTTGGTATCAAAATTGGAACAGATCACAAGACCTGCAACATGTTCGAGATGAGCATGAGAAATTAAGTACCCTTTGATATGGTTTTGAAGAATTTCAACCTCGAAGTTAAGCTCACTATCGAGATTGGTTTTGATCTCTTGAAAGCTGTTTTTGGCACAAGCAACTTCAATACCTTGTAGCAAGGAACCAGCATCTAGGGCGATGAATTCATTAGCCTCTAAGGGAGCTACCAAATACCCTGAGATATTCGTATCTTTTGGCCCGCCGTAACAACCTAATACAACTACTTTAAAGGAAGGCTCTGCGTTAAGAGAGTAAGTCGATAGCAGTAGCGATAAGATAATAGCCGTTAAGTATCTACGAGTCATAGGTAAAGCTCCTTTTTAGACTTGAATACTGGCATCTTAGAAAATGCAATCTTTTTTACGAAAGGCTCCCTTGTCGTAAAATTGAATTCCTTGATAGCATGTTTGCCAAAAAATGGTTTTTCTTGAAACATCGTAAGCTAATTACAGCAATATCTTCTTTGATCGTTATTGCACTCATTGCAATTACTGTAAACTTGCGTAAAACTAAAACGTATGTAATCTGGCAAGTTCCCACAGAAATCGCATACGAAACAGATTGGTTAAAAGAGGTTTTTTCTGGGCTAAATTACGAAGAAATTGAAGATACTAAGTTTGAAATATACAAAGACAATGCCATCGTTGTCGTATCAACTGATAAAGACGTAGAAAAAAACACCTATTTTTCAAACCTAAGCCAAAAAAATTTCAAATATGGCGTTGTGGTTTTAAGTGATGAATTCTATTCCTCCTCTACTGAATTTTATGGCACGGCTAAGTTTGTACTAAGGAACTACTGGCACAAAAAGTTTTCAGATCAAAAAAATATTCTCTTTTTTCCACTCGGATATAAAAAGGGGTTTTGGGGTGGTAATGAAAATCTAAAACCTAAACAGGCGCATGAACGTAAATATATCTGGAGCTTTGCTGGTCAAATCCAAAAATCCAGCCGTGTTTTCATGATTAATAACATGAAAAAAGTGCCAGATTTTCGTATCCATGAAACCTTTAAGTGGGAAGATCCAAATGCCCTTTCTGTTACAGACTATCGCAATATACTTTTAGAAAGCGTATTTGTTCCTTGTCCTAGAGGCTGGTGGAATCTAGATTCATTTCGATTATATGAAGCTCTAGAATGCGGCTGTATTCCAATTGTTGAAAAGACCCCATTTGATTACTTTCAAAAAATGTTTGGCTCTTATCCCTTTTTATCTGTAAATTCTTGGGATGAAGCGCCAGAGCTCATAAACAATTACCTTTCAGATCCTGCTGCGTTAGAGGAGCTTCGCATGGAGTGTTTTTCCTGGTGGAACAATTATAAAAAAGGGATGCAGAGATCTGTTTCTGATGTGATTCACGAAAAATTCGAAAAGCAGATTTAGCTCAAAGGCTCCCTAATACTTTTTTATACACCTTTTTTAAAAACTTGTCGCTTGCTTTCAGTGACCCAATCCCCTAAAATTTTGCGCCGTGCATTTATTAGTTTGTTTAAACTATTTATTTACCGAAATTCCCATGCGCTAGTGCAAAATATTCAAGTAAAGTTTCTTGTAACTAAACAGATTTAGCTAGATTTTTTTCTTAAAAAAGAGCTAAAGCAGAAACCAGGATTCTTATTTTAATAAATTTTGCCAAGTAAGGAAACATATGCAAGATCAACTCAATAGAATTTTTCAATTTATCAGCCTCGCAGAAAAACTCAAATTCGAACTACGTCATTGTGATCTTTCCAATGGAAGAAGAGAGAGCGTTGCTGAACACGTATGGCGAACCTCTTTAATGGCCCTTGTAATCGCTCCCCATCTTGAGACGCCGGTAAATATAGAAAAAACTCTTAAGATGATCATCATTCACGATATCGTAGAAGCGATCTGTGGCGACGTTCCTATTTTCGAGACAGAACACCCAGAAGGTAAAGATCTCAAATTACAAAATGAATCTAAAGCAATCAAAGAGATCAGACAGATGCTCGACTCCCCTGCTGGTGATGAAATCTTCCATTTATGGTATGAATTTGAGGAAAAGCAATCTCTAGAGGCGCTATTTGCCAATACACTCGATAAGCTAGAAGCACAGATTCAGCATAACGAATCTGACCTTTCTACATGGCTTCCTGTCGAGAAATTGCGCGTATTTTGCAAACTTGAAGAACTCGGAGAATTCGATCCGTTCCTAAAAGAGTTTAAAACACACATCAAAATGCAATCGATTGCCAAATTGAAAAATGGTGGTTGCGACATAGATCAGCTTGAAACAGAAGCTAAACAATATTTCACGAATTAAAAGGCGAGCAATGAAAAGCAAAAAGAAAAAATCACCCTGGGCCGTACTGATCGCGATCGTACTCGCATTCATTGTCGGTAACCTTACCGGAACGACTACTGGGATATTTGGAATCACCTTCTTTTCTATGTTTGATCTCATTGGAAAGCTTTTTATCCAAGCCCTAACACTCATTGTGGTTCCTCTTGTAGGCGCGTCCATCGTTACAGGAATGGCAAGGATCGGCGGAGACGCTTCTTTCAAAAGACTGGGTCTGAAAATCATCAGCTTTTACATTATTACGACACTGTCTGCAGTACTCATCGGCCTTGTCCTTGTGAATGTGATCCATCCAGGTAATGCCGAATCCTTCCACCTGCAGCTTCAGCAATCCTCTCTTTCCGATGCTCATGCTAGTATGGCTGAAAAAGGTGGAGCTCTTTCATTTTCAAGCCTTGTTATGAGCATTGTTCCAGCGAACATATTCGATGCTCTAGCTAAAGGTGAGATGCTCGCCTTGATTTTCTTTAGCTTACTTTTTGGCTTTGCTCTTACAAAAATTCAACAAGACAAATCCCTACAGATCCAGAGCTTTTTCCAAGGTATATTTCAGACGATGATTGAAATCACGCATGTGATCATGCGTTTTTTACCCCTTGGAGTATTTTGTCTTGTTGCCAAAGTTGCCGCTACCACAGGTTTTGAGTCGCTTGCCTCCCTCGGCCTTTTCTTTGTAACAGTCATATCAGGCCTTGCTATATTTAGCTTCGGAGTCCTACCTCTGCTTCTTAAATACGTAGCCAAGGTAAGCCCCAAAAGGCATTTCAGAGCGGTCGCTCCGGCACTCGTTACCGCTTTTTCTACTAGTTCTTCATCAGCGTCGCTGCCGATCACGATCGACTGTGTGGAAAAAAGAGCTGGAGTATCAAATCGAATCTGCAGCCTTGTAGTGCCTCTTGGAACATCTCTTAACATGTCCGGTTCTGCCATGTATGAGATAGTCGCTGCCCTTTTTGTCGCTCAAGTGTACGGCGTGACTGTAACAATTAGTTCTCAGATTGTGTTTGTCTTGCTAGCCCTATTTACATCAATGGGCGTTGCTGGGATACCAGCAGCTAGCCTTGTAGCTGTAATTATTATCTTAAAGGCTTTTGGGCTTCCTATCGAGGGTATCGGACTCTTCCTTGCGGTAGATCGAATCCTCGATATGTGTAGGACCACTGTGAACGTACTTAGCGACACCTGCTGCGCAGTTCTTGTTGCACGAAGTGAAGGAGAAAAGGATATCCTCCAAAAGGACACCTTTTCCGAGATCTAAGCTAAATTTTTAGGCTCCATAATAGATTCTTATGGAGTTTTTTTTCATTATATTAGCGAAAATCCCCATCTCATTGACTCACAAAATAAACAATTGCAACAACTTATATTGTTCATTCAATTAATAATATAATAGGAATTCGGAAAATGATAATATTAATATATTATCATATAAGGATTTTATGGCATCCCCACTTTCATTTTCTGATAGAGCAAAGCACTTGTGTATGAGTCCCCAACTCCCACTAGGAACATCCTCAAGTCTGCCCCAAGATGAGATCATACGTCGTCGTAGAAAAATTTCGGCTCTTGCAAATGAAATTCTGCATACTGCACCTCCTGATTCTTCCGATGCGAAAGAAGCTTTAAGCCTTATTGCAAGAGTTACCCCTAACACATTTCCTC
>Ga0247841_10011253_pt1 | contig 11952 bp, 8 predicted proteins | sample LaCruzMarch2015__2_FD_192410 | JGI IMG/M metagenome (GOLD analysis project Ga0247841, IMG submission 192410) | Freshwater microbial communities from meromictic Lake La Cruz, Castile-La Mancha, Spain - LaCruzMarch2015_18m | ecosystem: Environmental > Aquatic > Freshwater > Lake | place: Spain...
CGCAACCTGCCCCAAGCCTTGACCAACATGAACGTGGATCCGCACATCCCTTGGCTCTTCAATTACAAACTTGCCTTTCGCTTCAAATAGGCATCTGTATAATCATTACCCCCGGAAAAATGCCTGTAATATAGGGGTGGCGAGTGAGGCCGCGTGGGTGCGTACCGACGCGATGAACGTGCCGGGCGCCACGATCTCGGGCTTGATCCGCCCGTCACTGCACGGGCCGCGACTCGAAAAGGCCGCCATGCCGGTCGGCGCATTGGCAATAGGATCGGGATTGATCGGTGCGATCGGGTAATCGGCGGGCCAGGATGCGCCCCACGTGCCGGGTTCCGTCGTATTGCGCACATTTTCGCTGGCGCCGACCGTCATGCAATTTTTGGCTGTGCCCGGCGATCCGACCGAGCCAAGATCAATGATGCCGTCGGTGGGACTCAAATCAACCCCGGCATTGCCGGACGAAAAACACGCAAACATCATCGGATTGTTGAAGAGAAAGGTATCCAAGTCGCGCGCTTGGGAAGTATAGCTGCCATATGCGTCCGAACCCCAACTGTCCTGGTGAATGCGCGCGCCGGCGCTGTAGGCCTGATTGAACAATCCCAGAATGCCGGTCGGCAGATAAATATTATTGGCCACCGCGGGATCATTGCTGCCTTGCGCTTGAAACACCAGCCGGGCTTTGGGCGCCATGCCGGCATAGCACGTGCTCGGAAATCCATTCGTTTGCGGCCAGGCGCCTGACAACACGCCGTTGCCCAGCACCGAACCTGACACATGCGTGCCGTGGCCCGAATACGGATCGCTGGCGCTGTCGCCGAGATTGTCATAAATCTGCGCGATGCGCGTGGCGCCGGCATTGTCCTGAAAATCTTTGTGGATCGCCGTCGTGTTGACCCCAATGTCCAAGCCGCTGTCGGCCACCGCCACGATTTCGTTGCTGCCGGTGAAATTGCGCGTGCGCCACATGTCGCGTGCATCCACAATGTCGGCCGCGACGCTGTTGTTCACTTCGTTCAGCGGCGCATAGTCAAGCAGCAGCACATCCGGCAGTGCAGCGATTTTGCTGATGCCGTCGGTCGGCAGCGTGACGAGCACGGTCTGCGCATCCTGCGCGCTTTCGCCCAAGGAACCGACTTTGGCGGCAAGCGCTTTCAGGTCTGCGCCGGCCACCGGAAAGACGCGCAAGCGAATCGTCGCCAAGGTCGCGGCCCGCCCGCGCAACGCCTGTTGCAGCAGGTCGGAGTAGCGATACTCCGGCGCATAGTTGCCAACCCAGCGCACGCCGGACATTGCGCGCACACCGGCTACTTTGTCCGGCGCGACTTTGATGATGAAGGTGTTGTCGGGAATCGCGCCCAGCACAGCCAAACCTTGCTGCGCCAGTGCGGCGGCGGCGGCGCCATCGAGCGGCCGCGTGAATTGCACCAGGCGCAGGTCATCCGCCGTGACGCGCGCGGCGGCCGCCATGCTAACGGCATTGCCGGTCTGGTCGCGCGCCGTCAGCGGATTGACGCGCCGGCCGGCGAGGGTGACATATTCCGCAGCCAGCGCGGGATCAACACTGACAATCCGGCGCGGATTGATCTGGGTGCCGACGGCAACAATGCCCGCCGGTTGCAAACCTGGCGCTGCGCCGAAGGCACTAAAAGAAATGAGCAGTAAAGCTGCGATGCTGAGATGGGTGTGTGCTTTCATACGGTCTCCCGAGTTAAACGGTAACGTAAAAGTTGTGCATGCAGCTAGTATAGCAAATGCCTGCTTTTTTGTCAATATGTGGCATATAGACACTGCAATTCCGATATAATGTTTGGGATGCGGGCACCGCCAGATTTCTGTAGTGCTGTAGTGACTGGTACTCGTTCCCTCCTGCTAAGTTGACGCGCATGCGCCGCTGGCGGGACTCCAGGCAGTGCCAAGCAGCCGAATACCGAGCCGCGGCGTGCCCCGCGGCCACATTATGGAATGCCCGCGGCACCGCAACCACGTTTCGCGCGCCAGTACCGCGTCCACGCCATTTTTGCTATACTAGTGCCCATGCAAAGCAACAGTGATTTGGCCTCGCTTTTCACGACCATCGCGGATATTCTTGATATTCGCGGTGAAAATGTATTTCGGGTGCGCGCCTACCGCAACGCCGCCCGCACCATCGAGGGTTTGAGTGAGCCGATCCATGAGCTGCTGGCGCGCGACCCGGCGGTGCTCGACCAATTGCCCGGCATTGGCAAAGGATTGCATGACAAAATCCTGGAATATTGCCAGCACGGCGCACTCAGCGAATATGCCGCATTGAAAGCCAGCGTGCCGCCCGGCCTGCTGGCCATGCTCGACTTGCCGGCGCTCGGCCCGAAACGCGTGAAATTGCTGTATGACACGCTGGGTATCGACAGCATTGATGCGCTCGAACAGGCCGCCGCCACCGGCCGTGTGCGCGCCCTGCCCGGCATGGGTGAGAAGACCGAGGCCAAAGTTCTGCATGGCATTCGCGAGTACAAGACGCTGCACACGGAACGCATGCCGTGGTCGCGCGCGAAACTCATTCTGGATGCGTACCTGGCCCATTTGCGCGGCGTGCCGGGCGTCCAGCAACTCGCGGCGGCCGGCAGCTATCGGCGCGGCCGCGAGACGGTCGGCGACTTGGATATTCTGGTGACGACCCACGGCGACGCGCGGCCGATCATCCAGGCCTTTGTCAACTATCCCAACGTGGCGGAAGTGCTGGCGCAGGGCGACACCAAGGCCAGCGTGATTGTTCAAGAAAAGATCCAGACCGACCTGCGCGTGGTGGACAACGCCAGTTTCGGCGCCGCGCTGCAATACTTCACCGGATCGAAAGAACACAATGTGGCGATCCGCGCCCGCGCCAAGGCAACCGGTTTGAAAGTCAGCGAGTATGGCGTCTTTCGCGACGAGACCAGCATTGCCGGCGCCACGGAAGAGGAAGTCTACGCGGCCCTCGACCTGGCGTGGATTCCGCCGGAGTTGCGCGAACAGCGCGGCGAGATTGAAGCCGCCGCGGACGGCACGCTGCCGGTGCTGGTCACGCGCGCCGACCTTCAAGGTGATCTGCATGTGCATACAAAATACTCCGATGGCACGGCCAGCATGGCCGCCATGGCGCGCGCGGCCCAGGCGCGTGGTTATGCCTATGTGGCGATTACGGATCACTCGAAAAGTGTGACCGTGGCGCATGGGCTGGATGAAACGGCCGTCCTGCGCCAGCTCGACGAACTGGCGCGGGTGCGGGCAGAAGTGCCCGGCATCCGCATTCTCAGCGGCATTGAAGTGGATGTCTTGCGCGACGGCACACTGGACTTGGCAGACGACGTGCTGGCCCAACTTGACTTTGTGATTGCGACCGTGCATTTTCATCTGGAGCTGGACGCGGCGGCGATGACCCGGCGGATCGTGCGTGCGCTGCAGCATCCGGCCGTGCGCTGCCTGGCGCATCCGACCGGGCGGCGTGCCGGCACGCGCGCGCCGTTTGCGCTGGATTTCACGGCGATGGTCGCGGCGGCGCGCGCACACCACGTGCTGCTCGAGATCAACGCGGCGCCCGAACGCCTTGACTTGGACGAGACCCACGCCGGGCAGGCCCGGCGCGCCGGCGTGCCGCTGGTCATCAACACCGATGCCCACACGCTCGCGGAGTTTGACAACATTGACAATGGTCTGAATAGTGCGCGGCGCGCATGGTGCGGCGCGGCGGACATAGCCAACACCTGGCCCATCGATCGGCTCTTGACATGGAAAACATCAGCGACATAATTGCCCGGCATGGCGAGGCCATCGAACAATGGTTGAGCGCGCGGGCGGCCACCGTGATTCTGCCGTTTTATGCCTCGGCCGACATTCGCGACGCGGGCGTGAAATGCGCTTGCGTTGATTTGAACTTGTTCCCGGCCGGGTTCAACAATTTGTGCGAGCGCAGCGGCGCGACCGCCGTCGAGGAAGTGCGCCGCTTCCTCACCCGCCGCTTTGGGCAGCAGCCGCACACGCGCGTGCTGGTCATTCCCGAGGCGCATTCGCGCAACCCGTATTACAACTCGCATCTGCACAGTTTGCGCGACATCCTGACCAACGCCGGGCTCGAGGTCGCCATTGCCGCGCTGGCGGAAGACGAGGCGTCGCCACCGCCGGAATTGGTGACCCACGCCGGCGTCACCTTGCCGCTGTGCCCTGTCCGCCGTGAGCAGGACATGCTGGTGGACGCGCACGGCGTGCCGTTCGATTGGATTTTATTGAACAATGATTTGTCGGCCGGGCCGCTGGCGTGGCTGGAAGGACTGCGGCAACGCGTCATTCCGCCGCCATGCCTGGGCTGGCACAAGCGCAGCAAGGCCCAGTTCTTCCAGTGCTACCGGGCCCTGGTGCATGCCCTGGCGCGCGACATTGGCTTTGATCCATGGTTGCTGGATGTCGAGACCGAGTTGATCGCCGACTGCACCTTCGCGACCGACGCCGGCCGCGCGCGCGTGGCGGCCGTGGTCAGCGCGGTGCTCGCGCGCGTGCAAACCAAATACCATGAGTATGGCCTCACCGATACCCCGCATGTCTTCATCAAGAGCGATACCGGCACCTATGGCATGGGCATCATGGTCGTGCAATCGCCCGCTGATATTGTGCAGATGAACCGCAAAGAACGCAACAAAATGGCGGTCGGCAAAGGCCGCCAGCCGATCCACGCCGTGGTGATTCAAGAAGCCGTGCCAACGCGCGCGGTGACCAACACCTTTGTCTCCGAGCCGGTCGTGTACATGGTCGGCGGCGCGGTGGTCGGCACCTTTATTCGCGCCAACACCGAACGCGGCGCACTCGATAATTTGAACGCCAAGGGCATGACCTTTTACCGCTATTGCGACATGCAGCCGCCGCAGCAACCGGCTGAATGCATCTGCAATCAGCAGCACCAGCGGGTCTACCACCTGCTGGGCCGCCTGAGCGCCGTGGCCGCCGCACAGGAATTCACTCACGTCTGCCACGACTGGCACGAGCCGCCCGCGGCGCGCGCATCATGACAATTACCGCCCACCTGCCAGTGCCGGCCGCCCGCATCCGGCGCGACCACGCCGCGTTCGCGCGGCTCTTGGAAGAGCGCAACGTCAAGTACGGCCGCTGGACCTATTCAGCCGAATTGGCGCCGGCAATCCTGACCAGGGCGGATCGTGCCCGGCTGCAACACGCCGCCGAGGCCATCGTGCGCGCCGCGGAATTGGTCACCGAAATGGTGGTCGCGCAACCGCAGTGGCACGCGCACTATGCCTACCCGCGCGAATTTTGGGAGCTCGTCCTGATGGATTCGGGCTATGGCATGAACATTCCCTGCGCGCGCTTTGACGCGGTCATGAATGGCGATGCGGTGACCTTCATTGAATTGAACACCGACGGCTGTTCGGGCATGAGCAATGTTGACGCGCTGCATGCCAGCTTCATGGATGTGTTTGGTGCGGCGCCGGCGTATGGTCTGCAGGCCATGCAGTATGACCGTGCGGTACCGCAGGTGCTGGACACGCTGCTATTGTGTTACGAGCGGTTTCGCGCGGCGCATGCCGCCGCGGCGCTGCCGGCGCAGCCGGTCATCGCCATTCTCGATTTGCCCGGCGAGGCAACCCATTGGGAATTCAGCGCCATTGCCGCGGCCTGTCACGCGCGCGGCCTGACGGCCCACGTGGTCACGCCCGCGCAGGCCGCGTTTGACGGCACGAACCTGTGCTTCGACGGCCAGCCCGTGCAGCTGATTTACCGGCGCATGCTGGGCGGCGATTATGCCGAGCACCTCGAGGAACTGCAACCGGTGACGGCCGCATTCCGCGCCCGCCGCGTCTGCATGGTCGGCGCGCCACGCTCGCAGATTGCCTTCAGCAAACGCCTGTTCGCGCTGCTCCATGATGCCGCCATCCAGGCTGACCTGCCCGACGAATTGGTGCAGGCCGTGCGCCGGCATGTGCCGTGGACCGCACCGCTGCTGCCACAACGTGCGCTGTTTCGTGGCGCGTCAATTGACCTGCTGCCGTTTGTGCGCGCCCATCGCGATTTGTTTGTCATCAAACCGTGCGTCTCCAAACTCGGCTTTGGCATTCACCAAGGCCGCTTCATGACCGACGCCGCGTGGCAGCACGCACTGGATGCCGCACTGCCGCATGACTTCATCGTGCAGGAGTTTGTCGACCTGCCCACCGCCCTGTTTCCAGAGCCGGACGCGCCGGCGACAACCACGACGCGCTATGTGCATCTGGGCCCGTATGTCTTCGGCGGCGTCTTCTGCGGCACGCTCGGCCGCACCTGCGACAATCCCCTGCTGAGTCTGCACACCGGCGAGCGTTTGCTGCCCGTGCTCTACACCACTGCTGCTGATACATGCCATGGCTGACTTCCTCCAAGACTATCTCACCGCACTGGAGCGCACCCTGCGCGTGGGCAACGCCACCGAGCATACCCATCGTGCCGCACTCGAACACTTCTTGGAAGCGCAGTTCCCCGGCATTGATGCCGTCAATGAACCAAGCCGCAGTGCGTGCGGTGCGCCGGACTACGTTGTGTTGCGCAAACGCCCGCGGCTGACCATTGGTTATATCGAGGCAAAGGACGTCGGCGCAGATTTGCGCACACAGGAAAAGTCGCCGCAACTCAAACGCTACCGCAATCTGCCGAATTTGCTATTCACCGACTACCTGGCGTTTCGCTGGTATGTTGACGGCGGCTTGCGCGGCGAAGCCACGCTCGGTGAATGGAACGGCAAGAAGCTCAACCACGCGCCCGATCACGGCACGGCGGCGCTTGCCCTCCTCGCGACCTTTGTGAACCACGCGCCCGCCCCGATTCGCTCCGCCAAGCAACTTGCAGAACGACTGGCACCACTCACGCATCAAGTGCGCGACATTATCGCGCAAGCCCTCAAGCAAGACGCTTCACAATTGCTGCGCCTGATGCTCAAGGCCTTTCGCGACACGCTCATTCCCGATTTGCCGGAAGATCAGTTTGCAGATATGTACGCCCAAACTATCTGCTACGGCTTGTTCACCGCGCGCTGCAACGACACGACCACGGCCGACTTTTCCCGCAGTGAAGCCTTGGAACTGATTCCCTATTCCAATCCGTTCTTGCGCCAGATATTCCACTATGTCGCCGGCCCCGGCATAAGCGATGAGCCCTTTGCCGGTTTTGTGGATGACATTATCGGTGTCCTTGCGCACGCCGATATGGCCGGAGTCCTGGCCGATTTTGGCGCACGCACCAAGCAAGAAGACCCGGTCGTTCATTTCTACGAAACCTTTCTGGCGAGTTACGACCCGGCCTTGCGCGCGGTGCGGGGCGTGTATTGCACGCCCACACCCGGCGTTTCTTACATTGTGCGCTCCGTCGACGCCATTCTCAAAGACGAGTTTGGTCTCGCCGCGGGCCTGGCGGACGCGTCGTGCAGCGGCGATCAGCCGCGCACGCTCATCCTTGATCCCGCCTGCGGCACGGGCACGTTTCTCTACGCCGTCGTTGATCTGATTCGCCGTCAATTCATGCAGCACAACGCCGGCGGTCAATGGTCTGAGTATGTCCGCGCGCACCTCATCCCGCGCATTTTCGGTTTTGAATTGCTGATGGCGCCCTATGCCGTCGCGCATTTTAAACTCGCCATGCAACTGGCTGGTCTATACCTGCCAGCGGACATTCGCCCGCAATGGTCGTTTACCTTCGACAAAAAAAGTCGGCTGAACGTCTTCCTCACCAACACGCTCGAAGAAGCCGTGCAGCGCTCGGAAATCATGTTCGCCCAGTATCTTTCGAACGAAGCCAACGCTGCTGCTTCGATCAAAAAAGATTTGCCGATCATGGTCGTGCTGGGCAACCCGCCCTATTCCAATTTCGGCCAGATGAACCGTGGCGCATGGATTCTCAACTTGCTGGAGGACTACAAACAAGGGCTGCATGAGAAGAAACTCAACCTCGACGACGATTTCATCAAGTTCATCCGCTGGGGCCAGTGGCGCATTGACCGCACCGGCGCCGGCGTTCTGGCCTTCATCACCAATAACACCTATCTGGACGGCATTACTCATCGTCGTATGCGCGCGGCCCTGCTCGAATCATTCAGCGACATTTATATTCTCAATCTGCACGGCAATCTGCGCAAGAAGGAAACCTGCCCCGATGGCGCCCTGGACGAAAATGTGTTTGACATTCAACAAGGGGTGGCCATCGCCCTCTTTGTCAAGAATCCAAAGAAGAAGACGCCGGGACGCCTGCATTACGCCGACTTCTGGGGCAACCGCGCAAGCAAATATGCGCGACTCGACGCGGAAGACATGCGCACCACGGCATGGCAGACGCTGAAACCACAATGCGACTATTACTTTTTCACCCCCAAAGATTTCGCGGCGAAAATGGAATATGATCGATATGCATCGCTGACGGACATTTTCGAGCAGTTCGGGTGCGGCGTCAAAACCGAACGCGACGCGATCACGATTCATTGGTCGGCTGAAGAAGTGAAACGGGTGGTTGAGGATTTCAAGACACTTGACGTGAGCGAGCTGCGTCACAAATATGCTCTGCCAAAGGATAGTCGCGATTGGACCATCGCAGGCGCAAAGGCGGATGTGCTCGCCCATGACAGCCCCGCGTGCTATCGTCAGATATTATATCGACCATTTGATGTGCGCCAGATATGGTATAGCGGGCAGTCACGGGGCTTTATCGGCACGCCCGGCTTTCCCACCATGCGGCACATGCTGGCCGGACCCAACAAGGCGCTGATTGCTTCGCGCCAATACGCGAGCCACCGCAATTTTGTCGTCAACTGTTCGACAAGTTTGACTGAGATAAGTTCGCAGCCATTTGCACCACTGACGGTGTTGCCACTCTATCTTTATGAGCACAAGAAAACCGCTGTCAAGAAAAACGCGGCGCGCATGGTAGTACAAGCGCTCATGCTCTTCGAGCCGGCGACAAGCTATTCCGCACGCCGGCCCAATTTCAAAGCTGCGTTTGTTGCCACGCTAACCAAACAACTGAAATTGGCGTTTGTCAACGACGGGTGCGGTGATCTCCAAAAGACGTTCGGCCCAGAGGACGTCTTTCATTATATCTATGCCATTCTGCATTCGCCGACCTATCGCAGTCGCTATGTTGAATTTCTGAAAATAGAGTTCCCACGCATTCCGCTGACCAGCGATCTGCAATTATTCAAGACGCTGGGCGGTTTCGGCAAAGAGCTTGCCGATCTCCACCTGCTACAATCGCCATTGCTTGATGTGTGCAATCAAGCCTTGACGTCGCCGATACAATATCCACAGGCGGGCACTGATGACGTCGAGCGAATTGCCTATCGTGACGGTGCGGTCTATATCAATGCGACGCAATATTTCACGCCAGTTCCCGAAGCGGTCTGGCAGTTTCACATTGGCGGCTACCAGGTGTGCGAAAAATGGCTGAAAGATCGCAAAGGCCACACGCTTTCCGCGAATGATAAAGTGCAGTATCAGAAAATCATTGTCGCGCTGGGCCGCACGCTGACGCTGATGCCCGAGATTGACCAAGCCACACCGCAGTGGCCTTTGTAACCCGCACAGGACACGCCATGGCCTTTTGCACTCTGCACCATTTCAGCACGGCCCTCAATAAAATGACGGGCATGAACATCATTCTGCCGGAGCATATTACCGGACGCGTGCCGGTCTACTATTTATTGCACGGCTTGTCGGACGACTACACCGCGTGGCAGCGCCGCTCCGCGATCGAGCGCCATGCGCAGGATCTGCCGCTGATCGTCGTCATGCCGGACGCTGGCCGCTCATGGTATTGTGACAGCGTCGACGGGCCGCGCTACGAATCCTATATCATCCACGACCTGATCGGGTTCATTGACCGCACCTTCCCCACCCACGCGGAACGCGCCGGCCGTGTCATCGGCGGCCTCTCGATGGGTGGCTACGGCGCAATAAAACTGGCGCTGAAATTCCCCGCTTTATTCCTTGCTGCCAACGGGCATTCCGGCGCCTATGACGTTGCGGCCTCAGACACGCCGCCGCAAGAAACACCCGAATGGCGGCGCATCTTCGGCGCGCATCCGGCCGGCGGCAACGATGATGTCTATGCCCTCGCCGACCGCCTCGACCCAACCACGGCGCCGGCCCTGCGTATTGATTGTGGTGTCGATGATTTTCTGCTGGAGAGCAATCGCCGCTTTCACACCCATCTTGCGGCGCGCGGCATCGCCCATGAATATGCCGAATTCCCCGGCGTGCATAACTGGCACTATTGGGATGAGCATGTACAGAAGGCCTTGGCCTTTCATATGCGCCACCTCGGCATTGCGACGATCAACTATGAACGATGAACGTCCAACGATGAACTCAGAACTATAAGTGATGAACGCACGTCACGCATTACGCTTTAACAACTGGGAGACAGTCCGCTACGAACTGCTCAACACGCGCATCTGCGACTTGGGCTTGCAGATCGCGGAATCACCGCTGCAATTGTATGTGCATCGGCTCTATCGCGAATTGGCGGGCAAGCGCCTTAGTTTCAAGCCGGCCTGTTATTTGACCGACAGTTGGGGCTGCCCGGACGAAGTGCCGATTATCGGCATTCCGTTTTATCTGGCGGATCAACGCCTGACGCGCATCGAGGAAGAGCAAACCGGCGAAGTCGAGGACGCGCGCACGATCATGATGCTCCTGCGCCACGAAGCTGCGCACGCCTTTAATTATGCCTATCGCTTATGGGAACGGCCCGACTGGGCCGAGGTTTTTGGCTCGTTTTACAAGCCGTATCGCGAAGTGTTCAAACCGCAGCCGGCCAGTCGCGAATTCGTCCAGCATATCTTTTCCGCCCAATATGGCCGGACGTACGCCCAGAAGCATCCCGACGAGGATTTTGCCGAGACCTTCGCCATCTGGCTCACGCCGCACTCGAATTGGCGGCGGAAATACCGGTTCTGGCCAGCGCTCAAAAAACTGAAATATGTCAGCCGCCTGATGCAGCGCATCGCGGCGCGCGCGCCACAGCGCACCACCGGCGATCTGCTCAATCCGCTCGAGAAAAACACGACGCTGCTGGTGCAGCATTACGGTGAGCGCGCCGAACGCTTCCGCACCGCGGCCCAGGGCTATGTGGACGACCGCCTGCGCGAAATGTTCCCGCGCGTGCCGGTGCCCGGCGCGACCGGTGTGGCGAAGGCAGTGCGGCTGCATCGCGAGCTGCTGCTGGCGCGCATGGCACGCTGGTCGGGCTTGCGCCGCGAAGATGCCGCCGCGATATTAACCAAAGTTGAAGAACGCTCGGCCGCGCTGAAATTGCGCTTTGTGCGCGACAATGAACAAGCTGCATTGATGGATCTGGCCGCGCTGGCAACCGCGCTGGCGATGGACTTTGCCTACACCGGCCAATTGCTGGACTAAAAGACGCAGCGGATAGGAGCCTTAATGAACGCATCTGCAAAAACTGACAATGAATTTGTCGCGCTATTCTGCAGCGCCAAAGTGTATGAGCATGTACTGGGGCGTGTTCGTGCCGCAGGCCATGCACGACCGGGCCCGCGCCGTACTCGAAGCACAAGGATTGACAATCACGCCGCCGCCCGCGCCATGGGCATTTGCGCCCGCGGCGCACATCAAGCGCATTTGGAAAATCGCGATTGTGCTGATCTTGGCCGCGCTGGCAGGCATGGTCGTCGCGCAGCTTCTGGGAATGTTCTACTAGGCACCGAATTTTACGGCAGCGGGCGCGCCGTCAGCACGACAAAACAAATCACGCCTTTGCTCATCTCTTGGCTACCGAGCAGCACCGGGACATTGTTGGCCAGCGCGACCGACGTGTTGAACGACAGACAGGTATACGCCGGCGTTGCGAGCGTCAGATTGGTGCGACTGCCATCCGTATTGATGCAGATCGCATCATAACCGCCGGGCGATTGCAGTGACAGCTCGGCGCGCACCAGCCCGTGCAGTGTGC
>Ga0247841_10011254_pt1 | contig 11949 bp, 10 predicted proteins | sample LaCruzMarch2015__2_FD_192410 | JGI IMG/M metagenome (GOLD analysis project Ga0247841, IMG submission 192410) | Freshwater microbial communities from meromictic Lake La Cruz, Castile-La Mancha, Spain - LaCruzMarch2015_18m | ecosystem: Environmental > Aquatic > Freshwater > Lake | place: Spain...
TCTTTAACGCGCACAGTTTCAACCAAAATCTTCTGGAAGGAACCAGAAAAATTGACAACCTTCGAATATTTCTCTATAGCGGTTAAGGTATCCCGGACTAATTCTTCATCTCCGCCAAAATTGCCCTCAACGGTAACCGATATAGATTTACCTGATTCAAAAAATAACGAGTATTGAATAGTAAGCGCGCGTTTTTTAACGGAATCAAAATAAGTTCCAACCTTATCGCCGCTTTGAGGATCATCTCCGGTAAATCCTAATAGCTTGGCGCGCTCGTAGAAAGGTCTTGCTTTAGCAACCTCGCCAAGATTCAAGAAAATATAAGACAAATAATACAAAGCCCTTTTGTGATCCGGCATTATTTCCAGGGATTTTTTGAAGTTTTCGACAGCCTTTTGATCATCGCCATTTTTACCATATAACATCCCTATATCAAAGAATGCCTCTGCATATGTCTGCACATAATAATCTTTAGGAAGATTAACCGGATCCGCTGCAACTACTTCATTAAATTCTTTTATTGCCTCGTCATTCACGCCGCTTTGGGAATATTGCAGCCCCTCTTGGAAATGCCCCTCTATGTCTTCTAACGTTTGCGCATAAACCATGCCAGTTAGCAATAAAGGAAGAAATAGTAAACATATAATCTTTAGCATTTACTTATCCTCCCTTGCTATCACATTCAACACATCAGAAGATTTAAGAGTAACTGCAAAAACATCTGAAAAGGGCCGGTCATCTATCCAGCTATCCGTAACCAGTATTTTATTTATCGGCTGCCCTGGACGGGGATTGATAAAACTTACATGAAATATACTGCATTTTTCGCGTACCGGATTCTCACCCAAGGATTTAATCGTTGCCCCATTCTTAGACCATGTGCCAATACCAATACTAAACCAATCCCAAAAAACCGGCACAGTAAGTTCCCGGTAAACATCGTCCTGATAAACAAAAATAACGCTAAGCGTAGCGTAAAAATATTTATCCCCAAACAAACGCATCAACCCATCATGCTCATAGCTGTTGCTGTAATTTCCGCCGGCTAAGAAATGTATCTCATCTATCTTCATCCCCTGCTTTATGGGCAAAGAAAACATATTATTTTTCTCAAGGTCGAGCCTTCCATAATCTTTCCAGTCACTCGCCCCTCTTACCAGAAAATCAACTCCGTCATATTTCAAATATTTGCTGGAAAACTCATTCGGTCCCGCGCCCTCTAATGCAAAATTATCCCTATTCTTGGCAAGAAAATAAAAATTATCTTTCTTTTCCCAAAGCTCCGCAGCCCAAGACGCTAATGGAATAAAAACCAACGCTATAATACATATAATTTTCTTCAACATTTTTTAAGCCTTTATCATTACTAAAAGCATTTTGAAGCGCTCTATAGCCTTTAAAGCATGCGGCTTATTTGCCGGCATAATAATGGCCTGGCCTGTTTTCAGTAAGTGCGCCTTGCCCGCGATATAAATCTCTGCCTGGCCATCCAGAATATAAACTAAAGCATCGAACGGCGCAGTATGCTCACTTAAACCCTGGCCTTTATCAAAAGCAAAAAGCGTTACTGTGCCTTTCTCTTTCTTAATAATCTCTTTACTGACAACCGAACCATCCTGATAATCTACCAAACTAACCAGGCTTCCTGCTTCTTCAATGATATTCATCATTTATCCCTACGCGGCCCCTGTCAAATCTTACTTCTCGCAACAACGTAATATTCTTTATAGCTTACCAATGAGCCGCAAATAGTATTTGTAGCCCATATAATACAATAAATGAGCCACAAATAGAATTACAGCTCATACATGAGCCGCAAATCATGAGGCTATCTGTATCAATTTGTCAAATATAAATACTCCACCTTTGCTTCCACCGCCCTGTTCTAAAGATGAAATTATCTTCCTGTCCTTTAATCGTGTTAATATCCTTTTAGCAGTTGCCAAAGGTACCCCCGACATCTTAACAAAACTGGAAGTGTTGAAGATAGGTTTCTTAAACAAAGTATCTAAGGTTTTTATTGAGTATTCGGAATGGGTTGCTTCAACAACTCGTTGTTTTTTTATCTCATAAAGATCTAGCACCGCCCTTGCCTTAGAACTGTTTACTTTTGCTTGTTCAAGTACGGCTTTCAAGAAAAATACAATCCATCCATCCCATTGTTTCTCATCAGTAATAGAGCGTAGACGAACATAATATTCTTCACGGTTTTTCTCCAGATACTCACTGATATAAAACATCGGTAGATTGAGTACCTGTTTTTCGAATAAGAATAACGGGATTAATATACGCCCTACCCGGCCATTACCATCAAGAAACGGATGGATTATCTCAAATTGGGCATGAACAATAGCTAATTGTACAAGTGGATCTTTTTCTTCAAAGTGAATATATTTCTCAAAGTTTGACAAATGATCCATAAGAGCATTTGGTTCAGGAGGAATATATGCAGCATCTTCAATTTTCGAACCAAACTTGCCGATATAATTCTGGCTCTTCCTGAAATCACCGCGCGCTTTATCTTTGCCGCGAACACTATTAAGCAACATAGCATGAATTTCTTTAATAAGATTAAGTGTGGTCGGCTTACTGGCAAGCTGTTTTGTTGCATAATTCAGAGCATCCCGATAATTGATAATCTCCTGAATATCATGATATTTCTCATTTTTAATATCTGGTGACACCTCATAAGCAAGGACTTCCTCCAATGAAGCCTGAGTGCCTTCAATCTTCGAAGAAATAACCGCTTCATTTGTAGTGAGAGGCGATAACAATACTTTCGGGTTGACTATGCTCTGAAGGATACCATCATACCGCGCCAATTCAGCATTCGCCTGACCAATTAACGTCACAAAACGCACCCAATCCAATGATTCCAAAGGCAATTGTTGCGGTACATAAGGCTTCTTCATTCAATACCTCCCAAAAAACCTTTCCTTATACTTACTGAGTCCTTTTGAAATGCTGCTCGAGCCCAATCCTCGCCACCCGCTAAAATAATCCAAAACCTTACTATCTTTTAAGCTTCCTGTAACCTTTTCGATATTTCTGACCTTATTTCATCAAACAAACTCTTCAAATTATCTAGGGCCAATTCAGTTGCCTGATTAAGTATGGCTAGATATTGACTTTCATTAATCGGAAAACCAAGCTCCCTTCTAGCCATTAATAATACATTACGTAGCGCCCCATAAACTTCTTTTAAATCTTCTCTTATAACATCACGGCATGCTTCTGTTTGTTTATATTTCTCTTTAATTAAGATAGCTTTTTCACTGTAAAGTTTACCAATCTTATCCAAATTGTCAGCTAAATGTTGTCTAGGAGAGATAGGAAGTTGACTAGATAAATTAGAAGAAAGTAACGCTAAAATTTCTTGTTGAAGCTGACTATTCGCAGTTTCAAACCCTAAAATTTGCTGATCAATTACCTTAATATTCTCAGCAATAAACATAGCTGGCATTTTAGCTTTTAAAGCCTTTGTAAATGAAGTACCCAATATTTGCCCCATACTTATTGAGCACTGGATGGTTTCAAGACCACAGTAAAAATGAAGACCATTAAGCGCAACGCTCATTTCTGCAACTTCATGTTGAATAGTTCCATCCTTCGGCAAATCCCTATCTGGAAGTGTTATGTAATAATTTACAAATCTTGTCACAGACTCTAGGGCTAATATCAAAGCCTTGTGTTTAGCAATAAACTCTCTTTCCTTTTTAGCTCTTTCTCTCTCCTCACTTAACTTAGCTTCAAAAATACGCTGATTTGCCTTAAGCGTTACAAAAACACCAAATAAAGCAATAACCCCACCAATAATTGTCCCAAAAAAAGTTTCCATATTCGTTTTTAATTCAAAGGGTTTTTCTATTAAAATACTATATATTTCTACTATTACCTAGTCGCCTCCTAAATTTTGCGGTTTTGGCGGAGCGCGCATTAGAAAATTTTCGGCAAAAGAGTGCGAGGAATTACGACGAACGGATGACTCTCTAAAAGCGTAAGTCAGTCCGGGAGTGAGTCGTAAACCGAAGCACTCGGCGAAAATTTTCAGCGCGCGGAGTCAAAACCACAAAATATCAAAGATTATTTCTTTTCTTCTTTGGTTTTAATCGGTAAAAAGCCGGCCATTTCCCCAATCACATTCACCAGCTCTGTATTCGCCGGAACTACAATCTTAGCATTATTCGCTAATGACTTCTCCACTGCTTCTAACTTACGCAATACCTGCGCATTACCGGTAAAATATCTCTCAGCTGCCTCATTAACTAATTTTATCGCCTCTGCTTCACCTTCAGCCTGAAGAATCCTAGCCTGTTTGATACCTTCGGCTTTTTTAATTTCGGCGCGCTTTTGACCATCAGCGACAGTTTCAGTAGCTGTAGCATAATCAATCGCAGAAATTTTTTCATTCTCAGCCTTTACTACTTTATTCATGGTTTCCTGAACATCTTTAGGCGGATCAATTTCTTTTAACTCTGTCCTCACAATCTCTAATCCCCAACTTCCGGTTTCTTCACAAAGTGTCTTATGTAATTCCGCGTTAATCTTGCCTCTTTCACTATTACAAGATTTTAAAGTAAGCGTACCAATGATATTTCTCAAGGTTGTGCGGGCTAAGTTTACAATCTGCCATTGATAATTATTCACGCTATACTGACAATTCTTAACATTCAGCTCATCCGCTTTGACTTTAAAATAAACCTGAGCATCTACCTTAGCATTTAAGTTATCGTTAGTAATAATCTCCTGCGGCTCAGCATCTACCATCTGTTCGGTTATATTGATCTGGTAGAGAACTTCAACTATAGGAATTATCCAGTTAAATCCCAGATTAGCAAAACGGTTATATTTACCCAACCGTTCGATTAAACCCCTGTGCGTAGGACGCACAATCCTGATACCCATGAAGAAAATTGCTACTACTGCAATTATAATCATTCCCATTAAACCCATTTCTACCTCCTTTTAAGCTATCTCAACAGATTTATTTCCTTTTACAGCCTGGCCAATAACCCAAGACTTTAAATTTAATTCAGCTAACTTCTTAATTATTGCCGCAGCTGCTTGCGCCTCGACAACTAAAACCATACCAATACCCATATTCAAGGTGTGGTACATCTCTCTATCTTCAACATTACCTTTATTCTGGATGAGCCGGAAGATTTCAGGCACGACCCAGGAGTTCTTATTAATAAGCGCGTTAATATCTTTCGGTAATATGCGGCTGATCTTATCGTAAAAAGCGCCGCCTGTAATATGGCTTATCCCGTGGACTGACTGGCCATACCGACGCAATAACTCTAAGACAGGCTTAACATAAATGCGCGTGGGCTTAAGCAGCTCTGCGCTCATTCTTTTTAACTCTACAGCTCCTAAAACTTTTCTCACCAGAGAATAACCGTTAGAATGCAGGCCGCTTGAGGCAATACCAATTATTTTATCCCCGGCCTTAATCTTATCGCCATTAATAATCTTGTCTTTTTCCACTACCCCCACGCAAAAACCTGCGATATCGTATTCGCCTTCTTTATACATTCCGGGCATCTGCGCGGTTTCTCCGCCAATAAGCGAACAGCCGCTTTCTATACAACCTTTATTTATTCCGCTGACCACATCCACCAGGACATCTTCTTTCACTTTAGTAAAAGCCACATAGTCCAGGAAGAAAAGTGGTTGAGCTCCGGTACAGAGTATGTCGTTAACATTCATCGCCACAGCATCAATGCCAACTGTGTCATGCTTATTGGCTAACTTGGCAATTACCAGTTTTGTCCCTACCCCATCGCTTGATGAAACCAAAACCGGATATTTATATTTATTTTTTTCTAATTTAAAGAAGCTGCCAAAACCTCCGATATCAGTAAGTACTTCTTTACGGAAAGATTTTCTGACCAAAGTTTTTATTTTTGATTTAAAGATGCTCGCGCTCTTTATATCCACACCAGAATCTTTATAAGTAATTTTTCTCACCACTTATCTCCTTTGTATAAAATGCTTAATTAGTTTTACGGGTGGCGAGACTTGATTTGAGCCGCGGTGTGCGGCGAAAACAAGGCTCGACAGGACCCGTAAAACCCTAAATATCTATTTTATACTTGCAACTCCCCTTGACCGCAGCAGCTTCTCTCTAAAGAAAATTTACTATGCCTCTTTTCCGCCCTTACCGCATATTTCCCTGTCCAGCAGGCAGTGCAGTAATTATTCTCAGGGTGTTTAAAACAACTCAACATCCCTTCCAGGCTCAAATAACCCAGGCTGTCAACCTCTAAGTACTTGCTGATCTTCTCTAATGTTTCATATTTATTAGCAATCAACTCGCTGGCGCGATGAAAATCAATCCCGTAGAAACACGGGAAACGGTGCGCCGGACAAGAAATTCTCAAATGCACCTCTTTTACCCCGGCCTTGCGCAGATTGCGCACACGGATCTTTGAAGTCGTGCCGCGCACAATAGAATCATCAACAATGATCACGCGCTTGCCTTTTAAAATATCCCTTAGGGTATTAAACTTAACCCGCACCCCCATGTCCCGGGAATCCTGCGCCGGCTGGATAAATGTCCTGCCCACGTAATGGTTGCGGATAATCCCCATCTCTAGAACAATCCCTGATGCCTGCGAATAACCTAACGCGGCAGAAAATCCTGAATCCGGAACCGGCACTACAAAATCAGCCTCAACCGGATGCTCTTTGGCTAATTGCGCTCCCAGTTTACGCCGGACTGTATGCACGGTTTCACCAAAAACTCTTGAATCCGGACGGGAAAAATAAACATGCTCAAAACTACAAAAAGCATAATGGCCGGCAACCAGCTCTTTTGGTCTGATTGATTTTATAACCCCCTGATTATTAATCAGCACAATTTCGCCGGGTTCAATTTCACGCACGAATTTGGCACCGATTAAATCAAAAGCGCAGGTCTCTGAAGCAAGGCAGTAGGAAGCGCCGAGTTTACCTAAGACTAACGGCCGGAAGCCATGCGGATCCCTTACGCCAATCAAATAATTGCTATTCATCAATACCAAAGAATAAGCGCCTTTAACCCTTTTTAAAGCATAAACTAAACTATCCTCCAGGCTGCGCTTATTACTGCGCGCCATCAGATGAATAACCAGCTCTGAATCAGTGGTAGTCTGAAAAATCGAACCGCTTTTCTCCAGTTTCTGGCGCAGATCAAGTGAGTTTACCAGATTGCCGTTATGGGCAATACAGATTGAGCCATTGGCGTAATCAAGTAAAAGCGGCTGGGAATTTTTTAATATGCTTGAGCCGGTAGTAGAATACCGCACGTGGCCCACCGCCATATTTCCTTTTAAGCGGCTGAGTACCTGCTCGCTGAATACATCACTGACTAAACCCATATCTTTATGAATAGAAAGCACGCCCTGGTTATTGGCGACAATACCACAAGCTTCCTGTCCTCGATGCTGTTGGGCAAAAAGCCCAAGATACGTAAGCCACACCGCCTGCCGGTTATTGGTTATTCCGAATAACCCGCAATATTCTTTTGGCTCATCACTAGAGATTTTCTTTAACATATTTCACCCCGTTTATAAATATTTGTAAGCCATCACCTTCGTGCCTGGATTTTAAATCCCAATTACGTGGATGCTGTGCCGCCAAGATATGCCTTTCAGGATGCGGCATTAACCCGAATACCCTGCCGGTTTCATCGCAGATCCCGGCGATGCTTTCCGTTGAACCATTAGGATTATCCGGATAACCGGAAAGCTTCCCCTTAGCGTCGCAATATTGAAAAACAATTTGCCCGTTTTTCTTAAGCCGGTTTAATACTGATTTATCCTGCGTAACAAATTTTCCTTCTCCGTGAGCTACCGGAAGATAAATTATTTTCTTTAGCCCCTTAGTCCAGGCGCATTTTCCTTCTGGTTTTAAATATATCCAACGGGCCTCAAATTTACCGGAGTCGTTAATAATCAAACTGGTATCCTGTTTTAGCTCTGAGCCGCCGGGCAAGAGTCCGCTCTTGACCAAAATCTGAAAACCATTACAGATACCGATAATCAGTTTTCCATCAGCGATGAATTGACGCAGTGAGTCCGCCAGCTTAAATCTCAGTTCATTGGCAAAAATCTTACCTGAGGCAATATCATCCCCATAGCTAAAACCCCCGGGCAAAGCCAATATATGAAATTCGCTGAGCATCCTTTGCCTGTTAACTAAGCTGTTAATATGCAAAAGCTCAGGTTCTGAGCCGGCAAGCTTAAACGCTGCCGCGGTTTCTTTGTCGCAATTGGTACCCGCGCTTCTTAAAATACAAACTTTAGGCTTTATCATAAAATCTTTTTATCACCTGCGCTACCTGCTTAGGTTCATCAGCTAAAACAAATAAATCCATGTCTTCTTTACTAATATTGCCATGGCTATAAACGGTAGCTTTTAGCCATTCTAATAACGGCTTCCAATATTTACTGTCAAAAAGAATTACCGGAAATCGGGAGATCCTTTTAGTCTGAATTAAGGTAATCGCCTCAAAAAACTCATCCAATGTGCCATAACCACCGGGCAGGATTACAAAAGCCTTGGCGTATTTTACAAACATAACTTTGCGTACAAAAAAGTAACGGAAACTCAAAACAGTATCGACAAACCTGTTTGGCTTCTGTTCATGGGGCAGCTGAATATTTAAGCCGATAGAATAACCCTGCGCGCGATGGGCGCCTTTGTTAGCCGCTTCCATAAGCCCCGGCCCGCTTCCGGTAATTATCGCGTATCCTAACTTGGAAACATGGTACGCTATCTCTTCAGCCAGCTTATAATGTTTGCTCTCGGGACTTGTTCTTGCCGAGCCAAAAATAGAGACGGCCTTGCCTACTTTAGAAAGTATCTCAAAACCATCCACAAACTCTGACATGATCCGGAATATCCTCCAGGTATCCTCCTGGGTAAAATCATCCTTTACCAATATATTTTTTTTAATACGCGATTTTATTTTAACCATTACGCCCCCTTACCACTTTAAAGGTTTTTGCCAGCTTTCTTTTAATTTACGCGAATCTGCCTCTACGCAAACTTTTCCATCCAGGCCGTATACTTTAAAACTGTTGCCGCCTTTTACGCATCCTGCAAGGCCAAAATCCACGCCTTTTAATATCCGCTCAAACTCTGCTTTATCCTTTTTAGCTACCTCCACCACAAAACGGGAGTTTGACTCTGAGAAAAGAAGAAAATCATTACGCTGATTTTTTGATTCATAAGGAACCTCTGATAAAAATATCTCCGCGCCCAATCCGCCGCTAAAAACCATCTCCGCCAGGGCCACACCAAAGCCTCCGTCAGAACAATCATGCATCGCCTTCACTAAACCCTTCTCCGTTGCTTTGTTGAGGGCGGTAAATATATTTTTTGACTCCTGATATTTAAGTTTAGGCACCTGATTGCCTACTGCTTTATATAAATCATAATAATGCGAGCCGCCTAATTCATCGCGGGTTTTTCCCACGACATAAATCAGGTTACCCGCTTCTTTGGCATACATAGATACGCATTTATTTATATCCTCCATCACGCTGATTGCCGAAATAAGCAATGTTCCGGGAATAGAGGTTGATTTGCCGTGCACGCTGAATTCATTATAAAGACTGTCTTTGCCGGAGATAAACGGCACGCCGTATTCTTTAGCCGCGTCATAACAACCGTAAGAGGCGCGCACCAGACTGCCTAAACGATCCGGTTTATCCGGATTGCCCCAGCAGAAATTATCCAGTATCGCTACTTCTTTCAGGGAACCTCCCACAGCAATAATCTGCCGCAAGGCTTCATTAATACAGGAAGCTGCCATCCAATAAGGATCAATAAAACCAAAACGGAAATTTATACCATTGGATATAATAATTCCCCTGGAAGAATCAAATAAAGGTTTGGTAACACTAGCATCAGACGGCCCGTCATTTACAATGCCGGCTAAAGGCTTGATAATTGAACCACCCTGCACTTCATGGTCATACTGCCGGATTACCCATTCTTTAGAACAAATATCATAATGCGCCAGCAGCTTTAATAAATCCGGCGTAAGATTTTTCTTTTGCGGGATTCTGGGCTCTTTATGTTTAACCTGCGCGTATACAGCTTTTTTAGTAGTCTGTGGTATGCCATCATGCAGGAAATGCATATCTAAATCGCAAACCTTGGTTTCCTCATAATAAAGCTCTAATTTTTTTGTATCCGTGAATTCACCGATTACCGTAGCCTCAACATTTTCACTAGCGAAAACCTCAACGAGCTTATCAATATCTTTTGGAGGAACCGACAAAACCATCCTCTCCTGCGATTCAGAAATCCATATTTCCATATAAGACAGGCCGGAGTATTTTAAAGGCACCTGGTGTAAATAGACTTTAGCCCCTAATTCCGCACCCATCTCCCCTACTGCGCTGGATAAACCTCCTGCTCCGCAATCAGTAATCGCGCTATAGAGATTGGCGTCGCGCGCCTGTAAAATTGTATCCAGCACCTTCTTTTCCTGGATAGGGTTGCCTATTTGCACCGCTCCGCTGGAGATAGTTTCAGATTCATGGGTCAATTCACCAGAAGAAAAAGTCGCTCCGTGGATACCGTCGCGTCCGGTTCTGCCGCCAAGCACAACCACCAGGTCGCCAACATTAGTTTTCTTAAAAGATTTATCCTTAGGCATAATCCCCACTGTGCCGCAATACACCAACGGGTTACCCGCGAAATGCTCATGAAAAAGAATAGCGCCGTTTACTGTGGGAATACCCATTTTGTTTCCATAATCGCGCACACCGCTGACTACACCCTTCATCACCCGTTTTGGATGTAAAGATCCGACAGGCACTTTATTAAACGCCATATCCGGAGGCGCAAAACAAAATATATCGCTGTTTAAAATCGGCTTTGCGCCCATCCCCGTGCCCATAGGGTCGCGGATTACTCCGCCGATACCGGTATTTGCCCCGCCAAACGGCTCTAAGGCTGAAGGGTGGTTATGGGTTTCAACTTTAAAACAGATATTATTCTTTTCATCAAATTTAATTACGCCGGCGTTATCTTTAAAAACCGAAACACACCAGCTCTTATTCAATTCATTGGTAACCTTCATGATTGTGGACTTAAGCAGCCCCTTAATGGATTTATTGCCTAAGGCGGGAGTAGCTTTATTTTCTTTATAAGCGATGTTTCCGCGGAAAGTCTTATGATAACAGTGCTCAGACCAGGTCTGGGCAATTGTTTCTAATTCACAATCAATGGGGTTACGTTTTTGTTTTCGGAAATAATCCCGGATCTGGCACATCTCATCCAGGTTCAGGAAGAGCTGGCCTTTTTTGCTTATTGCCAAAAGCCCCGCGTCTGTCGCATTGAGTAAATCCACCGTAATCAGGTTAAAACGATAACCGGGCTGATGCTTAATATCACCCTCTAGAGTTGCCGGGTTAACTATATGTTGTATAAGTTTATTATAGAGAAGTTTTTCCGAGATGGTTTTTAATTGCAGGTTAGAAAGCTTGCCGTAAAGGATATATTTTTTGGCGGTCTTAACTGATTCAACACCTAAGATCCCTAAATCCTGGATACCCTTTAAGACCGACGCCTCAACAGGATCCATCACTCCCGGGTTATAGGCGACTTCTACTACATGCTGCGTAGAAACGCGCACCGGCGCCGGGTGGCCTGATAAAATCTTATACTCCTGGCTGATTTTATCAGTCAACAGTTCCTGGCAGACTTCAACGACCTGATTTTCGGTGAGCTCTCCCTCAAGGGTATAGACCTGGATAAACTTAACTTCCTTGACGCTATTTATTCCCAGGTCAAGAATATCCTTCTTTACACCCTGGCCAATAGCGTCAAAAATACCGGGTTTATCCACTACTTCGATTTTATATTGCATAGCTATTAAAGAGGTCCTAAAAGGCAGGATTAAAAAACTATAAACCGACCTTCTTAAATATCTTATTTACGTTGCGCAGA
>Ga0247841_10011255_pt1 | contig 11948 bp, 10 predicted proteins | sample LaCruzMarch2015__2_FD_192410 | JGI IMG/M metagenome (GOLD analysis project Ga0247841, IMG submission 192410) | Freshwater microbial communities from meromictic Lake La Cruz, Castile-La Mancha, Spain - LaCruzMarch2015_18m | ecosystem: Environmental > Aquatic > Freshwater > Lake | place: Spain...
TATATCCACTGCTCTCTGTTTGCCAATACTTCAGCAAAGATGTTCCGGGCAGCTATGCCTTCCCGCTTGATCCTGCCCCTGATGAGATAAGCGATCTCTTCGATAGTCAACTCAAGACCTGTCTTTTTATCAGTCCAGGACAGGTGCTTGCGTTCGACCCAAGCAATCAGCGGAGCGATCGGAGTCCAGGAAGGCACTTTGCCACCCAGCACAAATGGTTCATGTTTGACGTTGGAGCCTACATGCAGAATCATGGAATCAGAAGCAGTTTCAACCAGATAGCCGGTATTGCCATAGAAGTCACCTTTGTCATAGATGTTCTGGGCAAGTATCTCACGACGTGCATCTCCATCGATTGTGGAGCCGATCAGATGCAGTCTGCTCTCCAGAGCGGTAAAGATAGCCCGGTAGATAGCAGTCATCATCTCATCCACAGAGGTGAACGTAGCATCAGAAGTCGTTTCTATCATCAGATGACTCCCACCCGGAGTTTACGAGCCGGTCGGGGAGATAACTGCTCCAGTCTGGCAAGTCCTGTCGGATTTAGGTAGGCACCGAGTAGAGTCAGTGCCCGCTTCTCGAGGTTGGCTTTGAATGCGTCTATTTCCGCACCTGTGAGCAGTTCGGTGGCTGATTGGTCTAATCCTACGGTCTTGACGATACCATCGCCCAGTGTCTTTAAATTGAGGAACTCGCAGGTGGAATAGAGCATGTAGAAACAATAGGCATACCGGAAGGCAATATAGAGAGGATCATCTTCGCCCACTCTGGGATCAAAGGCAGACTGGTAATAGTTATCAACTACAACCAAACGTACCAGTTCCAGAACCAGGGGAGCATGCTTCTTGAATACACTATTGGTTTCCATGTCAACAGGCAGATTAAGCACAGATAAGACATCCGGAATTGAAACTGGGTATGCAGGAGGCATTAGCCTTTCCTCATCTGCTCGGACAGTTCAATGGCACGAAGTCCAACCTGTTTAGCCCATTTGGAAGCCAGCATGCCATTGGCAGCTCTCTCATAGTCACCACAATCTATCAAAGCTAAAGTATGGCAAAACTCAAGTAGCCCGTTTATACCAAGATTGAAACACATGTTAATGAGAACTGCTTTACGTGTATTATTAAGACGATTATAGACATCTGGGATATTGTCCATTAACTCACTTTCACAGCGCAGGATGTCGTTCTCAAGCAGAATACTGGCTTCTGGCTTGGTTATACCACAATCTTCGAGATTGCGACCGACCCCGATGGTCAGTTTCCCTGCTGTGCAACGGTACGGCTTTAGTCTCAAACCTTCATGTCTGATCAACTGCTCTTTGACTTTAACCAATAAGCTCTGTTCCATCTATACTCCAACTGTTATATTCGGAGTGATAGGAACATGCGGCTGGGGATTTTATCAAATCCGCTTGCCTAAGGATGCCACAGAAAAACATGTTGACAAAAATCAATTATCAGAATGATAGTGGATTCGGATACTAACAAACCTCCATGAAAAGCTTATCACCTTTGATAGTAAGCATTGATTGATGTTCAGTGATTATAAAAAATGACTAAATAGATGGTCAACCCTTAAGGCGAACACACAGAAAATATAATGTTCTAGTATAAATAGTACTTGGCGTAGAAACAAAGATACAAAATAAGGCAACTGGTCGCTTGACCTTACATAGATTGTGCGTAATGAGGGATGTCAGATGCCCTCAAACAACTGGAGAAACAATGAGTTGGGAATTTAAACCAACATTTGGGACTCTACATTTAATAAAAGAAAGGAGAACTAGTATGGAAATCAAAGACGTAAACAAAGAAGAAATTCTAAAAGCATTATCTGATGCTGTAGTCGCTGCTGATGGTAAGGATATTGGTATTGTACTAAAATCCTATGAAGGTAAAATGGACGGTGAAGTTTATAGGGAAGATTTAGCTGAAGCTTTAGACTCCCATTTCAATCAAACAACTTTCGGTAATTGTTGTAAAGAAACCTACAAAATCGAACATGCAATACTTTAAAAAAATTGGATATTATGAGCTGGTAATTTACCAGCTCATTTATCTTTTAAAAACGAGCAACATAATGGAGTTTATATGAGGAAAATAAAGCAGGATACATATATCTATAAAATACCAAATGACAAATTATTTAATGATTTCTATTTACTTGTTAATTTAGCTATGGGATCAGTTGATTATTTGAAGAAAGATACTTTAAATAGAATCTCAGAAGCTGATAAAAATCTCTCTAAAGAACTGAAAAAATACTATCCAAAAAGTGATTTGAATTCTTCAGAAGAATTATCATTATTTTATGATATGTATATGCAATCATTAAAAAAGAATATCAGACCGGAAGTCATAATTATCCCTTGGATGGATTGTGATATGAACTGCTCATACTGTTGGCAACATAATCAAAGATTAGATTCAGAAATAAGCATCTCTGATTTTAAAAAAATAATAGAGACATCAAAAAAATATTTTAAAGATAGTGACTGGCAGTTAGCCCCAGAAGTTAATATTTTTGGTGGAGAGCCATTATTGGACGATAAAAAGAAAAAAGGAACTATTTTAGAATTAATCAATGAACTAAAAGAAAACAATCTAAGCTGTCATTTTACAACATCCGGATATCATTTAGATAAATATATAGAAGAGTTTTATGATTTAGGGATTGATGGATTTCAAATAACGATAGATGGACCACCAGAAATTCATAACAAAAGAAGAAAGTTAAAGAATAATGAAGGAACTTTTTCGAAAATTATAAGCAATGTAAAACTTGCGATACAATATGGATTTAATGTTTCAGTAAGAGTTAACACTGATATGGATAATGTCGATTCAATAGATGAATTATTAATTTATTTTTTTGAAGAAGGCTTGATTAATAGCAGTAACTTTTCTGTCTATTTCGCCCCTGTAACAGATCATACTTGTGTAAATTCTGCTTGTAATATAAACAGACCGCAAACCTTAGATAAATTAGTAAACAAAATTAAAGGGCTTCCAGGGGAATCGCATTACTCGTTAGAATTCTGGCGAGGAGCTGATGTTATTTACAAATTATCTCAGAAGCAAGCTTTAGAACTACCTCGATTTCATTATTGCCAAGCTTCTTATAAAGGTCAACTGGTCTTTTCTCCTGATGGATTTATACATTGTTGCCTTGAATCTGTTAGTGATAGTCAAAAATCAATCGGAACCTGGAAAGATGATTTTTTCATAGATGAAAAAAAGTGGGATCAATGGGCAACACCTGTTACAGCTTTAGATGAATGCAAGGATTGTACCTCAAGATTTTTCTGTGGAGGAGGTTGCGTAATCGGTAGGTTAAATGCAAAAGAAAAAGGGAATACATACTGTGAAAGGATTCCCGAGCAATTAGAAGTAATTTTCAAGCATTACTGGGACTCAATATTGATAAACAACCAGGAGAAATTCTATGAAGATAGCGTTAGTAGTACCAACTGTTAAAATTGCATATTTTGATGGAACGCAACCTGAACCACCATTAGGATTAATGTCAATAGCAGCCAATGTTCCTGATTACTATGAAGTTAAAATATTCGACTTCTATAATAATCCTGCTCCCAATTCTTATATTGTAAAATCAATTTTAGAATTCAATCCTGATATTATTGGGTTTAGTACCATATTCTCATCAATGTACAAACCTTCTTTAGATATTGCTAATTTATTAAAGGACAAAATAAATGTTGTAACAGTTATGGGAGGAAACCATGTTACCTTTATGTACATGGAAGCCATTGAAGAAAAATCTATTGATTACATAATTTTACATGAAGGGGAAATTGCATTTAGAAATCTTGTTGATTACCTATCAAATAAAACCAATCTCTTTCCACCATATAATGTGATATCTAAAGAAAAAAGAAATACTGAAATACAATTAATTGAAGATCTTGACTCAATTAATCCTCCGATACGAGACTCATCTTATTTTTTCAAAAAGAATAATAATTACAGAAATTCAATTTTAGCTACGAGAGGCTGTCCATACAGCTGTCCTTATTGCTCAACTTCAGCAATGCAAAAACATAAATATAGAGAACGTTCTTTAGATAATGTTTTGGAGGAAATATTACTTATAACTACAAATTCTAATGATAATACAGTTACTTTTATCGATGATATTTTTACTTATAATAGAGATAGAGTAATAGCGTTTTCAAATAAAATAAAGAAATACAATATAATATGGGGCTGTTCTTCAAGAATTAATACAATTGATGAAGAACTTATACGAATTATGTCGAGTTCAGGATGCAAAGGTATTTTTTTTGGTTTAGAATCAGGATCACCTAAAATAATGAAAATACTTAATAGAAACTATTCTCCAGATGAAGTCCTCAGGATATTTGGAATTTGTAAAGACCTGGGTATCAATGCATACGGATCATTTATTATTGGATTGCCTTTTGAAGAAGAAGAAGATGTTTTAAAAACATTAGACCTGGCAAAAAAACTACCAACAACTCAGTTGCGCTTAGGACCTCTTCAAGTTTACCCGGGAACTAAAATTTGGAATAATCCGGATATATTCGGCGTTCAAGTAGATAAAAAAATTGACTTTTCCTCTATCGATAATGATAATAAGGCTCACTTTTCAACAAACTGGTTAGATAAAGAGAAGATTACAGAATTAAATATAATAGGAAGACAAATTTCCCAAGGCAAATTAAATCAAGGATAATCTTTCTCTGTCATAAAGCATTACAACGTATCAAGCATAATTTCAAATAGTGTCACCGTTTTTTCAAATCGGGCCTTCATGTGGGAGTGAGTATCACCGTTTTTTCAAATGGAGTATCACGCTCTTTTCAAATGGTTTGTGTCACCGTTTTTTCAAACGTTTTATCTAATCAAGACCAGACAGATAAGTTAGATGCTGCTTAACACAAATCTGATTAAGTAACTGATTTTGGGGCAGAGTTTCACCGTTTTTTCAAATGGATTTTGCTAACATATTGATCTGGATTGCCATAGCTGTTTTGATCCTCCAATCTGGCATCTTTGAACAATCTGCTATTTCTTATCGTATTGTGCGGAAAGGACTTGACCACGGTTGCGACGGGTTCTATGCAGAACCCATAACTTAACAGTCGGGTAACCGAGAAGGAGATTAAGATGACCAAGCAAAACAAGAATCGCAAGGAGCAGGCAACGCTGGAGGAGATGGTGCAATCAGGCAGCCAGATCGTTATACTGAGAGAGGATGGCGCTGAGTAGCCGGTTGAAGCCATGGTTGAGAAGACAGGGGTATTGAAGTTAGGAACGACCATGAAGGTGATCGAGATGGATAAGTCTGGTTTGGATAATGCTGATGCTGATCCGGTGACTTCTGATCCATTCGCAGATGACTTCAATTATAAAAGCCGCACCCCAGAATGACAACGCAGCCATCTCTATCACCCAGGGATCGCTTCCCTCGGTTGCTCTTGCTACCAACTATACGGTAAATCTCTTTAACTGGGGCACCCATCCTCAGTCCAACTATCTGGTGAAGCTCTACACGGAAGGCGATCTGGAAATAGCCTGTAGCGGGACCCACTATTCAACCGGGAACTGCCGGTGTTTCCATCCTGTCCTGGCTACCCACCACTGCCGGTACGACCTTCATCTTGGGAAAGTCATACTTATGGGAGACGAGAATTCCGGCAGTGACCAGACCACCAGTCTGAATGTATCCGTTCAACCGGCCGGGATTATCGGCATCACCATCGGTGCCGGAGATGAAACAAACAACATACCGGTAAGAATGTATAGTCATAATAGCCTTTATGAAACCATTTTCCTGGCCGATGAACTCAACTTCCACGGCACGATAACCAGTCTATGCTTCTACAATACATTTGAAACAAATGTACTTGCGATGCCCACCAAAATCTGGCTGGGGACAACTGACCAAACCGGGATCAATAGTGGTTGGATTCCTTCCACCCAACTGTCTCTGGTCTTTGACGGGAATATGGACTATCCTTCCGGCCAAAACACCATTACCTTTGCTTTGACCCAACCTTTCGAGTTTATGGAAGGCAATCTGGTAATGATGGTATACCGTCCGCTGGATGCAACTACTTACGATGGGACAAATGCGTTCTATGGTCAATATGTATCTGGAAACCACTCGTGCTCTGCCGCCAGTGACTCCTATACCTACAATCCGGCTGCTCCTCCGACAGGTAGTTACCGATACTCATATTTCCCCAAGACAAGTCTGTTTTACAACCCCTCAGGAGTAGGGCACCTGACCGGAACAATTTATGGAGAGGGCAACCTGCCCTTGCCTTGCGCTACCATTTGTATTCTGAACGGACAGCTTACGACTGCTGATGCAACAGGACATAATCGGATTTACAATGTCCCGGCAGGTAATCGCACCATTACTGCCAGTCTGGATGGATACTATGATTCCAGCCTGGATGTCACTCTCACAGAAGGCAGCACAGTCACCCAGGACTTCACCTTAACCCCCTTACCGGCTACGCTGGAAGCTCCCGTCCTGACTTTAACAGAAGAACCCGCCGGAACCCTGCATCTGTCCTGGACAGCCATTAGCGGTGCTCATAGCTATGTCGTATATGCCACCGATAGTTTAGTATCCGGCACCTGGACTCCCGCACCCTTCGTTGAAACCACAACCCTGGAGCTTGCTTTACCCGGAGACACCCGCTTCTATAGAGTAGTGGCATCCTCTGCAGCACCTACTGCCCGAATTGCTCCGCTTCCGGTTATCGGTAGCGGAGCCAGTAATACGGTCCGGAGCATCTCAGATAAGCATGAAGGGAAGTAAACTTTTTATCCGGATTTATTTACTGTAAGCTTGAAATATTACAAAGGGGGATTTACAGTCCCCTTTTTGTTTTCATCGTTTTCCTTTTTTTTGATGCACATTTGCACCGGTTGCCACATACTACAGTGCAGTCAGTGAGTATTTCTTGCTCAACCAGCGGAGCAAGCATCAGATATACTACCGATGGAACTGACCCCATAGAATCTTCAACCCTGTATTTAGCACCGATATCTTTATCGAACACAACAACTCTTAAAGCCAGGGCATTCAAGACTAATTATAATCATAGCTTAATTGCAACAACTGTTTATACAATAAACTTGCCTACAGTTGCAACTCCCACATTTTCTATAGCAAGTGGCACTTATACGGGAACTCAAATTAATACAATAAGTTGTTCGACCACTGGGGCAAGTATTAGATACACAACTAATGGCACAGATCCCACAGAATCGTCAACCTTGTATTCCTCACCATTATCTATAGCGGTCACAACAACCCTAAAAGCAAAGGCATTTAAAACAAATTATAATCCAAGCTTAACAGCACCGGCAAACTATACAATAATCCCGGTCCCAATATGGTTTGATCATTTTAATAATTTATCAGCTTGGACTAATACAACAAGTGGTTCGGGAGGAGCATGGTATCTCGATCCAGATGGATACAGTGGCTCTTGTGCAGTATCAAATTGTATGGATGGGAATGGGGATCAGTTAACAAGAAGCTTTAATTTTTCTACAAACGTAGTTCTTAAAGTTTGGGTATTGACAGAACCAAATGTTTCTTTTTCTCTATCTATTAAAGTAGACGGTGTAAACGTAATAGAAGATAATAGTGTTTCAGAGTGGACTCAAAGGCAAGTCAATATCTCAAGCGGCCAACACACAATTTCCATAGAAACGAGTGGTTGGTCTGGTTGGGGTTATGTTGATGAGTTGGAAATATATGCAAATTAATAATCTTGTATATAATGGGGGAACGATGCTAAACAACAATATTTCGAAGGTATTGACACTCATACTAATGTGTATCTTATCTACTTTATCTGCAAAAACAATATCTACAACACCTTCTTATTTTACTGGCACTGATTCAGATAAGGTAAATGAACAAGCAATTACGTTTGCGGCTCGTTCATTTGAAACTAAGGTCTATACTTTAGATATGCTCTACCAAAGCCAAAAAACCTGTCACATCTATGATGGCCTTTCGATAGAGTACTATTTGAAAGATGCTTCAAAAAATATAGAACCTGGCTCTAAAAACAAATATGACTTGATTATTGACATAGGAAAGAAAAAGTACTCAGCTTTGGAAATCTATAACGACAAAGCTTATATGGAGTATTTCCGGAAAGTTCAAAGAGATGATATTCATAGCTATCTGGTGAAATTGAATGCGAATAATGAAATGAACATTCCCTTGTTTATTAACGAATCATCTGTCTATTTCAATATTCCTGAATTTGAGTGTGCTTACGCAGATTTCTTAGTTGATACTTTAAAGAACCAGCGCTTAAATGAGATAATAAACTACTATTTACTCGGAGGTGATTTCACCAAAGCTGCTTTATACATAGATCAAGCAAGTGTTTATAATTCGAGACAAACGATTCATGTCTTTATGAAAGCAGAAATTTATGATAAAGCAATTAGTCTTTTACTAAAAAGCGGAGAAATCGATTATGGATACCTTGCCAATATATGCGCTCCAATCTACACAGATGAAAAACTGAATAGTGACACTAAAGAAATTGTATTTAGTCAAATACCTGAAACTAATGCAAGTCAGTTGTTAGATTATTATTCAGGACAGAAGCAATTTCTGATAGGTTATTTATTCGCAATATACAGGTTCAAAGCAGATAATGCTCTATTGTCAGTATAGTGGAGTAAAAAAGCTGGAAGCCTTAAAAAAACATACTTAGATAATCCAACTAATGAGAATATTGAATTGCTCATGCAAGCAGGTTTATATGCAGATGCCTATGATTTGCTTGTTAAGAATAAAGACTTTAATCGAGCTGTTGAACTGATCGATAAACATGCGTCTAACTCTTATGCTGACACTGTATTAGTTTTCACTAAGGCAGCAGAACAGCTAGCCTCAAATAGTTCTTCGGATAATAATACTATTAGAATTGTATCTCTTTATGCGAGAGCCCACAATTGGGATAAGGCTGGCTATTATTCAGCTCAGAACAAAGTCTATAAGAAAGCAATAGACTTTTACGAAAGATGTGACCCTAAAGATAATGAAGAATTGAGTAAGCTATATGAAAACGTAGATAACTATACAAAAGCAGCAAACTATCAAATTTTAGCAGATTCGACAGCTTACGAATCAATAGCAAGGTTATATGAAAAAGGGAAGAATTACAATAAAGTTGCAGTATATTATGCTAAAGCAAAAATGTACAATAATAGCATTGCTTGTGCGGAATTGACAGATCCCAAGGATATCATACTATTAGCAGATACTTATTATGCAGCAGGTAATAACCAAAAATTACTAATTGTATTAGATGATATGTATTTGCAAAATGTACCACTAGCGGGCGATTATTACAAGAAAACCGGTAATGTTGATATTTACCGTAAGAAGTTAACAGACTCTGGAAAATATAAGGAAATTTTGGACACGTACGACTCCAACGCTAACTATATCAATGATGAAGTAGATATGCTTATCGAATTATCAAAAAAAGCTGATGATAGATCTAAGGAAGTAAAGTTTACTAATGTCAAATTAGCCAGGTTAAGTGAAAGCATTGATAATATGACGATTGAAGAACTTGATGATGCCATGAAATTAGCATCAGACATAAGCAATAATACTATGAAACAAAAGTTTATTAATCTAAAAAACAAAGAAAAAACAAGGATTGCCAAAGAAGAAAAGGAAGAAAAGGCTAGAATAGCAGTTGAAGAGAAAAAAGCTGCCAAAGATAGGCAGGATGCTCAAGCCGTTTATCAACTCGTAGGTGGCAGATATGTTAGCAGTCGTCACCCCTCGGATGAGGTAGTGTTGTAAAGCGATGGAAGATATAGTGCTGTAGTTTTCGAGTTTTCTTTGAATCAAGAAATATCTGGCAGGTACACATTGAACAAGGCTACAACAGGGGGTATAATACTTAATACAACATCCTCATGGGGGGCAGGAGAGATGATATTCAATTATAGTGGGATGCTATCATTCAAAATAGGTGGGTTTTCCTATCTGTTTTATAAACAGTAGCCCATTTCTTTTTTTGCCAGATTTACCTAGAACTTATAGCTAAAGAAATCAATACAGAGATACCTTTAGCTATACATGCTTATGGAGTTAGCCTATAATTTCCGATGTCGTCCTGCACTTCCAATGAAACGGTGGAAAAGGAGTATGCGCTCCGGAGACACCGATAGGTTCATCACTGCTGTTATAGACTATCTGATCATTACTGACCCATGGTGCAAGGGCTTTGATGTAGTCTCTGGCATCATCCAGACTGTTTGACTTGGTATCCAGAGCCATCAGGTTATCCATCACTTCAGTGGCATCGTTAAGTGGATAGATTTTATCTTGAGCTGCCAATGCCCGGCAGATGTCGCTGGTACGGTCATCGAGGATGACAACAAGCTTGTAATACTTCGCCTGTGCTTTCTTATAGCCCTGCAGTCTTCCGAATTCTCTTATCCGGAGAGCCGTATGTTCAGCCAATCCCTGCCAATAGGCTTGGGACTTCTCTCCAATGTCGCTAAACTGCTGTTTAAGCGTCTCAGTCAGCATTTCCTTAGTATATCCCTGATCTATGGCTTTGGATAGCACATCAGCGAAGTTTTGACGGATATCAGCATCAAAATGGTTGCCGAGCCAGAAGAGCTGCTGCTTCTGAATGGTGGATGATAAATGCTGATCTTCGATTCCCCACAGACCGATGGATGTCTTGACCGGGACACTGACTTGTGTATCTCTCAGTCCGAGCCTGATGCAGCGGTCGATATAGGCTTTTGTGGGTTCATTTACCTGTGAAGCGAAGTCATCTCCCAGTTGAGTATTGATGATATCCATCAGCTTATCTATTTGGGTCTTGCTGACCTTTTCACTTCTCGGCATATCACTCAGCATTTGAATAGCTAAGTAAGCTGCATCTTTGACTTCTGTCTTCCAGGCATTGTTTAAGACCCGGTAATACTCCAACATGATCTGGTCATAATACTGCATTAGAACGAAAACCTCCGGACCCTGACTCTGTTCCTGCCTATGTCGTATTCATTGAAGCGTTCCAGACAACCGGCAAGGGCATCACAGCCATCGATGTAGCCATCAGGATAGGTGAGGAACTGACTTATTAGGGTGGGTGTATCCTGTCCGTCCGGGAAGAGTATCTTGGCAGTTTCGATGCTGGTCTCGGTTCTCTCTATTCTCAGGTTCTTGTTTTCCTTGTTATCAATACGTTTGATTCTATGAGAGATGGGACTGAGGTTGTTATCCTTAGCCCACCTGTCAAAATCGGCAAGGATACGAGCCTGTCCATAGCTGGTCTCAATGGCAGAGCGGAACTTAGCTTTGTAGATTGATTCCAACTCCTGATAGGTATCATGGTAGTATCTGAAGAACTTGGTATTCTCTGTCTGACGTATCCAGACATGGATCACATAGAAGCGATTGCCATCATAACCAATGGAGATGATAGCTTTGAAACAGCCCTTCTCTCCCCATGCCGGGTCAGCATACATCCAGACTCGCTTCATAAGAGATGGGGCCGGCAGGTTTCTGTATTTGGTGAACCACTGGTGTTTGAAGATATTGCCTTCGATTACAGGCTGTCCGAGCATCTCTCTCTGGTAACCTGTACTGCCGAACTTAGCTCTCAGATTGGAAAGTGTATTTGTAGGGTATTGCTCTTCCCAAGCAGAGCTACCATCAGGATTCTCCAAAGGAAAGCGCATAATAGCTCTCTGGTGGCATTTTAATATCTGTTTTGATACAATATCCAAGTCAGGATGATCTGCCTTTAAATCGTCTATTATGAGTTGCTGGAACTGACAGATGGCATAATTGGGATGCACGAGGTTACCGAGCCAGATTACCTTGCCTGTACCTTCCGGTGCCAAGGCTCCTGCCAACTCCTGAGTAATCTT
>Ga0247841_10011258_pt1 | contig 11947 bp, 13 predicted proteins | sample LaCruzMarch2015__2_FD_192410 | JGI IMG/M metagenome (GOLD analysis project Ga0247841, IMG submission 192410) | Freshwater microbial communities from meromictic Lake La Cruz, Castile-La Mancha, Spain - LaCruzMarch2015_18m | ecosystem: Environmental > Aquatic > Freshwater > Lake | place: Spain...
ACCGATGCAACCTGTCCAGAGAAAAATTGGTGAACACGATAGATCGAGCCATCGCACTGTGGTATCCTGGCATAATCAGTCGTAAGCACTGTGATGGAGATATTGAGATGGCTGATTGGATGGATGAGCACAGGATGACGCGAGGGAGTTCATAAACAAATAAGAATTGAGATAGAAAGTGTACACAATCTCCGTAGAGTGAGAGAGATACTCACTCGAGAATGATGGAGACAGCGATGGAAATTTTTTAGAAGAAAACTATATCTGTGGAGGTGCCGTGCTGGGAAACGTATATTTTTGATTAAGTCTTTCGAAGAGAGAATAAGGGGTATTGTGATGAAAAGAAGGAAGTATTAGGTGCATAAGGAGAATAATGAGTATGTGCTACCTCTTCTGAGGTAGGGTGAAATTATACAGATTATTTCAATTTGTCAACTTATTTATTAATTTTCTCTCTATACACTAGAAATCTGCTTCCAAAAAGGCGGTATGATACCGAGCATATCGCTCGTTTCTCGGAGCGTCCACTGAGAAGGAGCGATAACAATTGTATCAGAACGGCCATCGAGCCATGCTCCCCACCAGGAAAATGTGGAATTTGCAATGATATGATGGGCACACTGACTCATGAGGATAAGCTCTTCATAGTCTCTTAAGTCTGAAGAAGAAACATAGTAAGCATTTTCGAGAGGGAGATGCTCTCATGCCCACTCGATATCATCTGAGAAGATAAAAAACACAGGAGAAGAAACCGTCTTTTGGAAAAAATTAATCGCTGCACGATAATATCCCTGACTACAAGGGGTGATATAGGCTCGAACCCGTGGATGTGAGACATAGTCCCCTCGTCTGATGTGGAGAGAGATGGCACCTGGGTTTTGGGAAATCTTTTCAGACCATATCTGTGCTTGTGGACCCATAGGATCTTTGAGTATGAATTCTTGTCTGATTCCTGGCTCACTTCCTCGAAAATACCGCTCACTCTGCCAGTATCCATCATGAAAATCTGGATACCATAGGTGCTGCAACCATTTTTTTATTCGATATCCTCTATATCTCGTCCGTTGGACAAAAGACGGTCGTTCGAATAATCATGAAGCTCAGTATCTAAGTCGAAATGCGGGAAGCGAGAAAACCCTCTTCGTAGCTACTCCCCAGTGAGTATGATAAAAAGACGTATCAAAATATACTTTTTTTCCTTGGAGTTCTAGTGTCCTCCCATAGGCATACTGGAACATCTGATTTCCGATGCCTCATTGGAGATAGATGATAGTATCGTATTTCATAAAACTGTTCTTCAGTATATCGATAGAGCGTGATTTTCAAAGCTTTGAAAAACTATTTTTCCATTTTGCATTCTGTTCTCTCTCCCTATAATAGTGTGCATATGGATTTCCCAAAAATATATGACCCCTCTTCCTCTGAGGATATTCTCGCAAAAATGTGGGAAGAAAAAGGCTGTTATAAGCCACACAAGTCTCGTACCGGCGAGACATTTTATATCCCCTTACCTCCGCCAAATGTCACAGGAGTCCTCCATACAGGGCACGCCTTGATGCTCGCAATAGAGGATGTGATGGTACGATACCATCGTATGAAGGGTGATGAGACGCTCTGGGTACCTGGCACAGATCATGCTGGTATCTCGACGCAAAATGTCGTGGCAAAAAATCTCCAAAAAGAAGGCACCCATCGTGAGGACCTCGGACGTGAGAAATTTCTCGAAAAAGTCTGGGAATGGAAAGAAAAGTCACATGGTACTATCACGAGTCAGATGCGGATGATGGGGGCGAGTGTCAGCTGGGACCATGAGCGATTTACGCTCGACAAAGCAAACAATGACCTCGTAACGAAGACGTTTGTGAAGCTCTATAATGAAGGTATCATCTACCGTGGAGAATATATGGTAAACTATTGTCCCAAGGATAAAACTGTTATCTCAAAATCAGAAATTGAATATCGTGATGAGCCAGGATTTCTCTATGAAATCGCCTATTTCGTCCATGGTCTCGACCGTGAACTCATCGTCGCAACGACTCGTCCTGAGACACTTCTCGCAGATCAGGCAGTAGCTGTTAACCCCAAAGATAAGCGTTATAAGAAACTCATAGGCCATGAGGTGATACTCCCCTTTGTGAATAAGAGAATTCCTATTATCGCCGATGAGATGGTCGATATGGACTTTGGGACATGAGTGGTGAAGATCACACCCGCCCATGATCCTGCTGATTTTGAGACGGCAAAACGCCATGGTCTCCCCGTCGATTACCGCGTCCTCGATAATGACGGTATTATGATGGAAAACACAGGTATTTTTGCAGGGAAAAAGGATACAGAGGCTCGAGAGATGATCGTGAATATGCTCCGCGGAAAAGGCAATCTGATAAAAGTCTCACCGCACGTCTCCCCTGTTGGCTACTCCGAGCGTGGTGGTGTCCGAGTGCAAACTATCGTTTCTATTCAGTGGTTTGTCGATAGCAAAAAACTCTCAGAACGTGTGATGGAATGATATGGAAAGTGAGAATTTGAGATTATTCCAAATCGCTATGGTGCTATATTTGAGGGTATCATGAACAATCTCCATGAATGGTGTATCAGTCGTCAGCTCTGGTGGGGTCATCAGATACCGGCGTATTACCACGCAGAGACGGGTGAACTCCTCGGTGTTACCGAAGACCCCAAACCCCTCGAGAAACAGTATGGAAAAGATATGGTCGTCCGTGATGAAGATGTCCTCGATACCTGGTTTAGCTCTGCGCTCTGGCCTTTCTCTGTCCTCGATTGGGATTTTGAGAAACCGAGTAAACTCTTTGAAAAATACTATCCAGCGCAAGTCCTCGAAACAGGGCATGATATCCTCCTCTTCTGGGTGGTGCGCATGCTCCTCTTCGGCTATGGTATCACAGGTCAGACGCCCTTTAAAACGGTCTATCTTCATGGTCTTCTCACGGATGATCAGGGACGAAAGTTTAGTAAATCACTTGGGAATGGCGTTGATCCTATCGAACTCATAAAAGAATTCTCTGCTGATGCCCTACGTCTCGCTATTGTCATCGGCAATACTCCAGGAAATAATCTCAGATTCAGCCGTGATGTCGTAAAAAATAATCAGATATTCCTCAATAAACTCTGGAATGTCGCACGATTTGTCTGGATGAACTGCACAGAGCAAAAAGAAATAAGAAAAAAGAAGAAAGCAGAAATAATGGAAACAGATTTGCAAAAACTCGAAAAAACACTCACAAAAAACTGGGGTACACTCCTCGATTATGAACGATGGATACTCTCTCGGCTCAAGCATACCCGTGATGATGTAACAGAAGGTATGGAAGAATACAATTCCTCGATGATGGGAGAAAAGCTAATCTCTTTCACACGTGATGAATTCGCCGACTATGCTATCGAATGTTTCAAGCTCGTAAAAGATGAGAGCAAGTATGGGAAAGAGGTGATGATGTACACGCTCCTCACGCTCCTGAAACTCTGGCATCCTTATATCCCCTTTATCACAGAAACACTGACACAAACCATCGATGGAAAGGTGAATGAGAACGGTGAACTCGTGGGTGATTTTGGCATTAAAAATTCCCTTATGAGCTCTGAATGGCCATCGTGCAACTATCCTCTCGACCGAGAGAGTGAGGAAGCGATGAAGGCAGTTTTTGACGTCGTCACAGCTATCCGTACCATCCGTGGTGAACGCCGTATCAAGCCCGGAGAACTCGTCGATATCGTCCTCTACGTCAATCCTCGTGATCGAATCGTCTTAGAAAAGAATATCCTGCTCATTAGTGGTTTAGGCAAATCTCGAGAGGTTACTTTTACTCTCACAAAAGATGCACTTGAACGGGATAAATACACCTATGGTATCGCTGGAGAGGTAGAGATATTTGTCGATACGAGTATCTGTAATCATGATGATGATATCGAGCGTCTCACAAAACTGATAGAAGAAAAGGAGGACTATGTACGTCTCCTCGAGGTCAAACTCATGGATCCGAGCTTTGCTGGTAAAGCACCAGAAAATGTTATCCGCCTCACACAAGAGAAAAAAGAAGTGACTCTTAGACAAATAGAGAAAGCAAGAGAAGAATTGGAGCAGTATAAGAGCTAAGATATGTCTCTTCCGGACCTTTTTTCCGAAATTCAAAGCCTCGTCAACCCAGAACGAGCTGCTATTTCGCAACGATTTTTCAAAACAGGGCCATGAGAGTATGGTGAGGGTGATGTTTTCCTCTGACTCACTGTGCCACAAATACGAGCATTGGTGAAAAAATATGCCCCTAATATAACACTGGATGACGTGAATGAGTTGCTCAAGAATGGGTATCACGAGATTCGTCTATCGGGTGTACTAGCACTTGTCTATTTCGCTCAGAGAAAAATATATCCATTGGAGGAGCTAGCACATTTTTATATGGATCGTGTGGATGGTATCAATAATTGGGACCTAGTGGATGTCTCAAGCGAACATATTATTGGCCCGTATATTGAGCGATGTCTGACTCATGAGGAACGAGTCAAATTTATCAACGATTGTATTGCAAGCTCAAACCTTTGGATAAATCGTATCATTATTCTGGCATCTTTTTATCAGATAAAACAGGGTAATGCGAAACTCACACTCTACATCGCGGAGCGTATGTTGTCTCATCGGCATGATCTGATTCACAAAGCCGTTGGTTGGATGCTGCGGGAAGTAGGGAAACGCTGTTCCCTCGATATATTACGGAATTTTCTTTATGAGCAAGCTACAAAAATGCCCCGCACGATGCTCCGATATGCGATTGAAAAAATGTCTCCCGATGAAAGGAGACATTATCTGGAGCAAAAGTAACTATATTATGCATTAATGGCTTCGAGGAGGGCTGTAATAAATGGCGTTTTTTGAGTCAAACCCTGGATTAAGATGTGCTCATGTTTATTTTTTCGTACAGCTGTAATAAATTTCTGAATATCTTCATCATTTACTTCCTCTGCATCTGTATATACCTCATATAATGGACTCGATTCTTGGCATAACAGTTTTATATCTCTCTCAGTATTAGAAAAAAAATACACCCCAAATGTTGGATAGGCATCCTTAGGTATACGGGCAACGGCATAAGCAGCGATATTAATAATGATATCTGTCAGGTCTCGTATTTCTCTTTCATCTTCAGATATATCTCATGATTGAGATGTGCCATTGTTGGGGGAGGTAATAGAGGCTTGTACATCCTGGTATACATCCCAGAGAGCATCAAGCATAAGAGGGATATATTCTGGCTCTTTTTGGACTATTAGGATAGATGCTTTAAGTCGATCGTCTGTATCCATCGGAAGAGTGTCATTCTCACGAGGCAATTTGATTCAACTCGATCTTAACCTTCTTCTAATAATGCTCTCCTTTAGATCACCAAATAACCCCCTTCTTCCGTCTCGTACAACCTCCACAAGTTTATCCCAATCAAGCTGCTTAAGATCAGTCGTATCAATGTCATGAAAAATCTCTAGAATCTTTTCTCGTGATGCAGTCGCAAGTGGTCTGTCAGCATTTTCGTCTATCTCTCGTAATAGCATTGAACCAAATGCATCAGATGTCATATATAATTAATTATTTGCCTTATCTACGACCTTCGAAAGCCCTATCATATCAAAGATATATTGCGTCTTTGGATGCACTCGGTCAAATGAAATAGTTTTTCCGAGGCGGTGTGTACGAGCGATAAAGTCAGTGAGATAGCCCAGTGTCTTGGAGTTGGCATAAGCGAGATCAGAGAAATCACATGATATATGCTGGTATTCTGGCTGCTCCTTTATTTCTTCTTCGAGGGTATCAAAAGCGATATCAGCGTTTGTTTCATCCAGTTCACCAGAGATAATCAGTTGTAGAGTTTCCCTGTATTGCTTTTTGAGTTGAAGTGAGTATGGTGTACGTGTGGTATCTGATGCCATAAAAATATTATTAGAATGAAATACACTCATACTATACAATATAAACTATACTATGTCAAATAATAATTTTACGAGTTTCTGGCAATCCCCTCTTTGGTCTGATATCCTCTCCCGTACAGATCAAGCAGAAAGTATTTGGTATATTTTTCAGAGTAAAAAAATCCTTATAGAGCGTAGAAAGATAGTTGGAAAATATACTGGTCTTTATATCCTCTGATGAGAAGAAAATAGTATCACTCAGGAGTGTCTCGATGGTATCTCTCAAAAAGTGGTATGAAAGACTGATCTCTTTCTCCAGATTGAACCAATTGCCAACTGACTACCAATACAAAGTACAAAATACAAAATACAAAATAAAGCCCCCTTTCGGCGCTTTATTGAGCCAGTGACGGCACTTATTCCTCTTTCTGATACAACAGCAGAGAAAGTATTTCAAAATTTTAAAGAAAAGGGACGCTATAATATACGTGTTGCAGAAAGAAGAGGTGTCACAACTCAATGGGTAAAATGAGATAATATTTGTCCGTTCTTCTCTCCTGATTGAAGCATAAAGAAACAAACCTATGCTGAGGTATTTTTTGATCTCCTCGAAGAAACGACCAAGCGAGATAATTTTTCACATAATGCTCTCCCCTATTACCAGACTTTCCTCCAAATTCTAGAAAAAAATAACGCTGGTTGACTTCTTATCGCGGTTAGAGAAAACATCATTCATGCTGCGGGGGTATTTGTATACTGGAATAACCATGCTATATATTACTATGGAGCATCTTCCAGCCTGCCAGAGATTAGACGGGACCATGGTGCTCATCTGCTCCAATGGCATGCTATTCAAGAAGCTCTACGCCGTGGATGTAGTGATTATGACTTACTCGGGATATCCTCACACGAATGAGATAAACTAGCGGGTGTTACGACCTTTAAGATGTGATTTTGACCAAAAAAAGTCATCATTCCACCAGAAAAAGTCATCATCTTGCGACCAAGACTTTTGAAAATGCTTCAATCAGCAAATAAATTACGAAAAATGCTCCGGCCTCGATAACTTATTTTACAATCAATATTATACCATCTCTTCCCATAATAGTCACCTTTTGCCCTTCGGAAAGCTCTTTATCAGATTTTGCGAGTCTATCGACGCCACCAAGTGTCACTTTCGTCGTGCTATCAACGATTTTTATTACTGCTTTTTGTCCGATATACTCATCGAGCCCCATCTGAAGAGGCGTTCCTGTAGCATGGAAGAGCCGAGGAACAAAAAATGAACCAATTGCCACCACCACGAGACACAGTACTGCCTGATACCAATGCCAGACATCCCCCATAAAGTAGGCTAAAATACCAGCAGCGAGACACCCAAGAGCAATCATAAGACCATACAGAGTCACTGTAAATGCCTCGAGCAAAAGAAAGAAGAGTGCGGCGCAAAACCAGAGAAACATGATTGACATAAAAATCGAGGATAAGAACTACTTCGTAAAGAGCTTCTGAACACCAGCAATCACGTCTGATCCGAGAATATATTTTGTATTATTTGCCATAGCTTCTCCAGCCACCTTGATTTGCTCATGCGTGATAGCGTTTCATTTGAAAAACTGGTCAGAAGCGAGAGATTCTACTTCTATCTTTTTAGCCTGCGCTGTGGCAAGTCGCTCGATAGCTTCTGCCTGACCTTCTGCTGCGAGAATCTGAGACTGTTTCTGACCTTCAGCCTGAAGAATAGATGATTGCTTGTCTCATTCTGCTCGAGAAATCTGTGATTCTTTGTACCCCTGTGCTTCCAGAATAATAGCTCGCTTGCTTCGCTCCGCGATCATTTGTTTACTCATGGCATCTTGGATATGCATAGGAGGATCAAGACGCTGGATCTCCACACGGGTGACGTCGACGCCCCATTTTGCCGTCTCGACATCAAGCGCTGATTTGAGACGGGTATTGATGGCAACACGATTTGAAAGTGTATCATCGAGACTCATTGTACCGAGGACACTACGGAGATTAGTCTGTGCGAGATTGAGAACAGCCAGACGGACATTATTGATCTCATAGGTTGCCTTTACGACATCCTCGATACGATAGTAGACGATGCCATCAACCATCACGTTGACATTATCGGATGTAATAATCTCTTGCTGTGGGACATCGATAACTTGTTCACGGATATCTATCTTCATCATCCTCTGGGCTCCTGGAATAATGAAGTGGACTCCTGGCTGAGCCAGACGACTAAAGCGACCAAGCGTTTCTATCATACCGAGTGTTCCCTGTTTGACGATACGGACAAACATAGGAATCACAAAGATAGCAACAATAATCAGAATAATAAACCATTGCATATAAAAAAGGAATAAAGAATAAGTAGAGAATAGTGTAGTCTATTCTCAAAAGATGCAAGACATCAAAAGAATTTTCTCGTGATTTTTATATAACTCAGTCCCGGAAATCACCAAATGACAAGATTTATTTGTAAAAAAAAGAAAATTCGAGTATACTACAGATATGAACAACACTCTTTTCTCCGAGGAGACGCGCCAATTTACGCTCAAGGTATGTATCGTGCTCGCTATTTTAGGTATTGGGTGGATCCTCTATTCACTTCAGTCTGTTATCTTCCTGTTTGGCGGAGCGATATTTGTTTCCCTCCTTCTTTCACCATTTGTCGATTATTTTTCTCGACTCCATATACGTAAATGGCATGTTCCTGATATCATGGCAATCTTTATGTCTTTTTGAGTCGTACTCATATTTGTATCACTCTTCGTGGTCGCTATCGTGCCAATATTTGTCGATCTCGGCAATAATACCAAACAAGCTCTGGGACGGTGAGTGGAAACCATACAAGCTCAAGTGCAAGATAATTTTCCATTCCTCGATACTCTCCCTCTGAATGCAGGGAAAATGATCAGAAATCAATTCGATACACAGACTCTCTCAGATTTTCTCCTCTCGAAAGAAAAAAGTGCAGCATCAACAAGTGCTCTTTTAGGAAATATTGATTCAATCCAATCTTTCGCTCAAAAATGATTTTGGCAAGTCTCTAATCTGTGACTTTCATTTGCTTCTGGTGTAACGTCAGGCATCGTCTATGCTATCCTCTTTATCCTCGTCACCTTTTTTACACTCCTTGAGAGAAAACAAGTATTAAAATTATTTTTTCGAACACTACCGCATAATCTTAGCCAATATTTTAAACATAGGGAAGATGCAGTCAGTAATGCTGTTCACTCTTGGCTCAAGGGACAACTCAAGCTCTCGTGACTGATGTTCCTCATCAATCTAATAGGGCTCTGGATCGTCTCCCTCTTCTGAGTCCCTGTGCATAATATCTTCGCTCTCGCCCTGATCGCATGACTCGCAGAATCAGTCCCCTATGCTGGGCCGGTTATTACCTTTGTCACAGCATTTCTGATGGTATTGGTCAGCCCGGATTCTAGTATGAGTGCGCTGATTACTATCTGTATACTTTATGTGATTTTTCAGCAAATAGAAGGCAATATTATGGTGCCAATGGTGATGAGTAAAACTATGGATTTGTCAGCACTCTATATCCTCCTTATGACTCTCGCTGGAGCGACTCTCTGAGGTGTAGTATGAGTTCTAATCGCTGTTCCTCTGGCGTCTATCCTCCATATATTTTATATGGACTGGATGCATTACAGAAAACATCTCGAAGAAATAGAATAATACTATGTGGCATTTTCTCGATGACAGAGTCCTCTTTATCCCTGATAGTCCTGACTTTCCACCGAATACGTTTGAATTTATACCAATTCTTCTTGAGGAGTACCAGTTTGATGGAGTTCTGATAAAAATACCAATGCCCGAGAATACCTATGGAGGATTTGATACTTGGTGAGCTCTCTTCCCAAGAGAAAAGGAGGTCCAACTCGTACAAAATACTCTCAAAAGAGCACAAGAAGATACTACCTATCGCGCACATATTCACGGGATTTCTCTTGCAGAGAGTGTGGAACTTTTGCGGAAATATTACAAGGGCCAATGATACGAGGATAGTCTGGCAAAAAAATATACCCTGCCAAAAAATGTGCAAGTGACAGCCAGTATTTCTCTCAGACATGCTCTCTGGTGCGAAAAAGATAAAAGATTTCTCAGTACCAAAGATACAACACAAAATCCATTTTGAATGCTCTCTCCTCCGATACGATGATCTCATGATCTCCGAATTCTTCAACAAGCCCTACGTATGAATATCATCATGGGGATAGAAGTATACCCTGGAGATGAAAAATATATCACTCTACTCCTAGAACAGGAAATACTCTCCCCTTTTGCTATTAGCCAGATGATAGAGTTTTGATGGAAGAAATATGGATGGTGCCCGAGAAAATGTATTAAGAAAGATTAAAGGAAAAAGTTCTTTTCATAAAAATGATAAACTTCAGTGCGGAATCTAAGTAGTTCAGCGTTATAGAGAGTATTTTTTTGGACTATTTTTTTTGATAACTGCATAATTATATAGTGAACAAGTAATATAAAAATACAAATCCAGCAAAGGTCTATCCAGAAAAATCCATCCAAAAATAGATGAAGATGTGTATCGTAGAATATTTGAAGAGATGTTTGCATAAGAAATATGAATTGGATTATGCTTTTTGGATATTTTTTGGGGCGGTTTTGAGTTCTGTGATGATGAGCAGTCTATTGAGTGTGGTACCCAGCGGCCAGCAAGTCATCAGTGTGAGTTGTTTCTTATTCGGTGTCTCCCCTAGAGAAGACACATGTCCTGGTTTCACTATGGATTTCTCTCGAACCACATAGACATATTTTCTTTGTTTGAAAAAAACAACAATCTCATCTCATATTTGTACTTCATTCAGGAGTGCAAAAACATCGTTGTAATTACCTTTTGCCCATGGATAATTCGAGCTATGTCCGAAGATAAAACTATTTCATTCAGTTCCCGGATCGGCTGATCATGGGTATTTGATAATACCATTTTCTAATTCTTTCATAAATACCGTATTCCATTCTTTGGAATTCGATGCATCTTTGTGCTCTACATTGATAAGCGGAATATTTTTGCCAATACGAGGAATGAGTATCCTATCTTCATATGGTGTGATCTCCAGAGAAAGGGAAATACCTGCTATATCCTGGTCAAAGTAGGAAAGTCCCATTTCTTGTGTGGTAACTTGATTTTTTACCAACTGTCTTTTTATAATTTTTTGCATTCTCGCTTGTCGTATCGAATCTGCTGAATCTTCTGATGGAGCTGAATTCATCACTGGAGACTGTTGTATGCTTCCTTCTATAGCCTTTTGTGTATTTATTAACTCTGATGGCACAAATAGAGCACGGGCAAATGCTATATAAGAAGACCAGTTGGAGACGAGTAATAGAATGAAAAAAAGGATACTTGTCAAAAGTACAAAATGAAATAAGGACCGTGTTTTCTTAAACCAATGGTGTTTCTTTTGAAATTTTTTTTCTGTATGTTCCACCCATTCTAAGACGTCATGAGTGGTATCAAAAAGCTCATAATTTTGAGCAGAGTGCTTATGTTTATGATGATGTGTTATGTCTCGCCAGATTTTCATACCCCTCTATCCTACCATACCCTCGCATGGGAATCAAATAAAAGGCTCTTTTCAGAGTATCTCTATCTTGACACTTATCATAATTTCCACAATGTACGTTTCTTGAGACTTATTACGCCCCATATGAGCAAAAGGGAACCATAGATGACAAACATGCCTGTAAAGCCAAAAAATGTGATAAGTGCTCCTCCAAATATCAAACCAATAGAATTGGCGAAATTATTCAAAATCTTGAGCGGAGCTGCTGCAGCATCAGCATTGATAATAGTCGTATTATTTGCTTTTGCATAGGCTTGGCTATATTCATCCGCAAATATGGCCTGGCTCATAGGGTATCCTGCGGCATATCCTGCGCTATTCAGCAACCCCATACAGACCACCAGTATAAGGCCTGAGGCGTCTTCCATGCGTCCAAAAATTGCTAAGAGAAAAAGGGATATTCCCGAGAAGAA
>Ga0247841_10011259_pt1 | contig 11945 bp, 8 predicted proteins | sample LaCruzMarch2015__2_FD_192410 | JGI IMG/M metagenome (GOLD analysis project Ga0247841, IMG submission 192410) | Freshwater microbial communities from meromictic Lake La Cruz, Castile-La Mancha, Spain - LaCruzMarch2015_18m | ecosystem: Environmental > Aquatic > Freshwater > Lake | place: Spain...
TATGGTGTTTGGCGGTTTGTGGGGAGTCTCGTTTATTGCTCAGTCATTTGCCTTATCGCACAATATGTCGGCGCAAATGGTGTCGATGATCTTTATCGGTTTTGCTGTCGGAGCCCCTGTTTTTGGCTGGTTTTCTGACTGGCTCGGCAAACGCCGCATCGTTATGCTGTGGGGTACAATTATATCGCTTATATCCATATCCATCGTGATTTATACTCCAAGCATTTCTCTCTATTTACTGGTTTTTTTGCTGTTTATTTTTGGATTTTCCATCAGCAGCTTTTTGCTCTGCTTTACAATGATTTGTGAGATTAATTTGCCAATTCTTGCCGCAACTGCGATCGGATTTATGAATGCTTTCGATGCTCTGCTTGGGGCCTGTTCAGATCCGATGACCGGTAAGTTTCTCGATTTAGGATGGGACGGACAGATTATTGAAGGAGCGAGGATCTTTTCAGTGGGCACTTATAAGGTCGCTTTTTTGACTCTTCCCATTTATTTAATTATTTCGCTTTTCATGATCATGAAGGTTAAGGAAACGCATTGTAAGCCGGTACGTCCGACTTCCTTGCCTTAAGATTCATGCCGGATTGTAAAATTTGCCGCTTTCGTAAATGGAAGCGGCATTAAAAAACGAGAGACCTCTTCTGGCGATTCAAAATGAAGTGTATGGCCGGCTCCGACAATACACCGAGCTGTTGGCCAGTTGGAATAGAGTTCGGCGAGTTTTTCATCTTTTTCACCATAAGCTATTTGAATTGGGCGAGAAAAAGTGAGTAATTGATCACGGTAACAAATTTGATGGCCGAGACTCCAGGTTAGAAGTGCTTTGATAGGCTCGCTTGGTTTTTGCAATGTTCTCGCTGACAATATTTCATTCAAAGCCTGTTTGTTTTGGCCAAGCGAAGAGAATATTGGCTGGTTATACCAATGAAATATAAATTCGTCCCACGGTAGCGAAAGGATCTTTTGAGCCCAAATCTGATCGGTCTGAAGGCGTGCTGTTTTATCCGCATCGCAGGAAAGTCCATAATTCGTTGAGAGAAGTGTTAATGAATGAATCCGCGCAGGGTGGCTCAGAGCGAATCGCATAGCCAATCTGCCTCCAAGCGAATAACCGACCAGATCGATGGGCTGTAATGGGAGGGAGCGGGATAGTTGATCTTCAATTTTGATCTCCGACCAAGCTGTTTTTCCATGTCCCGGCAAATCAAAGGCGATACAAGTCCGTCCGTGTAAATGAGAAACCATCTTGCGCCAATCGCTGCCTCTTCCCAGAAAACCGTGAAGCAACACGATCGGTACTCCAGAGCCTTTTCTTAGGATTTCACAAAACAAGGGACGTTTCCTTTGACTCAAGTTTCTTCTTAAAGCATCTATTCTCTTCTCGAGATGTATTGATCTCTAAAATGAATGCTTTAGAGATGGAAAAAATCTCACCCCAATCATTTGAAGATGCACATCGATAGGGTATATCAAACATTTGGGCGATCCGATCGAATTGCCATGCGTGGGGCGATCCAAATAGCTTTTCGAAATGATCCGGTTCCCGAGCGACGGGAAGTTGTGAAAAAATACCGCCCCCAAAATTATTTGAAATGATCAAGAGAAAGGGTGTATCAATTTTGGTTAATAGTGAAATGGAGTTGAGATCGTATAGACAGGACTGATCTCCGATGATGGCCAAAAGAGGTGTTTTTAATGAACAAGCGATTCCTGCCGCTGTGGCGATCTGGCCATCAATGCCGGCGAGACCTCGGTTGGCGAAAATATATTTTGGATTGCGCGGGAAAAAAAATCGGTCGGCATCGCGAATCGGCAGGCTATTGCCTAAAAACAGAGACCAATCGTTGGGTAGTTGTTCACCCAGGCTGCGCATCATGTCTGCTTCCGTAAAAAGATGAGGGGCTGAAAAATGAGCGTCAAAGTTTTTGTCAATGAGAGCGTCTATTATCTTGAATCGGTTCAGCCAAGTGCGGTCGGGATTTTCCTTGATGAAAAGCGCTTGGCAGAAGCGGGCGGGATCGGCATAGACCCTTGTGGGACGACAATGAAGAGGATCAATTCGTTCCGGATGCGAATGGACATGGAGGGTGGGAACATGCGAGCGTTTTATCCATTCCATGAGATCTTTGGAGATAAATGAGCCTCCCAGATGCAAGATCAGATCGGGGTTTGGCGCCATCTTTGAGCGAATGGCTAAATCGAAATGCACGATTGATTCGTCGGATTTTTTTTGACAGCGAATTTGGGAGAGGAGATCGCCCCATATCGGCCAACTCAATCGCTTGGCTAGAGAGAGGATTGGGGAAAGATCGTATCCGGGAGGAAGACGTCCGATTAATATCATTCCCTGTTTAGCCTGTTGCAACTGATGAGCGCAATGGTTCGCGGCTTGGGAGTCAATCTCTAAATGCGGAGAAAAATATGCTTGGCGGAGGCCTTCTTTTTGCGGTTCGGCCAGCATAAAGAGGGGCTCGCGGAATTGACAATTGAGATGAACGGGGCCTTTTCGCATGGCTTGAAAGACGGCAAAAGCCGCCTGGGAGCGGATAAAATCTTCGGTGAGCGATTCATCGGGACAGGGAAGATCGGCTTGCCAAAGAACGAAATTTTGAAAGATCTTGATTTGGTCGGTTGATTGTTGAGCGCCGGAATCGCGCAATTCCGCCGGACGGTCTGCGGTTAATAAAATAAGAGGCACATGGCTATGATAGGCCTCCATGACGGCGGGTAAAAGATTACCGACTGCTGTACCCGATGTGACAATGATTGCGGTCGGGAGTTGGTTTGCCAGGCTCATCCCAAGAGCGTAAAATCCCAGACCTCTTTCATCGAAATGAACCTTGACATGCGCTTTAGGATGCCTTGCCGCTGCTAAAGCCAGGGGAGTGCTGCGCGATCCCGGAGCAATGTAAAAATTGAAAACGCCCTGCTGAATCAATTGATCGATCAAGCAATGGGACCAACTATTGTTATTCATTCGGTTATTATCAGTATTTATTATTTTAAATTCCATCATTGAAAAATATCTCTGTACATGTCAAAAAATAATTCATAATACACAAGTTATATGCTTCAACGCTAATAATATAGAAGTATCTGAATATCAAAAAGATAGATTTGGTATTCAGGATGTTCTCTTCATCAAGTTATTTTTTTTGCCCAATAAATAATTTTAAAAACTAAAAAAGAATTGTAATTATATTGTTGACGCTGGTTATTAAATAGTTTACAATATTATAATAACAAAAGGTTTTGTTATGACGCAGGGAATTAATATATTATGTTTAAGTGAGGGTTTAATTAATTGTTTGGACATGCTGAGCGCGCATGATTTAAAAACCTGCAAAGAGGTTTCTCGGGTATTTCGTCAGGCTGTCGAAGAGACGAATCAACGACGTCTCGCTGAATGCAGAGATAATAGTCTATTGTGTTCTGAATTACAGACGCGTTTGCGTGAACATTATTTTCAGGAATTTCACAGAGACATTTCACCGACTGCTTTATATTGGCGTACATTTAATTGGATGCTGAGGTTTGTTAGAATTACAGAATATGATAAAGATCATATTAATGACTTAGATAGAGCACGTTGGTATTCATCATTGGGGGCTCTCAGCTCAATCGCTTCAGTTCAACAAACAGAAAGCGAACAATATCTTTTCAATTCGTTAAAACAATCTATTAACGGGACTGTTGCATCAATGCTTGATGAGGTCAATCAGCAAACAACAAGTCTTGATATCGAAAAAATCTTAATGCGAGGCTTTGACGCCAATACATGTTCAAATTTTCGGACGGTCTTAAATGAGGTAATCGATACAAGAAATCGACATCTTGCCAGAGAAAACGCATGCAGTCATTCATCATTGGGGGCCCTCAGCTCAATCGCATCAGTGCAACAAACAGAAAACGAACAATATCTTGTCAATTGGTTAAAACAATTTGCTAACGAGGCTGTTGCATCAATTCATGATGAGGTCAATCAGCAAACAACAAGTCTTGATATCGTACGACTCATAATGCAATGCGCTGACGCCCATACATTTCCATTAAGTAATGTTCGGGATCTCTTAAATATGGTAATCGATACAAGAAATCGACCATGTCTTGAGTTTTTTAAATTTGATAGGTTGAATCAGGATTGTCCTGAAGATCTTTTTGTATCAGTCTATGATATTGTTCGGAATGAACCGGAATTTCGAGAGCCGGTTACTGAACGAATTCCCCACAGATCCATTTGCACGCCAACTGTTATTGCCGCAGCTTCGATTTGTGCCATTTTGTCTATCGGAGCCGCATTGTTTAATAGTTTATAATCGTATAATAACGAAAGGTTTTATTATGACACAGGAAGTTAATATATTTTTTTTAGGTGAGGGTTTACTTAATTGTTTGGATATGCTGAGCGCGAGTGATCTAAAAACCTGCAGAGAGGTGTCTCAGGTATTTCGTCGGGCTGTCGAAGAGACGAACCAACGACGTCTCGTTGAATGCCGAGATAATAGTTCATTGTGTTCTGAATTACAGACGCGTATGCGTGATCATTGTTTTCAGGTGTTTCACAGAGACATTTCACCGACTGCTTTATATTGGCATACATTTCATTGGATGCGAACTTTTGTTAAACGAGATAGTGTATTATTTTACGATGATGCTCATGACCTTGCCATAGAAAACGCAAGCAGAAATTCATCATTGATGGCTCTCTGCTCAATCGCTTCAGTGCAACAAACAGAAAACGAACAACTTCTTGTCAAAGAGTTAAAACAATTTGTTAACGAGGGTGTTGCATCAATCCATGAACAAGTCAGTCAGCAAACAACGAGTCTTGATATCGTACGACTCTTAATGCAATGCGCTGACGCCAATACAATTTCACCAGAAATTGTTCAGACGGTTTTAGAGATGGTACTCAATACAAGAAATCGACCATGTCTCATTGAGATGTTAAAATTCAATGGATTGAATCAGTTGCTAAATAAAGAATTTCTATTTCAAATAGCCTGTACAGTTGGATGTCAGGAAATAATCGATTTATCGCTTCAATCGAGTGAAATTAATTTTAATTGTGGTTTTTCATTCAGATGTCTTGGAGGAACAAAAGTTCTTGGCTCTCGGTCAATCGTCTCAAATGATTTAGGGGGCCATCTCGACTCTCTTTGGGCATTGATCAACTCACATTATTTTCAAAGAGTTTCGCATAAAGACATTGCGATATCTTTCGTTCATGCTCTTGTTCTCTCGCACTCAACATGCGCATCGATGATTTTTGGTACTAACAGGTTCTTGTCAATACCTAAAGGTTTGTATCTAACAAAGTGTCTAGGAAGTGATTCTCTAAACAGCGTTCGCGTTTCGAATTTATTCACCGCGTTAAGAGTGACCGGACAAATCAATCTTTTATCAAGGAACCATTTACAACTCCTTCATGAACTCGCTACTCAATTTAATATCTCCGATGCAGGGTTCGCTGCAGCTGCGCCATCTCAGCCGTTAATGGCCGAAGTCGCTGCCTTGCCTCCCAATCCGGATGTTGTAGCGATTGAAGAGCCGGTTATCGAACGAATTCCCCACAGATCTATTTGTACGCCAACTGTTATTGCCGCAGCTTCGATTTGTGCAATTTTGTCTATCGGAGCCGCATTGTTTAATAGTTTATAATCGTATAATAACGAAAGGTTTTATTGTGACGCAGGAAATTAACATATTATGTTTAGGTGAAGGTTTAATTAATTGTTTTGACATGCTGAGCGCGCGTGATCTAAAAACCTGCAGAGTGGTGGCACAAATATTTCGTCAGGCTGTCGAAGAGACGAACCAACGACGTCTTGCTGATTGCAGAGATAATAGTCTATTGTGTTTAGAATTACAGACACGTATGCGTGAACATTGTTCTCAGGTGTTTCACAGAGACATTTCACCGACTGCTTTATATTGGCATACATTTCATTGGATGCAGACTTATGTTAAACGCGATAATGTCTTTTTTAACAATAAAGCTCATGATCTTGCCATAGAAAACGCAAGCAATCATTCATCATTGAGAGCTCTCTGCTCAATTGCTTCAGTGCAACAAACAGAAAATGAACAATTTCTTGTCGAATCATTAAAACATTTTGTCAAAGAGAGTGTTGCATCAATTCATGAACAGGTCAGTCAGCAAACAACAAGTCTTGATATCGTACGACTCTTAATGCAATGTGCTGACGCCAATACAGTTTCTTTATATATGGGAGTTTTAGAGAAGGTAATCCAAACAAGAAATCGACCGTGTCTTCTTGAGTTTTTAAAATGCAATCGATTGAACCTGTTGCTTCATAACAGACTATTCGAATTAGCCTGTGCTGTTGGATGTAGGGAAATCATTGATTTATCGCTTCAAGGGGATAGGGATTTAGATTGTAGTTTAGCATTAAGATGTCTTGCTGGAACATATCCTACTCCCGGGGAGAGAAGACTGAATGGGATTTATGGTGAAGAATTCCAAAAAGAAAAATTATATCGGCCAGGGGGTCATCTCGATTCTCTTTGGGCATTGATCAACTCCAATTGTTTTCAAAGAGCAGGGCTACGGCATATGGGGACAGCATTCGTTCATGCTCTTGTTCTCTCGCATTCAACATGCGCATCGATGATTTTTGGTACTAACAGGTTCTTGTCAGTACCTAAACATTTCTATTTTACAGACTCTTCTCTAAATAGCGTTCGCGTTTCGAATTTATTCACGGCGTTACGAGTAACCGGACAAATCAATCATTTATCAAGTGACCATTTACAACTCATTCATGAACTCGCTACTCATTTTAATATCCCCGATGCAGGGATCGCTGTTGCTGCGCCATCTCAGCCGTTAATGGCCGAGGTCGCTGCATTGCCTCCAAATGCGGATGTTGTAGCGATTGAACCGGAAATTGAAGAGCCGGTTACCGAACGAATTCCCCACAGATCCATTTGCACGCCAACTGTCATTGTTGCAGCTTCGATTTGTGCAATTTTGTCTATCGAAATCGCATTATTGAGTAGTTTAAAATAATAAAATAACAAAAGGTTTTATTATGGCGCTGGAAATTAATATATTATGTTTAGGCGATGGTTTGATTAATTGTTTGGATATGTTGAGCCCGCATGATCTAAAAACCTGCAGAGAGGTATCGCAGGTATTTCGTCGGGCTGTTGAGGATACGAATCAACGACGTCTCTCTGAATGCAGAGATAATAGTTCATTGTGTTCTGAACTGCAGATGCGTATGCATGAACATTGTTTTCAGGAGTTTCACAGAGACATTTCACCGACGGCTTTATATTGGCATACATTTCGTTGGATGCAGACTTTTGTTAGACGCGATAATGCATTATTTAATAATAAAGCTCATGATCTTGCCATAGATAATGCAAGGAGTCATTCATCATTGAGGGCTCTCACCTCAATCGCTTCAGTGCAACAAACAGAAAATGAACAATATCTTGTCAATTGGTTAAAACGATTTCTTAACGAGGATGTTGCATCAATTCATGAACAAGTTAATCAGCAAACAACAAGTCTTGATATCGTACGACTCTTAATGCAATGCGCTGACGCCAATACAATTTCATTAGATGTTGTTCGTACGGTCTTAATGAAGGTAGTCGAAACAAGAAATCTACCATGTCTTCTTGAGTTTTTAAAATTCGATAGACTGAATCAGTTGCTAAAAAATAATAAACTCCTTTTTGATTTAGCCTGTATAGTTGGTTGTAGGGAACTAATCGATTTATCGCTTCAATCGATGGATGTGAATTTTGATTGGGGTTTTGCTTTAAGATGTATTGGAGGAACAACACTTACTATCTCTGATATAGGAATGGTTTGGATTAATGAGGATGAATTACAAAAGGAAAACGTTTCTCGTTTAGGGGGCCATCTCGATTCTCTTCGAGGATTCATCAACTCCAAATGTTTTCAAAGTGTCCCGCTACCGGTTATGGCGTTATCATTCGCTCATGCGCTTCAACTCTCGCATTCAACTTGCGCATCGATGATTTTTGGTACTAACAGGTTCTTGTTGGTACCTAAAGATTTGTATCTTAGTCAAGTTCCCGTTGCTTGCGTTTCGAATTTATTCACTGCGTTACGAGTAACCGGACAAATCAATCATTTATCAAGGGACCATTTACAACTCCTTCATGAAATCGCTACTGATATTGGGATCCCCGATGGAGGAATTGCTGTCGCTGCGCCAGGTCAGCCGTTAATGGCCGAAGTCGCTGCCTTGCCTCCAAATGCGGATGTTGCAGTGATTGAAGAGCCGGTTACCGAACGAATTCCCCACAGATCCATTTGCACGCCAACTGTGATTGCCGCAGCTTCGATTTGTGCCATTTTGTCTATCGGAGTCGCATTATTGAATAGTTTGCAATAATATAAAAACAAAAGGTTTTATTATGACGCACGGAATTGATATATTATGTTTAAGTGAGGGTTTAATTAATTGTTTGGACATGCTGAGCGCGCATGATTTAAAAACCTGCAAAGAGGTTTCTCGGGTATTTCGTCAGGCTGTCGAAGAGACGAACCAACGACGTCTCGCTGAATGCAGAGATAATAGTCTATTGTGTTCTGAATTACAGACGCGTATGCGTGAACATTGTTTTCAGGAGTTTCACATAAACATTTCACCGACTGCTTTATATTGGCATACATTTCATTGGATGCAGACTTTTGTTAAACGCGATAATGTATTATTTAACAATAAAGCTCATGATCTTGCCATAGAAAACGCAAGCAATCATCCATCACTGATGGCTCTCTGCTCAATCGCTTCAGTGCAACAAATTGAAATAGAACGATTTCTTGTCGAATCGTTAAAACAATTAGTCAAACAGTGTGTTACATCAATTCATGAACAGGTCAATCAGCAAACAACAAGTCTTGATATCATACGACTCTTAATGCAATGCGCTAACACTAATACAAATTCACTACAAATTGTTCGGAGGGTTTTAATGATTGTACTCCTAACAAGAAATCGACCATGTCTCATTGAGATGTTAAAATTCAATGAATTCAAGCAGTTGCTAATTAATGAAAATTCTCTATTTGAAATAGCCTGTACAGTTGGATGTAGGGAAGTAATCGATTTATCGCTCGAATCGAGTGAAATGAATATTGATTGTGCTTTTGCATTAAGATTTCTTGGAGGAACGAAACGTTCTCACTTTGAAAAAGAAATGCGTTCGCTTAATTATGAAGAATTCCAAAAAGAAAACATTTCTCGGTTAGGGGGCCATCTCGATTCTCTTCGGGCATTCATCAACTCCCATTATTTTCAAAAAGCTCTGCTACCGGATATTGCGACATCATTCGGTCAAGCTCTTGTTCTCACGCACTCAACATGCGCATCGATGATTTTTGGTACTAACAGGTTCTTGTCAGTACCTAAAGATTTGTATATTGGATCTTTAAATTGCGTTCGCGTTGCGAATTTATTCACTGCGTTAAGAGTAACCGAACAAATCAATCGTTTATCAAGTGACCATTTACAACTCCTTCATGAACTCGCCACTCAATTTAATATCTCCGCTGTAGGGATCGCTGCAGCTGCGCCATCTCAGCGCAGATCCATTTGTACGCCAAATGTGATTGCCGCAGCTTCGATTTGTGCAATTTTGTCTATCGGAGTCGCATTATTGAATAGTTTGCAATAATATAATAACAATGGTTTTAATTATGACGCAGGAAATTAATGTATTTTGTTTAGGTGAAGGTTTGATTAATTGTTTGGACATGCTGAGCGCGCGTGATCTAAAAACCTGCAGAGAGGTGTCTCAGGTATTTCGTCAGGCTGTCGAAGAGACGAACCAACGACGTCTTGCTGAATGCAGAGATAATAGTCCATTGTGTTCTGAATTACAGACGCGTATGCGTGAACATTGTTTTCAGGAGTTTCACAAAGACATTTCACCGACTGCTTTATATTGGCATACATTTCATTGGATGCAAACTTTTGTTAAACGTGATAATGTATTATTTATCCATAAAGCTCATGATCATGTTATAGAAAACGCAAGCGGACATCAATCATTGATGGCTCTCAGTTCAATCGCTTCAGTGCAACAAACAGTAAACGAACAAGTTCTTGTCAATTGGTTAAAACGATTTGTGAGGGACAATTATACATGTGATTGTGATGATTTACCAATTCTTGAACAGGTTAATCAGCAAACAACTAGTCTTGATATCATACGACTCTTTACGCATGGCACTGATGACGTCTATACACGTCCTTCATATTTTGTTAGGAATGCTTTAAAGATGATACTTGAAACAAGAAATCGACCATGTCTTCTTGAGATTTTAAAATTTAATGGATTGAATCAGTTGTTAAATAATGAAAAATCTCTATTTGAATTAGCCTGTACAGTTGGATGTAGGGAACTAATCGATTTATCGCTCGAATCGACTGATATGAATTTTGATTGTGGTTATGCCTTAAGATGTCTTGGAGGAACAAAAATAACTCGCTTTGAAAAAGGATTGAGTTCACTTACTCGCTTTGAAAAAGTAATTAGTTCACTTAATTATGAAGAATTCCAAAATGAAACCATTTCTCGGTTAGGGGGTCATCTCGATTCTCTTCGGGCATTCATCAACTCCCATTATTTTCAAAGAGCTTCGCTCGAAGATATTGCGACATCATTCGATCATGCGCTTGTTCTCTCGCACTCAACATGTGCATCGATGATTTTTTGTACTAACAGGTTCTTGTCAGTACCTAAAGATTTGTATCTTAGGCCATTTGGTCCAAGCAGTGCTTGCGTTTCAAATTTATTCACCGCGTTAAGAGTAACCGGACAAATCAATCATTTATCAAGGGACCATTCACAACTCCTTCATGAACTCGCTAGTAAATTTAATATCTCCATTAAAGAGCCGGTTACCGAACGAATTCCTGACATATCCATTTGCATGCCAATGGCCGCCCTTGTCACAGCTTTGTGTTTTTCAATTTTGTCAATCGGAGTCATGATGTGCATCGATGATTTTTAGTGCTATTAAACAGGTTCTTGTCAGTTATTTCGCTTGATCTCGCTAACTTGCTGTAAGTTGGATTCAATCTCCGCAATACATTGGAACGCAAAATCTCGCCCATAAAAATCAAAGATTCAGGCTGACAGCAGTATAAAAGTGTTTCGGCGCTTTTTTGAGGATTTTTGGCAAAAATCTTCGGAAGAATCTCTTTCTTTATTCAGGCAGAAGTTTTTCAATCACAACGAGATACGATCTTATCACATGGCGTGATAAGAGAAAAATGTCATGTGGATGAGGTTAAGAAGAAAATGACAGAGAATGGCGCTTTCAATTTTTCCTGAGATCAAATAGACGCTTCCATAGAGAAGGGATGCGAGAAAGACAAATGCTAAAATTTCTAGATTGGGGCTCCAATAGATGTGAGTGGCTGTAAACAAAACCGAGGTAAGAATGAGAGCCAATAGTTTTCCTGGCATTCGATTTTTGAAGGTTTCAGAGAGAGTTTTTTGAACAAAACCTCGAAAAAACCCTTCTTCAGGAATCGATGTTAGTACGAAGTTGCTCAGGAAGCGCGCTGCTGCGAAGGAAGGGAGCTTAAATTGCCAGTGAGTTACTCCGCCGATCGTAGCGAGAATGGCCAAAAGAGCAATTCCGGCACATCCAATCAGAAAACCCTTCATTACCTCCTTCCAATCTTGTTTGGATCGCGCGAGAGGAACGAAAAAAGCTAAAGGAAATAGCCCAATGAGAGAGCCTTGCAATCCAATGGCAAACTTAGAAGTGAAAAGGAAAGGGGGGTATCCGGGAAAGAGGTGGAGATGAAAGCCGATGCCGGTGCAGATCAGGATAATAAAAAGCGCAAAATTTGGTTTTCGATCGTAAAAAATCCACAGGAGCAAAAGGCCGATTAAGAAAAGCAATCCCACCCAGA
>Ga0247841_10011260_pt1 | contig 11944 bp, 7 predicted proteins | sample LaCruzMarch2015__2_FD_192410 | JGI IMG/M metagenome (GOLD analysis project Ga0247841, IMG submission 192410) | Freshwater microbial communities from meromictic Lake La Cruz, Castile-La Mancha, Spain - LaCruzMarch2015_18m | ecosystem: Environmental > Aquatic > Freshwater > Lake | place: Spain...
AGGGACAGGGCATCCGCTCCATCGATGACGAACTGATATTCTGCTGGCATGGGATCACCGTTTTCCTGACAGCAAAAACCTTTTACAGCGAACAGGGAATGTTATTAGTGACCCTGTTCGTGTAATGATTTTGACATTGTTGTGGTAAACAAGATCTTTTGTTAGCGGCGGGGTCATTACCATGGTTTGCATGAGTATCCCTCCTTCGAAAAGACCAGGAGTTCTCTTTCTTCACAATGCTTTCCTCTGCTGTCACAACCTGTCTGACGTCTATCGGTTGCGATAGCTTCACGTGGTACGTAGTGTCGTTTCATACATCTTCACCTTGTGCAAAATTCAAAAAGAACATTAGTGTGAGAGGCATCGCCCCACTGTCGTATGCACATGTTTAATTGATTTCTACTATAAGTTAAAACTTTCCAGTTAAACCTCATCATCTGGTGCCCGGTTTGCTCGTTTAAGGTATTTCCGGGGTTCCCTTTGTGATGGGAAATGAATTGTTGAGTTGTTCTTCCGTTCGGTTTTTTTGTCGGGGGGTGCATGACTCCTCCAACTCCTGTCTTTCGGCGCCTCGGAGGGGGTGGATATGCTGACAATGCGGGCACTTCCGGGAGTGACGCCGACGTTTGTTTTCTTCTCCTCCGGCGCTTCCTGTTCATAGACGCGCGCAATGTCTTGTCAATATTACTGGTCACGGGGCTGAATGGTCTTCTCCTCTTGGTGTGCCGGGTGTGTCCTCTCTCTTCATTGTGTGATACCTTCCTGCACAGTGTCGTTTTTCCTGCGTGATGAATGAGTGGGGTTCCTGTGCGGCAAAAACGATCTCGCGGGTCGCCGGTTCACAGATACCTCTTTGCCGGGTTTGCTGTTCCTACCAGTGCGGTAGCAATGATCCCGTAGGTACCTGGTTCACAGAAAATGTCTGCATCGATGCAGGTGCGCGTGGTGCGGGTTATCTCAAACCGGATGTGATGGTGCGTATCGTTCCCGATATCCGGTGAAGACCACGGCAGCAGCCGACGTGTACGAGATCATGAAAAAGGGATACAGATGGATTAGAGGAGTTTCGCATTGTGCATCAGTGTATCTGGATTATATAACGACACAGGGCAGAATTTTTGCAGAGGCAATTGAATTCAATTATGTACGACAGAACTGCATCAATTTTCACGAATTGGTTCACCACGGGTTCTTGTATAAACCTTGTATTCCATTAACGGGTATTTCCCTACGGTTTCTTTGCCGAACAGAACTTCTGCGAGTTTCCTTTGAAACCGTTGCTGTTTATGCAGTTTTGCCGCCTCTTGCCTCTCTCTCTGGATCTCTTCGGATACTGGGATCCTTGTGTGTGCCACGTTCATTTTCTGCCAGGTTTCTTCTGACAGGGGTCTCTCGGACATCAGGCTGCGTTTCTCTTTCATCACCTCGCTCATTTTCCGGCGGGTTTCTTCTGACTTGCGTTTTCCTTTCTTCGCCTCACTTTGTTTTCTCCGGGTTTCTTCTGACGGGTGTTTGCCAAACATCGGGTGATTTTCACCTTTCTTCGCCGTGCTCATTTTCTGTCGGGTTTCTTCTGACGGGTGTTTTCCTTTTTGCATCTCGCTCATTTTCTGTCGGGTCTCTTCTGACAGGTGTCTGCCGAACCTCGGGTGATTTTCACCTCTCTTTGCTTCGCTTAATTTTCTGCGGGTTTCTTCTGACGGGTGTTTTCCTTTCTTCGCCTCGCTCATTTTCCGGCGGGTTTCTTCTGACGGATGTTTGCCAAACATCGGGTGATTTTCACCTTTCTTTGCTTCGCTTATTTTCCGTCGGGTCTCTTCTGACAGGTGTTTGCCGAACCTCGGGTGATTTTTACCTTTCTTTGATTCGCTTATTTTCATCCGCCGTTCCAACTCTTTTTGTCGATCTGGAATAATTCCCCGTGTCATTTTCTGTCCTCTCTCAAAACCACCTGCTATGGATATCTACTATCCATTGGCTCCTGTGGCAAACCGCCATGAACACTGCTATGGATCTCTCGTATCCATGAGTACCTGTGGCAAACCGCCATGAACACTATTTTTCCTGTCTCCCCACACTAAAATGCATGACCGTTATCGTTTCTCCGGTAGTCATCTGGACCGGGGGTTTGAATGTGCGTTTGTTGCCCGCGATATACTGTGCAGCACTGCTGGATAGTGATCCGCAGGCATGATCTGTTCCGGTGGTGTGTTCCGCATGATACCCGGCGCCCTTTTACGTGCATCCGTCAGGTCACCCATGTACAATCCTGGCATTCATTTCCAGTATCCGCGTCGGTTGCTACCAGATGCCGGATGTCGTGCAACACACTGGAAGAGACAAGGGAGCAGAAGGAATCCCTGATGTTTTGTACCTCACGTATTTTCCTTTGAAACAAGTGCATCGAACGCAGTTTTGCAGCATCTCGTATTCTGCTTCGGGTCTCATCTGATAGGGGGACCCCCTTGTGCGCTATACTCATTTTCTGTCGGGTTTCTTCCGAATAGTGTTTTCCTTTCTTCGCTTCACTCATCTTCTGACGGGTTTCTGCTGACAGGGGTCTGCCTGCCAGCGGGCTGGTTACACCTTTTTTTGTCTGACTTATTTTCCTGCGGGTTTCTTCTGAGTGGTGTCTGCCTTTATTCGCTTCACTGATTTTTTTTCTTCGTGCCAACTCTTTTTGTGAATGTGCAAAAATATTCCGTGTCATTTTTTTATCCGCCTTGATACTTCGTGTTTTTCCGGTCTTTTATTACCGGAATGCATGGGAGTTTGTCGTTTCTTCGGGAGTCATACGGACCCTCCAAAAAACCGTTCAGGTCCGGGTGTGACGGGAAACGGTGTTGAAGAACGGCGTGAGGGGAAAAAAGATCTTGATTCACCATAGTATTGTAAAACTTCTGCTGCTCATAAATATCAATATTTCTGTTTGATTTTCTTTAAAAGTTTAAATATTTAATTTGATACCAATAAAAACTAAATCTTGTCACGGTCTCGGATACCGTGGCAAATACCAGGTTCGTAACGGTTGTGCCCGGAATTGTTCTGGATTTTCCCGCGATTTTTGGTAGAACTATCCAGCACCTTCATACCAGAATATTGAACCGGATTTTTCCCCTATGAAAACGGCTGCGCTGTTTTCATGCCATATTCCTGTAACAGTGTCGGTTCATCGGGGTTTCTATGAAAACGATTGTGTCTTTTCATGCCGTATGTGTACGCCATCTTCGGCTCACGGCGGTTAGCATGAAAGTTGGCAAGCCGATGTTCATTTTGCCTGGCTGACCTGGTAGTGTTCACGAGATTTTTTCGTGCTCCTCACAAGTCTGCACGATGGAAATGGCTCCTGCCCGGGATTCTCCGGTAAAAAAGAGAGTGGTTCTTCCGCGCTACAATTCTGTTATCTTCCCGACGAGGTAACAGGCAATCTTCGTGGCGTCACCGACATCGATCCTGCCATTGTTGTTGAAGTCCGCATCCGGGATGAGATCGGGGGTCTTTTGTACAACCATGTAGGCAGTCTTGGCAGTGTCACCGATGTCTACCCACCCGTTCCCGTTGAGATCGCCACGGATTCTGTAGACGAGTGCAGAACCGTTGACCGTATCGAGCTGCCGTTTGTTGAAGGTCGTATCGCTCCACATGGCACTCGTCAGGGTCAGGGGAGTCTGTGAACCAACCGCCCCGGTGCTGGTTGTATTCAGGAAGAAGACCGGGACCGGCGAACCGATGGTGATGCCCTCAGTGCTGGTGAGACTGAGCCGGATCAAGCCGGATGTCACGTTCATGGTGAGACTGCCTCCCGACGCATAGGACTGGTTCAGGGTGATCTCGTTGACCCGGATGACCGCCGGGTCATACGCGAGGTTGAATGAGATACCGGTTCCACGGGTAATGTTCGTCACCATTACCGGGAGTTGCGTAGCGGTGTCCTGGTAGAGCGACGCGGCGGGGAGGATCAATTGGGCGAGATCTGCGGAAGCGTTCCGCACGGAGATGTACCTGTCCCTGACCAGGCTGTTGGTGCCCGCCGCGTTCGTGACCGTCAGGTTGACCGTGTAGGCACCTGCGGTTGTGTACGTGTGGGTCGCGTTCTGGGTGATTGCCGTTGCGTTGTCCCCGAAGTCCCAGAGCCAGCTGGTCGGGGTGTTCGTGGATGCGTCCGTGAACTGGACGGTTAAGGGCATTGTCCCGCTCGTCATATTCGCAGTGAAGTTTGCGACTGGTGCCGGGATGTATCCGTTGGTGACCAGGTAACCGCTCGATTGCGCGGAAGTGAGGGCGTTTGTCCAGGCGACCATGTCATTGCCGTTGTTCGAATTCTTGCAGTAGGCATAGACGTTGAATACCGCAACCGAGCCGAGGTTCTGGAGCGAGTAGTTAATCCGCACTGCGCCCTGGTTCATGAGCGCGGTATTCGGACGAAGCACACCGGCATTCAGGTCGATAAACATCAACTGGAAGGTGTTCCCCGGTTCGCTCATGTTCTGTCCGTAATAGATCGGGTAGGTATAACCGTCTGCGGTCGGTTTCCAGATTTGCGGTCCGTAGATGAAGTCACTCTTCGTAAAGGTTTCGTTTAGAGCGACGGACTGATAGGTCACGTTGTCAAGAGACGGAGCGGTATTACTCACCGGGTTCGGTGTCCAGTTATATCCGTCAGCTTTGACATTCAGCGTGAAGTTTTCGGGGATTGTGCCGTTCACGGCGACTAAAAGGATGATCTCGTCCTCGTAACCCTTGCCCCCCGAGTCTGTAACGTAGAAGGTGCCATCATGGTTTCCGGTGGTTGTTACCTGCCCATAGTTTACCGAGGGGTCTGTGGAAATGTGCAGGGCATTGAGACCGGAGTTCGCGCCCTTGAATGAGACATAGTACGTGTTGTTGCTAAATGCATTATACTTCACACCGGCTTCATTCGCGACGCTGACAAAGATGTTGTTGTAGTTGGGGAGGGGCGCAGTCACGGTGATGTAACCCAACCGGGTGATGGTGTTCGTGCCTTTGCCGTTTGTTGCCGTCAGATTGACCGTGTATGTCCCGGCGCTGGCGTAGGTGTGGACCGGGTTCTGTACCGTTGCATTCGTACTGCTGCCGTCACCGAAGTCCCAGAGCCAGCTGGTCGGGGTGTTCGCTGACATGTCAGTGAATGCGACGGTCAGCGGGGCGGGACCGGTCTGGAGATCGGACGTAAAGGATGCAATCGGCGTAATTGTCTTCACCGGCGGGGTGACCATGTAGCCGCTGAGATCTGCCTGGTTGGTCATGATGATACCCGTGCCGTGGTTGCACTGCATGTACCAGCCATAGATGTTGAAGACTGCCACGCTTGAGAGGTTGGTGAACTCGTACTCGACCTTGATCATGCCGTTGTTCGGCAGGCTCGCGTTCTGGAGTGCCCCGACCTTAAGGTCGATGAACATCAGCTGGAACTGGTTCGCCGGATCAGCCTGGACTTCCCCGTTATAGACCGGGTAGCCGGCGCTGCTCGACGGTCTCCAGCTCTGCGGACCGTAGAGGAAGTCCTTCTTCTCGAAGGTCTGGTCTACTGCCCCGTCAAGGAACGTGGATGCAGCCGGGAGTCCCTGGTTTCCGGTGCCGGGTGTGCCGACATCGAAGTCCTGCCCGCTTGACCGGATATGGACCCTGAAGTCGTCCGGCACGGTGCCATTGACCGCCAGCATCAGGATACCGTCAGGCATTGACGGCTGTCCACCGCTGAAGGTGATAAAGAACGAACCGGACTGGTTGGTAGTGCTCGTGAGGTCGGCAGCGGTCCAGGCATTGCTCTTTCCGGAGATGTGCATTGGGTTCAAGCCACCGCCAGCCTGCCGGAACATCACCCAGTACGTGTTGTTAACGTAATTATACGTACCGCCGCTTGCAGCAGCGCCGTTCGGGACATCGTATTTCACGCCTTCGTCATTGGCGACGTAGAGGTTGATGAAGTGGTAGTTGGAGAGGATTTGGAGATTTAGGATCGTGATGTAACCAGTGCGTGAACTGGTGTTGGATCCGCCGGCATTCGTTGCAGTCAGGCTGACCGTATATGTACCAACCGAGGAATAGGTATGAACCGGGTTTTGGACAGTTGCATTGGTACTGTTCCCGTCACCGAAGTCCCACGTCCACGCGGTCGGCCAGTTGGTCGACGCATCTGTAAACGTGATCGTGACCGGTGCATTGCCGGTGATCTTGTCTGCCGTGAACGCAGCGACCGGTTTCACGGCAGCTGCGGTTACCGAGATATATCCGGTCTTCGCCGTCGAGTTGCTACCGGCTACATTCGTGGCCGTGAGATTGACCGTGAAATTGCCGCTGGTTACGAACGTGTGCGTTGCGTTCTGCACCGTGGATGTGCTGCAATCCCCGAAGTCCCAGAGCCACGAGGTAGGGGAATTTGTTGATTTGTCCGTGAATAAAACCGTGAACGGCACGGAACCGGAGGTCGTATTCACGCTGAAAGCGGTAATTGGCTTATCAATGACCGTGATGTAACCGGTCTTTGCGGATGTGTTGCTTCCCCCGTCGTTTGTTGCAGTCAGGATGACGGTATAGGTGCCTGCGGTGGTGTAGGTGTGCGCCGGGTGCTGCTCCGTGGATGTTGCACCGTCACCAAAGTTCCAGGACCACGAAGCGGGTAACCGGGTCGAGGTATCGTTGAATTGAACGGTAAGGGGTGCGATTCCGGTTGTTGCCGGGGCTGCCGTGAACGATGCGATCGGGGCAGGCATTACCACGATGTCGTCAAGGTAGGTTTCAGCCGTTGTACCTTGGCTGAGGTACCATATGGTTACTTTGTGAACCCCCGTATAAACGGATATCGGCATCTTGTACTGAACCCACGAATACTGGGGGTATAATTCCGTGTATCCTACCCTGGTACCGTCGATATTTATTTCCACATACCGGCCGTATTTGTCGTTGTTGAAGTAATACCAGAAGGATATGGCCGTGGTATTGGTCAGGTCGATATACTGTTCGACATACGGTACCGACGTCAGGGTGCCGAGGCCCATCCGGAGGGAGTGATTCCCGGTATGAACGATTGACGAGGATATTCCCGAATTCACCGGGTTCTCAACCTGGGTCCATCCGGACAGGTCCCCGGTCTCGAATCCCGGGTTCACTACCTGGTTTATCAACCCGTTTGATGCGACCGTGATATACTCCGTCTTTATCGTCGAGTTGCTGCCGGCAAGATTTGTGGCAGTGAAATTGATTGTGTAGGTACCAGCTGCATACCAGTGGACCGGGTTCTGCAAGGTTGAGGTTGTACCATCACCAAAGTCCCAGAGCCAGCTGGCCGGGGCATCGCTCGAAGCGTCCGAGAAGTTAACCGCGAGCGGCTCGGTACCGGAATTTACGTCCGTGCTGAATGCTGCGGTCGGCACTATTGCCGGACTGGTCCTGACATACCCGGAAAGGGAACTCGTGTTGCTGCCCGCTGCGTTGGTTGCCGTGAGGTTGACGGTATACGTCCCGGCTGTGATGTAGGTATGCGTCGGGCTCTGCAGGGTTGAGTTCGATCCATCGCCGAAATCCCACGTCCACGATGTCGGGGAGTCGGTCGAGGCGTCCGTGAAGATTACCGTGAGCGGGACTTTTCCTGAGGGATTACCTGACGTGAACGCAGCAACCGGGGGGTTGTAAACAATTACAGGTCGGGTAACCGTGTTGGTCCCGTACGGGTGTTCTATCGTCAGGTTTACCGTGTAGGTTCCTATCGAGGGGTAGCTGTGCGATGGAGTCTGCCCGGTTGATGTCGTGCCGTCCCCGAAATTCCAGTACCATGAAGTCACCGACAGAGGCGATATTCCGGTGAACTGCAGTGTCGGGTTGGATCCGCTGCTGGTCTGCTGTGTAGTATAGTCTACCACGCCGGAGAATGCCGATATTTTCCCATCATAACTTCCCGCGTACACTGTTCCATCCGTGGCAATTGCGGGTGAACCGTAGATGTACCCCCCGGTAGTATAACTCCATTTCAGGGTTCCATCCGGATTGAGCGCATAGATCTTCTTGTCATAATTGCCGGTATAGATAGTCCCATCTGCGCCAATTGCGGGTGAGCCGTAGATCCTTCCTCCGGTAGTATAACTCCATTTCAGGGTTCCATCCGGATTGAACGCATAGACTATCTTATCACCATAATTGCCGATATAGATCGTCCCATCCGTCGCTATTGCAGCTGAACCTTGGATCTGTCCTCCGGTGGTATAACTCCATTTCAGAGTTCCATCTGGATTGAACGCATAGACCTTCTTGTCACCATAATTGCCGATATAGATCGTCCCATCCGTGGCTATTGCGGGTGAACTGTAGATGTACCCCCCGGTAGTATAACTCCATTTCAGGGTTCCATCCGGATTGAGCGCATAGACCTTCTTGTCATAACTGGCGGTATAGATTGTCCCATCCGCGCCAATTGCGGGTGAGCCGTAGATCCTTCCTCCAGTAGTATAACTCCATTTCAGGGTTCCATCCGGATTGAGTGCATAGAGATTATAGTCACCATAATTGCCGATATAGATCGTCCCATCCGTGGTAATTGCGGGTGAACCGTAGATCTGTCCTCCAGTAGTATAACTCCATTTCATGGTTCCATCCGGATTAATCGCATAGACATTTTTGTCACCATAATTACCGATATAAGTAGTCCCATCCGTCGCAATTGCAGCTGAACCATAGATCTGTCCTCCGGTAGTATAACTCCATTTCATGGTTCCATCCGGATTAATCGCAGAGAAATTTTTCGCATAATCCCCGACATAAATGGTCCCGTCCGGTCCAATAACCGGACAACCGTACCGGAACGATCCCACGCTGAATGTCCATTTTGTGGTATTTGACTGAGACCCTACGTACGGAGATTGCCCGGTGTTGTTGCGATCAAATCTATCCTTGGGCCACGCACTATTCGCAAGCCCACCGCTTCCAACGGACGCGGTGATATAACTGGTCTTCACTTCACTGTCGCTGTCCGCTGCATTGGTTGCGGTCAGGTTGACGGTGTAGTTTCCTGCGGTTGTGTATGTGTGGGTCGCATTTTGCGTGGTTGAACTGGTGCCGTCACCAAAGTCCCAGGTCCAGCCGGTCGGGACGCCGGTCGATGCGTCCGTGAAACGCACGAACATCGGAACGGTTCCGCTCGTTGTGCTGGCGGTGAAGTCAGCCACCGGCGCGACAACGGGTTCCTCTGACAGCTTAATCGAGGCAGTCTTTATTTCGGAATTATTGCCACCGGTGTTGCTGACGGTCAGCGGCGCGATGCCCGAAGTCACATCCGTCGTGAACGTTGCGACTGGGGCGGGAGTGTCGCCACTGCCGGATGACGTGACCGTGATGAAATCAGTTTTTTTGTTGCTGTCACTGTCGCTATCGTTCGTCACCGTGAGCGTGACCGTGAAACTTCCCGTTGTCGTATAGGTGTGGGCTGGGCTTTCTTCGGTCGAAAGGGTGCCGTCGCCAAAATCCCATGCCCACAAGGTCGGCGCGTTCGCAGAGGTGTCCGTGAACCGGACGATCAGCGGCGCGGGACCGGTGGGGATGTCAGCAGTGAACCCGGCGACCGGAGCGGTTCCCGCAAGAACCGGTTCCGCGCCCGTGACTGAGGTATCCGGAACCGAAGAGTTGTCAGTACCTGCCATCGCCGGGATCACCATCACGGCAAGGACCAGGAGAAGAACCAGCCCGAACCGGACCGGTGTCCGGAGATTCTCGTGGCTCATGAGACCACCTGCTCCGTCAACGGGCGGGAAGCGGGGAGTGCCGGTACAGCCCGGCACATCCGGATGGTATCATGGGCGGTTGCCAGCGGTGCATACCCCGCCGCACCGGAACCTGCCAAAAAACCGGTCAGGACCGGGTTCGACGCGAAACGGTGTTTAAGAACAGAGTGGGGGGTGGAAAAAAGATTTTGATTTGCCATAATTATCGGGAAAGTGTAGCTGCTCATCCATGAAAAGCGTTTCTTTTTGATTTTTTTTTATGTTCAACTTTTAAGGTTGACATGTTGGTACATTGAACCGTGTTTTTGATCTCAAATAACAGGGAAAATATCGGGTTGCTCTTTTCAAAACATTGGGGGATTTTCACCGTTTTTAGTGTCGTTCGTTTCATTCATTTGAACGCGATCCACGAACACAAAAAGCTCATTAAAACCGATCCTCCCAAAGAGAAGTCTCCGTGCCGGTTGTCCTACAAAAAAGTGTTCATGGAGTGTTTGCCACAGAACCCATCGATAAGAGATATCCATAGCAGGAATCCATATGTGAGATGTGCACATGAAAAAAACAGAGCTGTATCAACAATTAAAAAGTAATCCGAAGAACGTAAGGTTTGAACATCTCTGCAGGATTGCTGAACAGTTCGGTTTCACAGGTCGGGGTGGAAAAGGCAGTCACCGGATCTATTCAAAAGCAGGTGTCAGGGAACTCCTGAATTTTCAGGATGTGGAAGGAATGTCAAAACCCTATCAGGTAAAACCGCTTTGTAAAGTAATTGAAGATTACTCGCTTCTGGAGGAGGAGTCCGATGTATAAATATGCAATAGAGATCTTCTATAGCGAAGAAGATGAGGGATATATCGCAGTGGTGCCGGAATTGCCCGGCTGTTCGGCATATGGTGAGCGCGAAGAGCAGGCGTTGCAGGAGATCAAGACCGCAATCGATCTCTGGCTTTCAACTGCCAAAAGCATGGGACGCAAAATCCCCAAACCCCATGGCAGGGAAATACTGCGCGATCTTCTGGACGAGTGTTCACGCCAGCATGCTGCTTCGTGCGAGTAACAGACATTCGTACCAGCTGAAGTACCCGGTATCCGTTCAGGAAGAAAGCCTGTCTCCTGGTTGCCGGTACCAATGGAGGAACGCGAACCTGGGAACAAAGGAAGGGAAATATTTTCTGGCGAGAACCGGAAGATCGGCGGAGACACTTTACCGATGGAAAATCTCAATACCCAGCTGGAGGGATGAGTGCCACGCCGGATAATCCTATGATCGTTGAGGGATGTCCTGCGGGTTTTTAAGGTTGTACCTGAATCCGTGACGGGTCAGATAATGTACATATCCGGCAGTGTCGACCCCATACCGGGAGGGAGTCCAGAAGAGCAACACACAGTCACGGAAGAGACCGGACCGGATCAGGAAAAAAGCGATTCCAGCTCAATACCCTGGATCAACCATGAACGAATTTCTCTCGTCCTGCAGATCCGGAACATGCCCACGTCGTCAGTAAACAGAGGACATGACTGCTGCATTGGTAAGCATGAAGAAAATAGGTATCAAAACCGGGACCTCCTCCATAAAGGGCAATGGTCTTCGCCGTCCCGATAATCCGATCTTCCGGAACAAACGTATAACGGGTTTCCCCGTCACAAATTTTATATGATTGCCGTGTAGACAACCTGTTATGTCTACAACTTCTGTTTACAGCATCCGTATCGATACCCGGGTCCGTGCGATAATCGAAGAAATCAATGATCCCTTGTGGCAGGAGGAGATCCGTACCCTGATCGAGCAGGCGGCAAGGAGAAAACGCAAAGCACAGATCCTTGCCCGGGCGCGGGAAGCACACGGTTCTCTAAAAGAGGGCGCTCCCGCCGCAGAATCTATACGGGCGGATCGCGATGCACGGTAGTCTGGTGCTGGATTCCAGTATCATAGCAGCGATCTTTTTTCCGGAGAAGATCTCCGGGAAATCTCTCGCGATAGCAGAATGTCATGACTGCATAACTGTCGATCTTGCCTATACAGAAGTTGCCAATGTTGCATGGAAGCGGATCAGCCTTACCGGTCAGGATACGGCAACGGTGAAGAACCTGCTGGACGAGTGCATGGCATTCATCCGCGAGACGTGCCAGGTACTGCCGGCACAGGACCTGATACCGTCAGCGTATGATCTGGCATGCAGCCACCGGATAACCGTATATGATGCCCTTTT
>Ga0247841_10011261_pt1 | contig 11944 bp, 14 predicted proteins | sample LaCruzMarch2015__2_FD_192410 | JGI IMG/M metagenome (GOLD analysis project Ga0247841, IMG submission 192410) | Freshwater microbial communities from meromictic Lake La Cruz, Castile-La Mancha, Spain - LaCruzMarch2015_18m | ecosystem: Environmental > Aquatic > Freshwater > Lake | place: Spain...
GAAGCACCTTCTCAGCTCCTAAAGAAACTCAGCAATAGTAAAGTACTTAAAGTTAAAATTGAAGTTGATATAGAACCGCCTTCAGGATTTGAAACTGAAGTTTGAGCAATAAATAGGGGACGGTTCTCTTTTAAGCACAGTTTTAGCTATTTATTAATATTGCCAGCAGAGTACTAACTTTTCCTGATCTTCAGATATCTCTGTTTAAATTCATAAACATAAATCATAAATAATTTCAAAAAATCTTGTTTATTATTCCCAGATGTCAATAATTATTCATTAAGAAGATTGTTTGTTCCCTCTAATGTCTGAACTACCTTCAATAACATCAGCCATAATAATTATAATATTGAAATTAAAAGGTTTTGTGCTGAATTGAGTCAAAGGCAGTCATCATATTTACTACTTACCTGAAACAAAAAATAAGAGTTGTTGTACCATTTCATAAAAAGGATCTGCCTAAAGGTACCTGCCTTGCAATTTTTAAAAGTGCAGGCATAGATATTAAAGAATTAAAAGAATTAATGTAAAAAGTGACTGGGGTGGGAGATTCTAAAAAATATATTTTACCATTATCGGCAGTATGAGTAAAATTTGCACATACTGAAGTTTCCTGTAATTGACCTCTGTATAAAATATTATTAAGGTTTTTGGTAATAACAGAAAGATCTACATCAATAAATTCTGCAATCTTTGCCTGAGTAAGCCAGATATTTTCATTTCACAGAATTATTTCTATCCTACTTTGTCGTCCGGGGGTTTATTTATTTTGACCAAATTTATCTTTAAAAAATAGGACAGATTGTTTATAACTCTTTATTTCAATGCCGATAACTTTGTTGAATCTGGTATTTTTCAAATATGGATTTTCATCAATCATATTCTCCATTGCATCACATATGGTATTTCCTTCCCCAAATCCTACCACCTGCATATTCTCAATATCCGGTTCGCAATCTTCGCTGCCTGGTTGAAATGTTAATCCCTCGTCTGTAATAAAAATAAATTTTTTCATCTATAAATTATAATCATTTTTTATATTTAAAATTTTATATTCGTTAAAATGCCATTCCGGTAATCTTGTAAAGTCCACTATTTTTAGTACTGCTTCATATTGTTTCATTAGCCTATAAAAAAACAAAAATATTTTATGCTCTAAAGTAGCAATAATCGAATTTTACTGCAATAAATGTGATTCGAATATCATATTCAGTTACTAAATGATTTAAAACTTTTCAGGAGGTGTCATACATGCTTTTAGGATAAACTGCAATTTAGCAAATCTTTGGAATAAACCTTATTTCTATCTTTTTATCACAAGCATCAGCAATTCTTTGTAAAAACAGTAAAGAGGGATTATAATTGCCACTTTCAAGTCTTGCGATACAGGACTGCGTCGTATTGATTAATCCGGCGAGCTCTCTTTGAGTTAAGTTTTTTTCTTTTCGAAGTGATAAAAGCTGGTCGATAATCTGGTAAAACGGTTCCAGCCTTTCCATCTCTTTCAACACTTCAGGATCTTTATTTATTATTTCTTTAGCTTCTTTCCAATCCATTTTAATAAACCTCTCTTTTTAAATATTCATTCATTCTGTCCCTGGAAATCTCAAGTTCTTTTTTTTGGGTTTTATAAGTTTTTTTTGAAAATGCATGCAATAAAACAAAAGTATCTTGTTTGTGCAAGAAATATATGATTCTTGAGATGTTATTACTAAATTTTATTCTCATTTCCCACAATCCTTTATACCTTTTTCCTTTTAACTTTAAAACGCTTGGGTAAATCAAATTTATTCCATGCTTTTCTAAAATATCAATTTCACTTTCTATTTTTGCTTTGTGTTTAGGCGGTAACTCTAATATATACTCCAGCACAGGAATTTCGCCATTTAATTTTTCATACGGTTCAATTTTCCATTTCATATTATCGTATAGCATATATGCTATATATGCAAGGTAAGATTATTATAGTTGCTATTGTTTTTAAGAATAATATTATTGCACTAATAATATTAGCACATATATATAATTATATATATAGGCATATACATAATTAATAATATTAGAGGTTAGGGAACTATTATAAAAATTTATATCTACTCAAATTTTAAAATTACAAATTATGATTTAAGTTGCAAAATTTCAGCAATAGCTGAAATTTACTTTGCCATACAGTGGCAGGAATCCACTGCCTTGGTCACACCTCATACCAAAAATTATGAATATTCTTAACATTGCCATACAGTTGTCAGATACCCCACGCTATAATATTAACCAAAATAGATAATTAAGCTTAAAGATTCCTTTGTTTAAAAAAATATATCATTAATTATTTGCTGTTAGCACAATAACCAGGACCGTTCTGTATCATAAATTAATTGAATTTATGATAAAATATCCCAAATATTATTTATTTTATGAATAAAGAATATTTAATAAGAAATAAATATTACTCAGGGTCTGTTATGCCTAAAAATATTCCACCAAATAATAGATTAAGGTAAAACTATGAGCAATCTGAATGCTAAAGAATATAAAACTTTTGAAGAAATAAAACATATAGGCACAGATGGTGAAGAATTTTGGTTTGCAAGAGAGTTGTCTGGAATATTGCAATATTCCAGACTGGAAAAATTTTGTAAAGGTAATTAACAGAGCAATGCTTTCCTGTAAAAACAGCGGTTATGAAATTTTAGACCATTTTTCCGAGGTCGGAAAAATGGTTGATACCTTCTCGAATGTTTTACTTTTAGCTAAAAGGCTAGCATAGTATAATTATTAAAAATTCATGTAATATGAAATCAAAAAATGCAGACATTAAATTTTAGGGTATTGTTAAAAAAAGAACCAGAGGGTGGATTTACAGTGCTTGTCCCTTCTCTGCCCGGTTGTATCACATATGGGGATACACTTGATGATTCTATAGCAAATGCCAAAGAAGCTATAGAATTATATATTGAAAGCCTAAAAACCCATGGCGAAGAGATACCAACAGAAGAAAACATGTTAGAATATACATTAACATTAAATGCGCATGTCTGAAATACCTTCAATAACATCAGCCAAAATAATTAAAATATAAAAATCAAAAGGTTTCGTGCTGGATTGAATCAAAGGCAGTCATCATACTTACTACTTACCTGAAACAAAAATAAGAGTTGTTGTGCCATTTCACAAAAAGGATCTGTCTAAAGGTACCTGCCTTGTAATTGTCATTCACCACACCGATCCATGACTACGATTACCATCGGATACACACGACCCTCTGGATGTCTCCGAGGGAATTCCGGTTACAGTTCGAGCGCCGTAGAAAAATGTCTAAAGAACCGAGGTCTTGACAGTATCGAAACTACGTTTTATTCTCAAAAACCCTTCAAACTGTGGAACTTTTTTATTTATATAGTTGTATAATAAAAGAAATCAAAATAATAAATAATTAAAGAAGAATTAGTTTATGGAAAAAGCAAATAAAAAATCCTCTAAAGTAAAAAATTATTTGGTAATAGGTATCATCATTTTGGTAGCATTAGTTATTGGATATTTATTGTTTAGTCAGACTAATACTTATAAAACACTAGTACGGCAATACATAAAGTCACCGGACTATGAAAAAGGATACAAACTCGGCCTGGAAGCTTATATGTACGGGTTGCCGTTACTTGTGACCAACTCGACGTTTCAGACAATGACGAGTGTTAATGTATCCGAGGGAGCGCTTGGGCCAGTCAATCAGTTCAACAGCGTGCGCACGCCGAACAATCCGAATAGCAAGACGGTTGTGGCTCCGGGCGCGACATCGCTCTCATCGATAGCTTGGCTTGATCTTCAAAACGAGCCTCAGGTTTTACATGTGCCCCAGGTGGCGAACCACTATTTCGTTCTTGCATTTATCGATCCATATACAGAGAATCTCATAAACCTAGGCACTGCTGGCAATACGAAATCCGGCGACTACGTGATCACCGGTCCAGGCCAGAAAAACGTGCCGATACCTGCAGGGACACAGCGGATCGATGTCGACTACTCGCGCATCTGGATCATCGGATCCACACAATTGAAGGGGTCCGACGACATCGCTAACGTCAACAAGATTCAGGACGGCTTCAGGCTGACCCCGCTCAGCAAGTTTGGAACAGCCTACCAACCGCCGGTGCCATCTGATTCTGTTACGACGGTCACTAACTATCCTTTGCCCAGCGGTATACAGTTTTTTGATGTGCTAGGGCAACAGCTCGAACTCTTCCCGCCACCGGCTAGTGATAAGGATGAATTACTCAAATTTGCTGCAGTAGGGATCGGTCCCGGCATGAAGCCATCACAGGACCCGCGGCTGAGCAGCGACACAGTGAGGGGATTAAATGATGCGGTGGCAGCCGGTCAGGATCAGATAAAGAAGTATACCGAAGAAATATTCAATGCGGACTTTGATAAACATAACGGTTATCTGCTCGGTGGCTTCGGCCAATATGGCACCAACTATAAGCTGCGTGCGGTCATCTCCCAGGTCGGCCTGGGAGCATTCACGCCTCATCAGGCGATCTACGCCATGAGCTGGAGCGATCACAAAAAGAAACCGCTAAATGGATCAACACGCTACGTATTGCACTTGCAGTCCATGCCACCCACAAACGAAGGCTGGTCTCTTACTGTGTATGACCTAAAGGGGGCTATGATTCCAAATTCGATCAACCTCTATGCCTTCACCAATACCTCTCAATTTGTGAGCAATCCCGACGGTTCGGTGGATTTCTACCTGCAGGCTGACAAACCATCGAATCCAGCTCAGGAGAAAAATTGGTTGCCAACAGCGAGCGGACAAGGATTCGAGGTCATTTGGCGATTCTTTGCACCCCAGCCGGACAAAATCACCAGTATACTTGACGGCAGCGGCTGGCAGCCACCTGCGATCCAACCTGAGCAGTGACGACTTATATAGGTTAAAATAATCTGAAGAAACAACGGCTATATGCGAGGAACGGCTGACCTAGAGTAGTAAAAAAGATAAAATACTACAAAATTGCAATTAATCATAAATTAAACTAACTGGCTTTACAGAAAGCCTTTAAATGACTTCATCCCATTTTCTACATCGATATTTGCAAGTTTGATTTAGATGGTGGTGGTGCTGATGTTGGAGTGACCTAGGACTCGGCGGAGGGATTAGATGTTGGAGGTTAAGTCTTCAAGCTCAGAGTTATTGTCAATTTTGAGGGTGTTTGTTATGCGTTTGAAGCTTTCGCGCGATTTTATACAAAAGACTAAATTAATCATATGTTTTATATTAAATTATAATATTTATTAAGTATATATAATTTAATATATAAAAAGTATTAGTGCAAATAAAAAAAAGTTTTTTTGGGAGATTAGGAATTAAGGGGAGAGATGCGTAAATTTCAATTCTATGGATAATAATAATTAAAAGACATCAATTGATAATATATGTTGCAAAATTTATCAATTGATAATATTATTTATATTAAAATTAATATTATTTACTTTTATAAGAGGTTTAATATTGGATGATGAATGGGTAGAAGAAATTGAAGCAGTAAAATTCTTTCTTAAAAAACTTAATTACCTTATAAATGACAGTAATTGTCAAATAGACATTCAAAGAAAAAGGAGAGGTGAAAATCCTCTGGATTCCAATAGCACTAATAATACAATAATTGATTTAGATTATAATAGTGAAGATATCAGGGAGGAATTGTTAACTTTAAAAATTAGCGATTATATTAAAACAGTTATAGACATAATTAGACCAAATACGCCAAATTATTGGATTTTTTCAAAAAATATTAAAGGTAAAGATATCTATATTAAATTAAAAATATGCGATATAAACAAAATTCATCTAATGTCATTTCATTATGCTGTAAAACGAATTGAAGATAAACCATATATTTAACATATAAAGAGAAATAATTTAAGGAGGGGAAATGAATTTAATAAAGGAGGTTAGCTATAGCTGTCCTCTTTGTGAAAAAACACATAAAGTAAAAGTATGTGAAGAAGAAACCAAAGCTCTTATAAAAAATAAACCTGTTGCATATAAAGAAATATTTTATTTTTGTCCTGAAAATAATGAAGAGTTTTATCCTGAAAAAATAATGGACGAGAATTTAGTTAAAGCAAGGGATAGTTATAAAACATCGTGCGGCCTTTTAACTTCTTCTGAAATTAAGGAAATCAGAAACTATTACGGCTTAAGCCAGAAGGATTTATCAAATCTTTTTGGATGGGGAGATATCACGATTCAGAGGTATGAAAACAAGGCAATCCAAGATGAAACCTATGATGAAGTTTTAAGAAGAGCAAAAGATGATCCAATGTTTGTATATGATGAATTAAAAAAACATAAAGATAAATTTAATACTGAAAGATTCAAAGATTTAGAAATATTTTTAAAAGACGAGGTTAAAAAGAAACAAACTGTTCGTTGCAATATTGAAGTTTTAAAGGCTCTATATCTGGATTACGCTGAACCAAATGAGTATAACGGAAACAAACAGTTGAATTTTAATAATATTGATCAAATGCTAAGATTCTTCTCTCAGAATAATCATGATTTATACAAGGTGAAATTAATTAAACTACTATGGTTTTCTGACGCCCTGCATTTTAAAAGAAATAATCGATCAATATCCGGGTTAGTATATACACATATGCCTTTAGGCGCTTTGCCTATAGGCTATGAAATACTTTTTCAAGCTTTTAGCAATTCTATTTTAGTTGAGGAAGAAAGTCTTAGATGTTCCGGTGAGGAAGAGGTTATTGGGTATAAAATCCAAAATCTAGAAAAAGTTAATCTAAATAAATTAACACCATCTGAAATTACAATTATTAATGAAGTAAACAATTTTTTTAAAAAAATGGGAAGTAAAAAAATTAGTGAATATATGCATGAAGAAATAGCATATAAAAAGACTCATAAAGGTGATTTAATTTCTTTCAAACTAGCCTTAGAATTAAGAGATTTTACTTAATATAAATTATTCTGATTCAAAATCAACTCCCTACTTGATGGAGATGTTTAATTTAAAAGATTTTTTAAGAATTTAGTTAAATAAATGATATATTTACCCATTCCTGTTGGATTGGGAGATTCTAAAAAAGTTCTTACAATAATAAGAATATCTGTCCCATAACTTCAAAATATAATTGCAGAAAAAAAGTTTTTTATTAAGTAATTATGGCTATTGATATAAAAGAATTAGAACAATTTTTAAATTCAAGATTTTCTGACGTTAAGGAAAGTCTTGTAATAGGATATGCACATATAAAAGGACTTCTTAGCGGAGATCTAAGTGATTACAAATATTGTATTGTAATCGGTAAAAAGCTTGATAGTACAATAATCGATTCAATAAAAAATGGTCCTACATTTGAATATCTTGAACTCTACAATAGAGTAAATGCAGAATTGAATCAAATTGGTTTAGAACTATCCGATTATCTTCATTCAAAAGAGATACCCAATAAACTTATTAAACCTACAGGTATTAGTAAGGATGTGAAAAATTATAATCCAAGTACGCTTACTTATTATTTTTCTCATAAAATGGCAGCAACAAGAGCTGGTCTTGGCTGGATTGGCAAAACTGATTTGATGGTTACTAAAAAATTCGGACCAAGAGTAAGATTTGTTTCAGTTCTTCTTAAAGACCATATTCAAAAAAATGGAATACCTATTGAAAAAATTGTTGTGCCTATAATAAAAAGCAACTGCGGAAGTTGTAGCATATGCATCGAATTGTGCCCTGCTAAAGCAGGTAATGGTAAAGAATGGGATATAAATACGGACAGGGATAGTTTCTTTAATGCATATTCTTGTATGGAAAAATGCAGGGAACTTTCATTTAAGAATATGGGAAAGAATGAGACTATTTGTGGGATATGTGTGGAAGCCTGTCCTATAGGAAAATAGTAATTTGGCTGGGAAGAGGTAGTGAAATTTCGAACTGGTTTTTTAGAGAAATAATTAAATTTAATTACTGCCATTTTTATAGTATTAATTTAATGTAACCATGGAAAGAAATATAGAGATTATTAAACTAGATGCTCCCCATAAGAAAAGAGCATCCGCTGTTGTCGCAGCAGCTTTTTATGATTATCCCATGTTTACTTGTTATTTTCCTGATCCTGGAAAGCGAGCTCGTGTTTTACCCTGGTACCTGGGAAACGCACTGAACTGTGCGCAACGCTACGGTGAGGTATATACAACCCCTGAGGTTTCAGGTGTGATTTTTACTTTGCCTCCTGGCCATACCAAAATTTCTCTGCGAGAGTATATTAGAAACGGTTATTTGCTTAGTCCTTTGATATTAGGATTACGTGATTATATGCGATCACAGGAATGTGAAAAGTTCGTTGACGATACGCACGAAAAGATAATGAATCATCGACCTCATGATTATTTGTGGGGGTTAGCAGTTGATCCCAGCCAGAAACAAAGGGGAGTAGGATCTGCCCTGTTAAAACCGTTTGTCGAAAAAGCCAATGCAGAAAATATGCCAGTTTACCTTGAAACACACGATGAAACAAATGTTGCATATTACCAAAGGACTGGTTTTTCTCTGGTTCATACTGACAAGATTTTAAAATTTAATCTTTCATTTTGGTGCATGGTACGTGAGCCAGACAACTGCATTAGTTCACAAATAGAAACTATGGATTAGCTTATCCTCCTTTTTCTGTGTCTTAAGGCATGGCTGGGCATAGTAGCCAAAGTTAAAACCAAAATATTGAATTAAAGGATGACTTATTTATACCGGAAGTAAGCTTGCAGGCTTAATAAAAATTACTCCAATTTATATCATGTGGTATACTTTTTTATATGATTCAGGATAATAAAAATATCGTAGTTGACCTTGATAATACTTTGCTGGATTTTAGATTTCCATATATAGGTGTACCTATCGAAGGTTCGGTTGAGGCAATAAATACCCTTACCACTATGGGATACAAAATAGCCGTCTATAGCTGCAGAAACAATCCAAAACTATTTTCTTCTGATGAATCGATGAAGCAGAATTTAAAGGATACAGAGGCTGCGCTTAGGAACTACGGTTTTAAGGGACTTGCAATGGATAAGGGAGATACTGGAAAACCTTGTGCCCTGTATTATGTAGATGATTCTGGAATAGAGTTTAATGGATGGGAAAAATTACTATCTAAATATAAATTTTCCGAGGGAATAGCCATAAGTATTGGCATAGAAAACTGCATACTTGATAAAGATGTTTCTGGTATTCATAAGAACAAAAGGTTAAAACCAGGTGATAAGATCCTTGATTTTATGGGTAGCACAGAACTTATAGCAAATTTGTTCAGGATATCTCAAACAGAAGAAAAACTTAAAAAGGACTATATACCAGCAGCCAGGCAGATTGAATATGGCATTCTCTGTAGTAGGGATAATTGTCTGGTTTTCTAAGCTCCCCGCCTATAACTTGAGTAATTATGCAAATATCGTCCTTAAAAGAGAATCGTCCACTAATAGTCCCATTTTCCCATCATCTGCAGTATGTGCAAAACTGGCACATACTGCAGATTCCTGCGACTCACCACTTTTGAAAATATTTTTAAGGTGTTTGGTAATAACAGAACGATCTACATCAAAAAATTCTGCAATCTTTGCCTGGGTAAGCCAGATATTTTCATTTTGCATAAATTGGTTTGTAAAGTAATAAAACTTATGATATATTATTTTATGATTAGAAGGCTATAATATTATAAATATATATCATATAAGGAATAAAAAAGATGCCAGTTATTAAAAATATGGAAATCGTAATGAACACAATAAAAGGATATGCGGTCAGAGAACCAATACTGACAGCTGATATTGCAAGGAATTTGGCGAAAGCACGAAAGATACCAGGCAAACAAGCAAAAGCAGCAGTTGCTGTTTGCGTGCAGCGAATAATTCAAAAAAAAGAAATTGCAAATCTGCATTTTTATAAAAACGGTGTTTATTATCTTGCCGAGCAAACAGTTTTTGGCACAACTAAAATTGACAATGAAAAATTAATAGAACTGAAATATTTAATGGAAGATAATGGCTATGAAACCGGACCGCTTTTCCTAAATAAAATAGGACTGACTACACTTATGCCCAACGTGCGCTATATTGCAACTAATAAAGCAAAAGAAAATACCAGAGTGGATAGAGATTTAAATATTGTACTTAAAAAACCACGCACGCAAATTAATAGAGAGAATAAACGATATCTGCAATTGCTGGATGTCCTGGATTATATGGAAAAAGCGCCACTGGATGCAAAAAATCCATTAGCAGTATTGGCAGGATTTGTGCAAGAATACAAACTTAAATATGATAAAATACTTGCACTGGCTAATAGATATTACAGTGAAAGAGTTATTATAAAAATTGCCGGCGTTGCAGAAGAAGGAGCGAAGTTATATTGCTAACATTGCATGAAGATATAAACGCATTTAGAGTTTTACTGGAAAATGTTCACGACAGAACTGGATATAGGCTTGATGTATTAGAAAAAGACTATTATGTTACGCTTTTGCTAAGGCAATTAGCTGATAAACAAATAAACGGCTTAAAGGCATATTTTAAAGGCGGGACCGCACTATATAAAGCTCTAAAAAATATCAGACGTTTTTCAGAAGATGTTGATTTATCAGTAGATACGAGGAACTGCTCAAGAACACAATCTGACAAAAGTTTGCGTCAGGCCACTAAGGAATATGTTTTTTTTAATCGATCCACAAATGAAGGCTTTACAAATAGATCAGAAGTTATGGCGGTGTATACTTACAGACCTCAAATGGAGTTTGACACAAATGATTCCTTGCAAAGATTTGGCAAAATAAGGGTCGAAGCCACATCATTTACAATAAGTGAGCCATATGCTGCTTTGGAAATTACACCGACTATATATGATGAAGCTACAAATGTGGAAAAACAAATTCTTTCAGAAAAATATAAAATCATACCTTTTAATGTACAAACTATGACTATCGAACGAATATTTATTGACAAGCTTTTTGCGGCGGAAGCATATGCAAGAAATGCCCATATTGATAAACGCGCTTTTGATGCAGCAAAACATATTTATGATCTGTGTGTCTTGATCGACAATGACATTATTAGTTCTTTTATTAAAAACAAAGAACTTTTTCATAAAATTATCGGTATACGTCTTGAAGAAGAAATACAACGAAGGGATGGTATTCCAGGCGTTGAATTGAAATCTTTTTCCTTCTTTTTTAATGCACTTGATAATGTTCACATAATAAAAGCGTATGAAATTATGCAAAATCAATATGTTTTAAAAGCAGAAGATATAATTTCGGTAGAAGTTGCAATTCAAAAATTAATAAAGCTTGCTGATCTCCTTGAAATACCAAAAGAAGTTTGAGTATTGTTTATTCGTATACTCATCTTAATTTATTAATTGCAAATAATTATTATTGAATATTTAAAGCAATGGATAAAATTAATTAATGAATTATAATAATAAGATAATCTATCCTATAACTTCAAAATATAATTGCAGGAAAAAAGTTTTTTATTAAGTAATTATGGCTATTGATATAAAAGAATTAGAACAATTTTTAAATTCAAGATTTTCTGACGTTAAGGAAAGTCTTGTAATAGGATATGCACATATAAAAGGACTTCTTAGCGGAGACCTAAGTGATTACAAATATTGTATTGTAATCGGTAAAAAGCTTGACAGTACAATAATAGATTCAATAAAAAATGGGCCCACTGTTGAATATCTTGAACTCTACAATAGAGTAAATGCAGAATTGAATCAAATAGGTTTAGAACTATCCGGTTATCTTAATTCAAAAGAGATACCCAATAAACTTATTAAACCTACAGGTATCAGTAAGGATGTGAAAAATTATAATCCAAGTACACTTACTTATTATTTTTCTCATAAAATGGCAGCAACAAGAGCTG
>Ga0247841_10011262_pt1 | contig 11943 bp, 13 predicted proteins | sample LaCruzMarch2015__2_FD_192410 | JGI IMG/M metagenome (GOLD analysis project Ga0247841, IMG submission 192410) | Freshwater microbial communities from meromictic Lake La Cruz, Castile-La Mancha, Spain - LaCruzMarch2015_18m | ecosystem: Environmental > Aquatic > Freshwater > Lake | place: Spain...
TTTCCCTACTATGTTTGGATCAAGTATTGTTGAAGAAGAATCAAGTGGATCAACTGCGGGATAAATTCCTAATTCTGAAAGTGAACGATTAAGAACAACAGTAGAGTCTAAGTGAGAGAATGTTGTTGCTGGGGCTGGGTCAGTAAGGTCGTCAGCTGGCACATAAACAGCTTGAACAGAAGTAACTGATCCTTTATCTGTAGAAGTAATACGTTCTTGTAAGTTTCCCATTTCTGTTGCAAGTGTTGGTTGATATCCCACAGCAGAAGGAATACGTCCAAGCAATGCGGATACTTCAGAGCCTGCTTGAGTAAAACGAAAGATATTGTCGATGAAAAGAAGAACGTCTTTGTTTTCTTGATCACGGAAATATTCAGCCATTGTAAGACCAGATAAAGCCACGCGAAGACGAGCACCAGGTGGTTCATTCATTTGTCCGAAGACCATGGCTACTTTTGGAAGCACTCCAGATTCTTTCATTTCGTGGTAAAGGTCATTTCCTTCACGAGTTCTCTCTCCAACTCCAGCAAAAACAGAATATCCTCCATGATTTGAAGCGATATTATGAATCAATTCTTGAATAACAACAGTTTTTCCAACTCCAGCTCCACCGAATAGTCCAACTTTACCTCCTTTAACGATAGGACAAATAAGATCAATAACTTTGATACCAGTCTCCAATATCTCAACTTTCGTTGCTTGTGAGACGAAATCTGGGGCTTTACGATGTATTGGTAGGTGTTTGCCATCATCTTTAAGTGGTAATCCATCAATAGGTTCACCAAGAACATTAAACATTCTTCCTAGGGTTACTCCTCCTACTGGGACAGAGATTGGGTTACCTGTGTTAGTAACTTCCATTCCACGAGAAAGACCATCTGTTGAATCCATAGAAACAGTACGAACAGTATTTTCTCCTATGTGTTGTTCGACTTCAAGCATGATTTTCTTTCCGTTATTATCAACAGAAAGAGCACTATATACATCTGGGACTCCTCCTTCAAAGATGACATCTACGACTGGACCAATAATTCTTTTTATTACACCTGTTGTTTTCATAAAATTTTCTTAATTATTAATTATTAATTCTTAATTATTAACCGACGCCATTCCCGCACTAATTTCTGATATTTCTCTTGTGATACTTGCTTGACGAGCTTTGTTAAATACTAGGGTTAGATCATCAATCATTTCTCCGGCAGCTTCATTTGCATTTTTCATGGCTATCATTCTCGATGATTGTTCTGATGCATTTGATTCGAGGATCATTTGGTATATTTGCATTCTAACCAATTTTTCTATTAATGTATCAAGCAGTACGGATGGATCTCCCTCAAAAATATAAGGAGTCTCACTTTTTGGTTTTGATTGTTCTTTTATGTTTAATTCTATTGTTTCTCTTAATTCATTTTTAGAAATTGGTAAAATTTTTCTAACAACAGATTTCTGGGTTAAGGCTGAAATGAAATCAGTGTAAGCTACATATATTGTAGAGTATTTATTATTTTTAAATTCTTCAGTTAATAATTTTGAAAGAGGAAGAATATCTCGTAAACTTATATTATCTGGCATATCTGTAAAACTAGCCACAACATTTTGACCTATTCTACGCATAGCATTGTCCCCTTTTTTGCCGATTGTAATAATATCTATATTTTCTGCTAAAATATTTTTTTTATTAGCTTCATTGAGATTTTGTTTTTGTAAATTTTCTTTTATCATTGTGATAGTCTTTTTTATAATTTGAGAATTATAACCACCACAAAGACCTCTATTTGAAGTAATAAGTAATATTAGACATTTTTCTGAATTTTCATTTTCTTTAAAAAATTGGTGGGTTAGGTTTTCTAGTCTTTCTGATAAAGAGGTCAAAATATCCCATGAATGTGATGAATAAAGTCTTGAAGACAAAGTTTGTGATACTGCTCGTTTCATTTTTGAAGCAGCAACAAGTTCCATCGCTTTCGTGATTTTTTTTGTACTCTTCACACTCTTTATTCTTCTTTTGATTTCTTTAGTTGATGCCATAATAATTAGGTTCTAGTATTTAGGTTCTAGTTGCTAGTAAATCCACTTTTAAAATCTCCTATTGCTTTTACCAATTCGGCTTCACCTTGGTCTGTCCACATTTTTACTTCTATTACTTCTTTATAAAATCCTTTTGCATTTTGACGAGCATATTCCAATAAACCTTCCTCAAAAGATTTAATTTTATCAATTGCAATATCATCCAAATAACCTTTAGTTAGGGCATATAGAATTACAACTTGATCCTCTGTAGCAATAGGAGCGTATTGAGGTTGTTTAAGAACTTCAACAGCACGTTTTCCACGTTCTAGTTGGTTCTTTGTATTTTCATCAAGATCAGAACCAAATTGAGAGAAAGCTTCAAGTTCGCGATATTGCGCAAGATCAAGCTTTAGTGTTCCGGAAACTTTTTTCATGGCTTTGATTTGAGCATTTGACCCAACACGAGAAACTGAGAACCCTACGTTTACCGCAGGACGAATTCCTTTGTAGAAAAGATCTGTTTCAAGAAAGATTTGTCCATCAGTAATTGAGATTACGTTTGTAGGAATATAAGCAGAAAGGTCGCCTGATTGAGTTTCGATAATTGGCAAGGCTGTGATTGATCCACCACCGTATTCTTTATTTCTTCGACAGGCACGTTCAAGTAATCGAGAATGTAAATAGAAAACATCTCCAGGGAAAGCTTCACGGCCTGGTGGGCGACGAAGAAGAAGTGAGATTTCACGGTAAGCCACAGCATGTTTTGATAAATCATCGTAAATGATTAAAACATCTTTACCTTGGTCCATAAAGAATTCAGCAATAGAAACTCCTGTATAAGGTGCGATATATGATAAAGCGGCAGAATCAGAAGCTCCAGCTGAAACAATGATTGTGTAATCCATAGCGCCGCCTTCTTCTAATCTTGTTTGTAGTTTACGAAGTTTTGAATCTTTTTGACCAATAGAAACATAAATACATACCATGTTTTGACCTTTTTGGTTTAAAATTGCGTCAATTGCGATAGCGGTTTTACCTGTTTGACGATCTCCGATGATAAGTTCGCGTTGTCCACGTCCAATAGGAATAAGTGCATCAATTGCTTTTATTCCAGTTTGAACAGCTTGGTCAACTGATTGTCTAGTGATAACACCAGGAGCAACTTTTTCCATAGGATTTAATTTGTCAGTTTTTATATCCCCCTTACCATCAATAGGATTTCCAAGAGCATTTAGAACTCTTCCTATTTGTTCGTTTGAAACAGGAACAGAAAGTATTTTACCTGTTGTTTTTACAACATCCCCTTCACGTATTTTTGAGAAATCACCTAAAATAATAACTCCAACGAAATCTTCTTCTAGGTTTAGAGCAACTCCTATTTCTCCGTTAGGAAACAGAACCATTTCAGAGGCTTTAATATCAGAAAGATCTGATATTTTTGCAATACCATCAAAAACTTCAATAACGTGACCTATTTTTTCAGCCTTAACTTCATCTTTGAAGTTTTCTATTTGTTTTCTTAAACTTTCTACAATGTAATTTTTAATCATATTAATTTTTTATCAAGAAATTTTGTAATTTTTTTATTTTATTCTTTAACGTCATATCTATCACTTCATCTTCGACCTCCAATTTTATCCCTCCTAATAATTTTGAATCTATTTTAAATTCTAAAACTGTATTTTGGGCTTTATATCTTTTTTTAATAAAATCTTCTATCTCATCAATCATCTTTTTATCTAAATTTATTCTAGAACTAACTTTCGCTCTGACAACTTCTTCGTTTTTATCTACTATTTTTTCTAATTTTAACAAAATTTCTTTTGAGCGGCTCATTAGATTTTTTCTTTTAATTAAATCAATTGCTTTTTTTGATATATTATCAAGATCTGCCTCGCCTTTTTTATTGACAGAAGACTCATATATTGCAGAAGCTATATTGTTGATGGAAATAGTTGCCATAAATTTATATATTTTTTATTTTATTCATTGTATCTATATCAAATTTTTCACTAGGATGAGATTCAAGTAATTTTTCTGTAGCTTTAACAACTAGAGATACTATCTCTTCTTTTGCTTCTTCTAGTATTTTTGATTTTTCAGACTCTAATATTTTTTTACCATTTAATATCATGTTGTCGACTTCTTTTTTGGCATTTTCTATCATTTCAGCTTTTTTATTTTCAGCTTCTTGTTTGCCCTCTTGAAAAATAGTATGAGCTTCTGTTTTAGCACGAGTTACTATTTCATTGTATTCTTTGTTAGTATTTTTAAGTATTTCAGCATTAGTCTTTGCGTCATTTATTCCACCCTCAATAAGTTCTGTTCTTTCAGACATCATTTTTTTAAGAGGCTTTACTATCAAAAAGTATAAGACAAAAAGAACAATAACAAAGTTTATAGCTTGAGCTATAATTATTTTCCAATCTATGTGGAATGTGTTTATAAATGAATCCATATTTGAATAATTAACAATTAATAATTAAAAATTAAAACAAAGAAGCTTTAGCTCCTTACTCCTAGCCATTTAAAAATAATTAAATGACTAGATGTAAATAGCAAAACTACTTAATTGAAAATGCGATAACAAGAGCGTAAATAGCGATAGCTTCAGCAAAAGCTGATGCCAAAAGCATAGGGACAAAGACTTTACCAGAAGCTTCAGGATTACGACTTATAGCTTCCATAGCTTTTGATCCTATCCAACCGATAGAGATAGCTGGGAAAATAGAACCAATCGCAATAGTTAAGCCTTTTACAATAACCGGGATATTTCCTTCCATATTTTATTTTTTTTATTAATTTATAATAATCGACTTTTTAATTAATGTGCTCCACTTACTTGCCCTTCTTTACTATGCTCCTCGGACCCTTCATGTTCATGGTCCATACTAGAAATAGTATAGTAAACAAGAGTAAGAATGGCAAAAATAAATGCTTGTATTACACCAACCAGTACTTCCAGTATCATAAACGGTGTTGGTAGTGCATAAGCTATAATTGCTCCCATAGAAGCAAGCAAGACTTCCCCGGCAAATACATTTCCGAAAAGACGGAAAGAAAGTGATGCAATTTTAGAAATTTCTCCTACTAATTCAAGTAAGCCAATTGCAAAAGTAATAGGAGCTGTCATTAATACAGCAGGATCTTTCTTTATCTTTGTAAATATACCACCAAGTGCATCTAGATTAACATATTTATTTATAGTTTTCCATAGCCCAATAGTAATTATTCCAAAGATATTTGCTCCAAGGACTGACATAATAGCAAGAGATAATGTGCCATTTACATCAGCTGTTCCTGATCTGAATATAGGTATAAAAGCTTTTCCGTGTTCAGTCATTTCAATTAATCCAAAACCTCCAACAGGAAGAATCCCAAACCAATTATTTATAAGAACAAAAATAAATATAGAAAAAACCACCGGGAAAGCTTTATTAGTGATAGCTCTACTGTTTGTAACTTGATCACATAGAGATTCTGCTCCTTCAATTAGTATTTCAAAAAGATTTTGAATTCCTCTTGGAATTTTTTTGATACTTCTTTTGACTGCAATTGCTATTACAATAATTATAATAACTACTACCCAACTTGTAAAAAGAGCATTTGTTACAGTAAAAGACCCAAAATGGGCTATTGGTTCTGCATATAAAGTAGATTCATGAGATATTTTTTCTTCAGCTCCCACTATTTCTGTTAATTCTTTATTTTCTTCTGTAATTATTTCTTCTGTTATTTCTGTGCTCATAAATTATTTTTTTCTTTATTTTCTATTTCTTTTATGTAAACTTTTATGTTTTTCCAAATACTATAAATTGAAGTTAAGAAAGCAATAAATGTTAAAATTAAAAATATCCAAGGATCAGTATTATATTTTTTATCAAAATATTTACCAACAATTAAGGCTATAATTATTGGAATAGATATTAAAGCAGAAATTTTTGCAAAAATCAATAAACCTGGCCTCCACCATATATTATTATTCATATTTTTCATACAATTAAAAGGCTTAAAATAGCCTTTGCGTGATGAAATTCATCCGCTGTGCGTGTGGAAGGAATCGAACCTTCGACCTCTGTCTTATCAGGACAGCGTTCTACCACTGAACTACACACGCAATGACTTCTCACATTCAAGCCAACAACTACAAACACAATGACTTCTCACATTCAAACCAACAACTACACACGCAATGACTTCTCACATTCAAACCAACAACTACACACACAATGACTTATCACATTCAAACCAACAACTACACACGCAAGGACTTCTCACATTCAAACCAACAACTACAAATACGATGTTATATATCAAAAAATAACATAACAACTATACCAAAAATATTTTATATTTGCAATTTAAAATAAAAAATCCCCTATTCTTTCGAATAAGGGATTTTTTATTAAGATAATATAATTATCTATTTCCACGGAAACCACCTCCACCTTGTGGACGCTCTTCCATAGGACGAGCTTCGTTTACTGTAAGATTACGACCTTCGTAATCTTTACCATCAAACATTGAGATAGCTGTAGCTGCGTCGGCATCGTTTTCCATTTCTACGAAACCGAAACCTTTTGAACGGCCAGTCATTTTATCCATGATAATGGTTGCTGAGCTAACCTGCCCTGCAGCACTGAAATGAGACTTGAGCTCATCATTGGTAGTCTTATAAGGAAGACCACCTACATACAACTTTTTTGCCATATATGACAATGTATTCTCATAGTGATACTTGCATATCATCTACTTGAAGAAAACTAATTTATAAATGTAATCGCATAGCCGATTTTCATTTACATACTCAATGTTTAAAGCAACGAATATGAAACAAATACCAAAACATATAGCTAACTACTGGGGAGAATTATAACAGATATGGTTTGGTATAGCAAGTAAAATTGCTGATTCATTATGCGTGTATATATTTCTATTAAAATTGAATATATAATAAATATCAAGGACTACCCTTGATATTTAAAAAACAGAAAGATTCAATATGTGAGATAAAAGATCTTTTTGTATATAAACATCATATTAATATGGTTGGTGATAAACAAAAAAGCCCATCTGTAGACGGGCTTTTAAAGATATTAAATATCGAGGACTACCCTTGATATTTATTATTCTGAGCTAATGTATCCTTCTTCCTCTTTGCAAAAAGTTCTTGTCCTAACCCGCCCTTTAAAACCGCGGTAATACTTATTTAGGACGCTAGAAATAGCATAATGAACTCTAAGCGCTAGACGATCAAGAACTTCCTTCGTTCTTTCGGGTCTTTTATCGATGATAATTTCAGCACTAAAAGATCCATCTAAAAAGAGAAGATCGCAGTGAGAATACATTACATCAACAAAAATATCACGGTCTTTAATTTGAAGATCTAACTCTTCTGCAGAAATGACCGCTTCTCTTGTTTGATTTATCAATTTTTGACTTAAGACAGCATTTTCGCTGAACTGAAGTATTAATGTAATACTGATCATTTGTCATTTTTTTAAAAGGTTATTTTAAAAACTATTTTTTATTACATTACATTTTTAAACTTGTAAAGTCAATAGATTTGAGTTCAAATTAATACATAAAAAATAACCATTTTAAAATATGGGGAAAAATTTTGATATATTTTATTCTTCTTCTGCTTCACCAATTACACCAGAGGATAATGCATCTATAATTTTATCAATACCCCCTTCCATTATTATTGGAATATTTGACCAAGACTGGCGGATGCGATGATCTGTTACCCTATCTTGAGGAAAATTATAAGTACGAATCTTTTCTGACCTATCAGCAGTTCCAATTTGATTTTTTCTATCTCCTGAATATTTGCGAGCATCTTCTTCATCTTTTATCATCTGGAGTTTAGATGTTAGCATCATCATCGCCTTTTCCCTGTTTCCAAGTTGAGTTCTCTCTGTTGTGCAACGAACATCTTCTCCTGTTGGTTTGTGGATTAGGCGAACAGCGGTTTCAACTTTATTAACATTTTGTCCTCCAGCCCCACCTGAACGTGAATATTCTATTTCTAGATCAGCAGGATTGATTATAATAGTAGTTTTTTTCTTGAGGGGTAAAACAGCAACTGATGCAGTAGAGGTGTGTATTCTTCCATTTTTTTCTGTTTGAGGAACACGCTGTACTCTATGAACGCCAGTTTCATATCGAAGTATTTTATAAACATCTTTACCTTTTATTTCAAAAGAGCCTTCTTTGTACCCTCCTGCACTACTTAATGATTCATTCAATATTTTCCATGACCATTTATTTTTTTCCGCAAATCTCTCATACATATGAGCCAATTCCCAAGCAAATAAAGATGCTTCATCTCCACCTGCCCCAGCTCGTACTTCAAGAATAATTTCATTAGGAAATTCCTCCTCCTCTGTTTCTTTTTTTATCATTTCTTCTAATTGTCTTTCTATTGCTTCTTTTTGAAATTTTATATTTTGTAATTCTTCTTCTGCCAGCTCCTTAAGACTTTCATCTTGTAAAATCATTTCATTTACCTTTTTTTCTTCATCCAAAAGACGCTCATATTCAAGAGCAAAATAACTTGTTTTGTGGTCTTTTTTTAGTTGTTCTAAATCTAATTGCATGAAAATATTATAGCACACCACTTCGCCTTTCGGGCACTCCTTTCCCAAAGAAGGAGAGGAATTCAAAGCCCCCTCCTTGTGGAGGAGGGGGCTGGAGTGGTGATTATTTTTTTGTTTTTGTAACAGCTGCAGCGCGCTTTTTGAAACGATCTACACGTCCGGCTGTGTCTAATACTTTTTCATTTCCAGTATAGAAAGGATGACATTGGCTACAAATTTCAACATTTATTTTGTCCATAGTTGAACCAACAGGAAAAGTTGCTCCACATGCACATGTAACTTCTGATTTATTATTATATTTTGGGTGTATATCTTTTTTCATCCCGTTTAGAAACAGGTCGCGGTTTTCAAATTAAAAACCTTCCTGTTGAATTAAAATTTAAATAATTGTTTTGTTAAATATTCCCATTAACTAACTGCGACCGCGGTTTCTAACGGGATCATATATTTTGTGATATTATCATTATTTTATTAGTTTTGCAAGAGATCCATGTTTGCTTGAATACCTATTTTTAATTTCATTACACTATTACTATAACTACAAGTTGCTCCACCAGTACCATAATATTTACAAGCGGCTTTGTGTTGAGCGCTAGGAATATTACCTACACCACCTAAATCTGTTAGATACATAGCTGAAGCCATAAACGCATCTTTTGGATTCCATGGACTAGCTTCACGACCTAAAGAAGTTTTTAATCTATTTTCAAATATTTTCCAAGTAGAAGGGATGAATTGTGCAGGCCCCATAGCTCCACCCCAACCAAAAGGTACATCATTTTTCTTTGTTTTTGGGTTATATCGATAATCTTTAATCCAACAAGAAACTCTAGTGCTAGAATAATCTATTCCTAATTTAGTCGTAATATTTAAAAATATTGGAATATCTCGTGTTGGGCTCATAACTCTAATTTGAGCGCTACCTGTATTTGCTCCTTTTCCATTGCCTGTATTTGTGTCTGTTAGATAACATTGTCCTACATTAGAACCTAAGTTAGTTTCTTTTGTTATAACCGCAAGCAAAAAGGCTGGATCTATACCTGTTTGTTTTTGAGCTTCTTTTGCATAAACTAAAGCTGTCTCGAAATTGATTTTTGTTGAACTACCAACAAGATTAAATATTGCTGCTAAAATTTCAGATTTTCTTTTGGCTTTTTCCGCTAGAACTTTTTGATACTCAGATTCTTTACCCTTACTAACTTCAAGTAATTTTTTCTTTTCTACTTCACTTAATTCTACTTTTGCTTTTTGATTTTCTAATTCAAATTTTGTATCTGTCTCTTGGTCTTTTTTTATTTCAAGATTTTTTCTTTCAGATTCTGTGAGGACACGAACTCCACGAATTTCATTAACAGAATCTTGAATCCCTTTTTTGATTGCAGCAAAAGCATCTATATCTCCATACGCATCCGAAATATTATCTTCTGATAATATTAAAACAAGAATAGATTTGTCGTCTATTTGTCTCTCTTTTCTTATTAATTGAGCTAAAGATTCTTTTTCTTTCTCTATTTTTGTTGATAAAGCTTCAATTTTTTTACTTTTTGCATTAATTTCACCTCCTAATTTTTGAATAACCAAATTTTTGGCCTTTATATCTAATTTTGATTTTTGTATTTGAGCATTTAATATTGAAATATCTCGAGAAATTGATACAGACTTACCTTTTTGGCTATCTAATTCTTGCTGTTTGGCTACTATTTCTTTTTCTAATTTTGATAATTCTGCTTCTAATCTTACTTTATCAGCTTGGGCATTTTCCAATACAACATCAGCTTTAACAGTAGGTACTTGGTAGATTATTGATCCTATTATAAATAGACCAATAAATATAAAGAAAAAATATTTTTTTATAAATAAACTCATCTTTATATTATATCATAAAAATACCCTGATTTGCATCAAGGTATTTTTATTAATAAATAATTAAAGTTATTATTAAGCTTTTTCTTCTATTTTATCCTCTTCTTTTTTACCTTTCTTTTCAACTTCAATAGAAGACAAGTCAACTGGAGCTACTTCCTCAACTTCTTCTTTAATAGGTGCTATTAAAGCGATAACTTCATCCATATTTGTTTTCATTGTGACACCTTTTGGTAAGACGATATCTTTAATATGTATTTGATCATCTAATGCTATTAATTTTGAAAGATCTATAATTATATTGTGAGGAAGATCTTTTGGAAGAGCTTCTATCTCTACTTCATGTAATACTTTTACCAATACTCCTAATCCATTTTTTTCTGCTCCTGCAATTCCTGTAAATTCAATAGGAATATTTACCTCTATTGTTTTATTCATATCAATAGCAAGAAAATCAATATGAATTGGAAATCCTTTAACAGGATCAACTTGTACATCATGAATGAGTACGTCTATTTTTTGAGTTGCAGTTTTTGAAGTTTTATCATTTTCTAATTCTAAAACTATTGTACTTGACTCACCTGCTGTTTTTAATATTTTTTCAAAATCTACACTCAAAACGGAAATTAGTTGGTTTTCCACTTGAGCGCCATAGACGACACCAGGAACCATACCGTTAGATCGTATGATAGCTAGCTTGTCTGCCTTACTTCGCTTTGTTGCGGTTAATATATTCATGGGTGTCATAATAACATTAAAAATGTGTACTTGCAAGTATTTTAAATAAAAAAGCTCCTCTATTTTCACAGAGAAGCTTTTTATTTTAATCAATCAAAATGTGGAACTATTTGTCCTTTTATATTTATCAAAAAAACCTGATCTCCTTTTTTGACGCAACTTACAGGTTCTTTTTCTCCATGAAAATCAGACGCACAGTCAAATTTTGTTTCGATTATTATTTCTTTTGTTTTATTGTCAATAAAACCAATTTTCCCTAATTTCTTGACTCTCCTTATTTCTTTTTCGCAAAAATCCATTTGATCATATTTAGAGTCAATCTTTTGAAAATTTTTATCAACAAATATAACTTCTATTAAATTTGATTTAACAAAATTATAATTTCTTTCTAAAATCATATTTCCGTTTTTAAAGATATGAACTGGAAAATTAACCTCGTACCAATTCCTTTTTAGGTAGTCTTTATTTATTTTTCTATCAATTCTATTTTTAAACAAAAAAGATGTCATAAAAATAGATCCCCAAAACATTGTTGAGAGAAAAAATGAACTTGCTTCACTTAATTCTCTTTCAAGGAAATAAAATAAAGAATAAACAAACATTATTACAATAACTATCCTTATTAGGATTATCATTGTTTCATTTTGGCTAAAATAATTTATTATTATTGCAATCGATATGCATATTAGCCAAAGCGGGAAAAGAATAATTATATATTCCATAATTTCAC
>Ga0247841_10011263_pt1 | contig 11941 bp, 11 predicted proteins | sample LaCruzMarch2015__2_FD_192410 | JGI IMG/M metagenome (GOLD analysis project Ga0247841, IMG submission 192410) | Freshwater microbial communities from meromictic Lake La Cruz, Castile-La Mancha, Spain - LaCruzMarch2015_18m | ecosystem: Environmental > Aquatic > Freshwater > Lake | place: Spain...
CTGGGCCGTCACATTCACCTTCGGTCCGGCCTTGTCAGCTCAGCCATTTACTGGGGAAAGGCCAGCAAGGAGGAGGTCAAGAGCCGGGAGTTCATCGAAGAAGAGATCATCGATCTGCTGCAGATACAAGCGGTTCGCAATGAGGTCACAGGATGGCTTCCGTACGGCATGCAAAAGCGGATCGAGTTGGCCCGTGCCCTCGCGTTGCAGCCTGAAGTGATCCTCCTGGACGAGCCCCTCGCAGGTCTCAATCTGGAAGAAGTGGAGGAGATGGCCCGCTTTATCATAGACATCAACAAAGACGAACGATGGAAGGTCACGTGTGTGCTGGTGGAACACAATATGGGGGTTGTCATGGACCTCTCCGATCGCGTTATGGCCCTGAACTTCGGTGTCAAGATTGCCGAGGGGACCGCTTCCGAGATCCAGGACAATCCTGAAGTCGTACAAGCCTACCTGGGTGAGGCGGAGGACCTGTATGTCAGCCGCAGATGAACGAAGCTTCAAGGCTGAGATCGAGATTGCCGCGAGCATTACCCTGCCTAAGCTCCTGGTACGACAGTGCAAGACATTTGGCGCAACCAAGGTTGCCATGCGGGAAAAGCAGTACGGCATCTGGAGGTGGGCCACCTGGAAACAGTATCTCGAAAGCGTCAAGCATATAAACCTTGGGCTAATTTCTTTGGCATTTGAGCCTGGCGACAAGGTCATAATGACAGGGGACAACCGCCTGGAAGCGCTCCGGACGGAAATGGCGGCCATGTGCGCGGGCGGCTTCGGTGAGTGGGTCTTCCAGGACTGTGTCCTTGACGAGGCCCAATACGTCGTGGATCGAAGGAAGAAGTGATGGACCTCTTTCTGCAACTTCTCATAACCGGGGTGATGCTAGGCTCGATTTTCGCCCTATTGGCCCTCGGTTGGGTCTTGATATACAAGTGCTCGGGGGTATTGAACCTGGCCATGGGCGAATTGACCATGATCGGGGGCTACGTCTCGCTGTCTCTCTACACGCGCTTTGTGCAGGTTATGCCGGTCCACACCGCGTTTCTAATCGCGCTTGTCGGTACTATGTTAGTCGGTATTGTGCTGGGTTTGCTGACCGAACGAATCTTTCTCCGAAAGATGATGGGACAGCCGATACTGACGGTCATCATGGTGACCGTCGGTCTATCGTTATTTTTCAAGGGCATGGTCTTTATCATCTGGGATCCGGACACGCAAATGTTCGACCCGCGAGTGTTTCCCAGTGAGCCGGTCGTGGTTGCGGGAGTGTCAGTCGGGCAAATCTACATCTGGAGCTTCGTCAGTGCGATAATTCTTATGGTGGTTTTCGTATGTTTCTTCAAATACACGCGCTGGGGGCTCTCCATGCAGGCGTGCGCCGACGATGACATGGCGGCCCTGTCTCTCGGAGTCAGCTCTAAGTTCGTGCAGGCCGTGGCCTGGGCGATTGCCTTCATGGCTGCGGGTGTGGGAGGAACGCTGCTAGGCAACATCAATGGACTGAATTACTCTTTAAGTCTGCTGGGGCTCGTGGTCCTGCCGGTGGTGTTTTTCGGCGGCTTGAACTCTATCCCGGGCGCCATAGTTGGAGGAGTCGCCATTGGGATCTTGCAGAGCTTGGCCGGCGGCTACCTGGACCAGTTTTTTCCGGGCGGTATCAAGGAGATAGCCCCATTTGCGTTAATGGTTGTATTTCTCTTGTTCAAGCCTTATGGCCTGTGGGGTTGGGAACGGATAGAGAGGGTTTAGTCCATGAGTTATCATCCCTCCGGAACCTCCTTTGAATCGTACAAAGACGACCAGAAATGGTGGCCTACCCCCTTTATCAAAGGCAAGATGATCTTGATGGCGGCGGTTCTGGCACTGTTCCCCTTCCTGGTGCATCCCCAGTGGCTGAGCGTAGCTTACACGATCAGTTATTACATACTCGCGGCCCTGGGCGTTCAATTGCTGATCGGATACTCCGGACAGATAACCTTGGGACACGCGGCCTTCGTAGCAGTCGGCGGATATTGCAGCGCCATGATGGTTCTTTTGGTTCCCTGGCCCCAGTTCATCGTTGATGCAGGGCTTGCTTATCCCATCGGCATTGTCTGTGCCGCGGTAGTTGCCGGACTCTGGTCAATGCTCTTCGGTCTTCCCGCAGTGAGGGGCAAAGGCTTTTACCTGATTATGACGACCATGGCCGCGCAATGGATCACTGTTCCTCTGCTGATCACCCCGTACTTGAGCCCCAAGGTGGGCGCTGACCAATCGTTGTCGCTGCCGGCGGGCGCGATTAAGATCGGCCCCTGGGTCCTGGATTCGGATATGAAGATCTATTACTTCTCCATGATTCTGGTTGCGTTGTGCCTTGTGGTCATGGGTAATCTGCTACGTTCCAAGATTGGTCGGGCATGGATCGCGATCCGGGAAAACGAGATCGCCGCGCAGACAATGGGAGTAAACGTTGCTGCGTCCAAGTTCCTTGCGCTCTTTGTGGCGGGTTTTTTCGGCGGGGTTGCCGGCGCCTTCAACATCAGTGCACTGCGCTCAGTGAGTCCCGAACAGTACGAATGGACCTTCTCGTTACTCCTGGTCGGCATAATTTTGATAGGCGGCGTGGGAAGTATCCACGGCCTCGTCTTTGGTTCGGTTTTCGTTGTCTTGGTGTTCAAGTTGTTGGAGCTTTCCGTGACTGGTCTAAGTGGCTTGCTTATGATCGGTCACCCTGAGTTGACCTGGATTACAGCCAAGACGATTTTCGTGAAGGAATCCGTTCTCGGGCTGGCGATCATCTTTTTTCTCCTTTACGAGCCTAAGGGCCTGAGCTACCGGTACTGGCAGTTGAAGAACTATTTCAACTTATGGTGGTTTTCGTATACGGCAAAGGATTCTTGAAAACCCTCTCCCGCGACTGTAGTAATGAACGACGAAGGGGAGGATCGGGCCGGGGAAAAGGCTCAAATTCAACGCACAGCCCGATGGTATGGCAGGATCGGTCTTATAATTTAACCAAACAGTCTTGACGCTTGCGGGATTTATGCAGCTCGCGAGGGAGAAGGTTGTGGCCCAGGCTGACAGCATTTTAAAGATCGACAACATCGAGGTAAGGTATCACGAGGTGATACTAGTCTTGAAACGCGTCTCCATCTCCGTGCCGCACCAAGGAATCGTAGCCCTTCTAGGTGCTAACGGTGCGGGCAAGAGCACGACCCTAAAGGCAATCTCGGGCCTGCTCAAACGCGAAAATGGGACAGTCACCGGCGGCAGCATCGAGTTCATGGGGGACCGCATCGACAAACTGCCCGCGGAAGAAATCGCCCGGCGAGGGATCATCCAGATCATTGAGGGCAGACGCGTCTTCGAGCATCTGACGGTCGAAGAGAACCTCCTGGTGGGCGCTCATCTTCGGCCCACCGGTCTTCAGGACCGGCTGGATATGGTTTTTCACTATTTCCCTCGGCTTCGCGACAAGCGAAATGTGATGGGGGGACTTATCAGTGGCGGCGAACAGCAGATGTGCGTGATCGGCAGAGCCATGATGGCTCAACCCAAGCTCATGCTTATGGACGAGCCTTCTATGGGCCTGGCGCCTCTGCTAATCAAGGAAATATTCCAGATCATCGAACGTCTCAATCGGGAGGAGGGGATCCCGATCCTCCTTGTGGAACAAAACGTGAAACTCGCTCTCACCGTTGCACCGTACGCCTATATCATGGAGAACGGTCGCATAGTGATGGACGGCCCATCTGAAAGGTTGAAAGAAAACCCTGATATCAGAGATTTCTATCTCGGTCTGCCCCATGAGGGAGGGCGAAAGAGTTTTCCGGATGTAAAAGATTACAAACGGCTTAAGGGATGTTTAACCTAAACTAACCGATGGATGAAAGAGCGGAAATGACCTGACGGTGAAGGTACGGTGGGACGAGATACCCAACTTCACCTTCCTTGTAAACGTGAGCCAACGGGAGCGCAATTTTCAAGGGTGAGAAGGACAACGAGGCAAGGACTGCCCTCTCGTCCAAATGGCAGCGGAATAAGGAGTAGTTTTCTTTTCAATCTCCGGAAAGGCGACAGAGGTCACATGAGCTCTTCAAAGGAAACCGATCCGACAATTCCCCCTGAGGTAATTCGGGAGATTGAAGACCTCAGAAAGCTGATCCACCACCATGAATACCGGTACTATGTTCTGGACAGTCCCGAGATAACCGATCCTGAATATGACCGCCTTCTACGGCACCTGGAAAATCTGGAGCAAACTTATCCCCAACTGGTCACCCCCGATTCGCCGACCCAACGAGTAGGCGGAGCACCCCTTGACAAATTCGGAGAGGTTCAGCACGCGGTCCCGATGCTGTCACTCTCCAATATATTCGACGAGGGCGAACTCTTGGATTTCGATTCCAGGGTTCGGCGGACGCTCGGCCGGACCATCGATCTGAACTACGTCGTGGAACCCAAGCTGGACGGAGTAGCCGTGGGACTCGTGTACCAGAACGGGCTCCTGGTGTCAGCTTCCACTCGCGGCGACGGCTACGTCGGGGAGGATGTCACTGCCAATGTTCGGACCATCAAGACGATCCCTCTGCGCTTGCACCCGGAAGGAATACTTGCCAATGCGTCTCTCGTCGATGTGAGGGGCGAGGTGTTCATGCACAGGGCCGATTTCGACGAGATGAACCGCGGCCGGGACGAGGCGGGGCTCCCTTCTTTCGCGAATCCGAGAAACGCTGCTGCGGGGTCCTTGCGCCAACTAAACCCCAAAATGACAGCCCAGAGGCCGTTGAAGTTCGCTGCACACGGCGTCGGCCGCCTCGAAGGACCTGTTCCGGAAACGCACTTCGAGATGCTCGAAGGTCTTCTGAGCTTGGGTCTCCCCGCGAACCTGGATAACACGGCGCTGTGCCCGGACATTGAAGCAGTGCTGGGGCATTACCGAAGGCTCCGGACGCTTCGCGAGGGCTTGCCGTACGAGATAGACGGCGCGGTGGTAAAGGTGAATTCCTTGGCCGATCAGGCGGCCCTTGGTGTGAAGACACGTTCACCAAGATGGGCGGTCGCTTTCAAGTTCGAGCCACTCCAGGCCATGACCCGGATCGTCAGAATTGACGTAGGGGTCGGCCGCACCGGTACTCTGACACCTGTGGCGATAATGGAACCGGTAAACGTCGGCGGAGTCCGCGTGAGCCGCGCGACCTTGCACAATCAGGACGAGATCGATCGCAAAGATATTCGTGAAGGGGACACAGTGGTCATACAGAGGGCCGGCGATGTGATCCCCGAAGTGGTCGAGGTGGTAAAGGAGAAGAGGCCCCCTGACAGTCAGCCCTACAAGATACCGGATGCTTGTCCTGTCTGCGGTTCCAGCGCCGTGAGGCTGGAAGGCCAGGCGGCAAAGCGCTGCGTCAACGTATCCTGTCCTGCACGGCTGAAGGAAACCATTCGCCATTTCGCGTCGCGCACGGCCATGGATATCGAAGGTCTCGGCGCAAAGCTGGTGGAACAACTCGTCGACAAAGACGTCGTAAAGGACCCGGCCGATCTGTACACGCTCGATCTTTCCACGCTCGCGGCGTTGGAGAGAATGGCCGAAAAGTCCGCGTCCAATATCCTGGCCGCGTTGGAGCGATCCCGGGAAGTGTCGGCAGACCGGTTCCTCTACAGCCTCGGGATCCCGCTCGTCGGCGAGCACCTGGCGCGGGTGCTCCTTCTCGCTTTCGGCAGTATTGACTCTTTGGCTTCGAAGACCGCCAACGAATTGCAGCAGGTCCAAGGGATCGGTCCTGAGGTTGCCCAGAGTGTGACGGCTTTCTTCCGGGAACCCAGGAACACGGACATGATCGGCAGATTGCTCAAAGCCGGGGTGAACCCGATTCCGCTGCAGGCGCCCTCAGCCGAAGCGGGCCACCCGCTCGCAGGCAAGACCCTGGTGTTCACAGGGACCATTTCCATGCCCCGCGATGAAGCCAAAAGGATCGTGGAAGCTGCCAGCGGCAAAGTGAGCGGCTCGGTGAGCAGAAAGACGGATTTCGTGGTCGCGGGCGACGAGCCGGGCTCTAAACTTGACAAAGCGAGGGAGCTAGGTGTCGCTGTCCTTACGGAAGACCAGTTCCGTGACCTTGCGCAAATCAAGGGAGACGGGTGATGTCCAAAAAAATTCGCAGAAGAGCCGTGGTACACGGTATGGTCCAGGGCGTTGTCTTCAGGGCATACGCCCGGGATTCAGCGAGGAGGATCGGAGTCACCGGTTGGGTTAGGAACGTCCAGGACGGCACGGTCGAAGCGGTCATCGAAGGCGACGTCGAGGGAGTGGAGGCTATGCTCGCTTGGCTGCGAAAAGGCTCACCTTACAGTTGCGTCGAAAAAGTAAGCGTATATCAAGAACAACCGACCGGCGAGTTTACGGATTTCGACATTCGTTTCGGAGGGGGCTACTGAAAGTGATTTCTCGGAGCGCATGGGTCATGGTCCTCTTGTTCCCTTTATTACCCGCGGTCATGGCACACGCTCAGACCAGCGCCCCATCGGCCTGCAAGCCCGTCGTGCTGGACGTGCTGCAGGGCGAGCCCGTTCCTGTCGAGGCCATGCTGGAGGACCTCGCGCAGGCACGTGTCATCTACCTCGGTGAGTTCCACACCATCCAAAGGCACCACGAACTGCAAACCGAAATTGTCCGCCGCCTTTCAGATCGAGGCTTGAAGCTTGCCCTTGGCATGGAAATGTTCTCGGAGTCGCAGCAGCCCGCGCTCGATCATTGGCAAAAAGGGAAAAGCCCCATCCAAGACCTTGTCAAGGAACTGGGCCCAGAGCATTGGACCAACATCGAAGACTACCAACAGGTCTTGACGCTTGCCCGGGACCTTGGCGTGCCGATATTCGGCCTGAACGCCTCGGACAAGCTTGTGAGAAAAGTCGCCAGGGAGGGACTTGAAGGACTCACACCTTCGGAGAAGCGCCTGATTCCTGAAGGGCTGGAGCCTATCAATCCGGACTATGACCGCCTGCTACGATTGAGGCTCAAAGTCCACCGAGCGTTCCAGGAAAAGAGCCTGGAGCGGATAGTCCTGGCCCAGGCGCTGCGGGACGAGACTATGGCGCGGGCCTTAATCCGAGCCCTGGACTCGGCCGAGGGAAAAGATCGCATTATGCTGGTGATAGCAGGCAATGGCCACATAAATTACGGATTCGGCATACCTGAGAGGGTCCGCAAACTAACTTCACTGCCGGACAGGATCGTTCTGCCGACGGAAAGCGGTGAATTGGTGCTGTCGGAAGCGGAAGAGCGCCAGGCCGCGCCTATCAGCGTAACCCACGAAGACCTGATGTTTATTCGCACCCCTATAGCAGACTATCTCCACATCCTGCCCTTGAAGGAATCGGACGACTTGGATGACCCGAATTCTGCCACCAACACGACTGCGCGTCCGTGATTTCGGGATGGATTCAGGAAGATATGGGACGATCATGAAGCTAGCGGGGATGATCGCTTGGCGTCGGAGTATCTTAAACTGCACGTCCGTTTCCGTCTTGGAATTGACGACAAGAAAGGTGATCATGAGATGTCTGACAAAGGATCAGAAATTCTTAGAGAGGCTTTATCTCTTCCTGCCGGCGAGCGGGCAGAATTAGCGGAGCGGTTGCTATCAAGCCTCGATGCTCCGGACCGGCAGCGACTGGATGAGTTATGGGCGCGCGAGGCTGAAGATCGCCTCGGTGCATATGAAAAGGGGGAAATCACAACCATTCCCGTCAAACAGGCTTTTGATCAAATCGGTCGCAAAACCAAATGAATGTCGAGTTCCTCGAACCCGCATGGGCCGAGTTTGTCGAGGCCGTCGAGTATTATAATGATCAAAAAGAAGGACTCGGCTCTGAATTTTCTAACGAACTTAGGACTGCAATCGAAAGAATCATCGAGCATCCTGAAGCCTGGCCCCTAATTTCTGTCAGGACGCGACGATGCCGGACCAGGCGTTTTCCTTATGGGGTAATTTATCAGGTGAGAGGTAGCACCCTCCTCATCATTGCGGTCATGCATCTCCGCCGTGAACCGCATTCTTGGAAGACAAGAATTCTTAAGCCAGGTCAATAGCCTTATACGATGGTGACCTTGTCTCGCTCAATGCTGTTTAGGCTTAGTGAGTGGACTTTCGATCAGGCCGACCTTGAGTTCAAGAAAATCGTAACAGAGGCTAAGGCTATAAGGCTATCATAGTCACCGAAAGTGATCCTATGCTCAGCAGCGTCGAGAGCACTATCGCCGCTGTTGCGAGGTCCACGTCGCTGTCCAGTTGCGCAGAGAGGATGTAATTAGCTGCAGAAGTGGGCAACGCGAAATAGATCATGGCCAATCCGAATGCGCCGTCCGAGACGTCAAATGCCTTGAGGAAGCAATAGCCTACCAACGGCAGCAGCACCAGTTTGAACGCCGCTGCCGCAGACGCCTTATACAGATGCCCTCCCAGGCTGGAGAGGGTCAAAGATCCTCCGATGGAAAGCAACGCCAGCGGCAAAGCCAGGAACGACATCATCGCGAGGGTATTGTCCACAAAGACCGGAAACTCCATGTTCAGCTTGGAATAGAATACGCCTGCCAGACACGCGATGATGAGGGGATTGGAAATCAAGGCCCTTCCAAGGACTAGCGCCTTGCGCGAGGGCGAATAGCTCTCCTCGGAGAACCAGATCAAGGTGGAAACAGCCAAGACGTTGATAAAAGGGATCAAGACCCCGATGAGTACAGCAAATTGCCTCACCCCGTCTTCGCCCAACGCGGCGAGCGCCACGCCCATCCCGATGTATGTGTTGAAGCGGTAGCAGCTCTGTGAAAAGGACCCCACCTCGTGAGTGGTAAGTCCCAGGAGCTTCACCGAAGCCAGGCTCATTACAAATACGGCGAATACGGAACAGAGGACCGCTAGAGTCAAGTCCCAGTCCATGACTGCTGAAGCAGCGGGCTTCCCGATCTTCCAGAAAAGCAGCGCAGGGAAGAAAATGTAATAGACCAGCTTATCCGAGATTTTGATGAAAGCGTCGTCGGTTAGGCCGGACCTCTTGAGCACGGCGCCTAATCCGATCAGCGCAAAGACAGGTGCCACGCTGTTGAGGATCAGGGTCATATCGGCCGATACCCATGCGCGGTCAGATGGAAATCCTGTTAAAAAGGAACCCACCCACAACTGTTGTCACGGCCCAGAACCCGACCAGCACACCCAGGTTGAACAGCGGCGAGAATTCGTGCGGCGCTCCGAGCGCGTAGCGCATTCCATCTACGCCGTACGTCAGCGGATTCAAGTGAACCACGATACTCAGCCAGCCGGAAAGCCCGGCGACGGGGAACAGTGCGCCCGATAAAAAAAATATGGGCATAATGATAAAGTTCATGACTATCGGGAACCCGTGGGGATCATTCATCCTCGACGCGAACGCAATGGCCAAACTCACGAAAGCCCCTGAGATGAGAAACATGAACAACAGGGTCAGCAGCAGACCGGGGACATCCACCCGCACCAGACCCCAGACAGCCAAGGCCGTGAGAAACACCAGGCCCTTCAGCATCGACTCAGTCACCGTGCCCAGCGTCTTTCCGGTCATGATGGCCATCCGGCCCACCGGGGCGACAAGTATCTCCTTCAAGAAACCGAATTGTTTGTCCCACAGTACGTTCATGCCCCCGAACATGGACGAGAACAACAGCGACATTACCACGATGCCCGGGCCGATGAACGACGCGTACGATACCTCCTCGCGGTAGCGAAATACCCCGCCCATGCCGGTCCCGAGAACTATGAGAAACAGGCCCGGCAGGGCAAAGGAACCCACCAGCCGGCTCTTGCTCCTGCTGAATCGTTTGACCTCTCTGAGCCACAATGTATATATTACCGAGGCTACGGTCACCGTCTTTTCCTCTGCATGAAGATCCTTATACGGTCCTTTACCTCCGCGATAGCGTTTTCCCGGATCTCCCTACCTGTAAGTTTGATGAAGACGTCCTCGAGATTGGGCTTGCGCACCGAGACGGTTGAGATCTCTACCCCAAGCTTTTGAGCTATCTCGAAGACTCGGGGAACGCACGATTCCCCTCGGGCCACCGTCAATACGACTCCACCGTCCTCTACCGCAACCTGGTCCACGTCCTCAATATCTCCGAGATGTTCGATGAATTCGGGACTGGGACTCGGCGTCTGCAATTCCACCAGGTCGCCGGCGAGATGCGATTTCAGGGCGTTGGGAGTATCGAGGGCGACGATCTGGCCGCGGTCGATAATGGCGATTCTCGTACACAACTGATCGGCCTCGTCCATATAATGCGTAGTGAGGATGATTGCCATCCCGGAGGATTCTTTCAAGTCTTTGATATAGTGCCATATCTTTCTTCTGGTCTGGGGGTCCAATCCAAGGGTGGGCTCGTCCAGAAACAGCACTCGCGGTCGATGCATCAGGCCCCGTGCGATCTCGAGGCGGCGGCGCATCCCTCCGGAATAGGTCTTTACGAGATCGTTGCGGCGATCTTCCAGGTCGACGAGCGCGAGAACCTCATCTCGTCGGGACCGACGCGTACGTGAATCCATGCCGTAAAGCCTGGCGTGAAAATCGAGATTCTCCTCGCCGGTCAGTTCGTCATCCAGACTGGGGTCCTGGAAAACTATACCTATGGAACGCCGAACCTGATCCGCCTGGGTCCGAACATCGAAACCGCAGACGGTGGCCGAGCCCCTGGTGGCAGGCAGCATGGTTGCAAGTATGGATATCAGCGTGGTCTTGCCCGCGCCGTTGGGTCCGAGCAGACCGAACAACTCTCCGCTCTCAATCTCGAAGCTCACATTGCGAAGTGCTGTGAGGTTGCCGAAATCCTTACCAAGTTCTTTTACCGAGATGATCCCCGAGGCGCTACCTCCCTCCGGTTCTGATCGAGAGACTTTCAGCCGCGATTTATTCCTTCAGCTTTTCCTTGAGCAGGTCTCCCAGTTTGCCGAACGAGGTCCGCCCCCCCTTCCCTGTCTCAAACTCCTTGAACTGCGATTCTTCTGCGGCCTTCTTGAGGCTCTTCGTGCTCAAGGAGATCTTCTTGCCGTCAGGATCCAGGCCTTTGATCTGAACTTCGATCATAGACCCGAGCGGAAATCTGTGTCGCAGATCGCCGCCTTTGGAGTCGCTGATTTCCGACACGTGAAGGAGTCCGGACTTTCCACCCGGAAGAGCCACGAACACACCGTAATCTTTGACTGATTCGACGGTCCCGGTTACGATGTCGCCCTCCGTTAGATCCGGGACGGCTTCAGCTCCGGCAGCTGCCTGAAAAATCAGCTCCAGTCCCATGCGACGCGCCTTGGCATCCACCGAAAGGACGCGAACCTTAACTTGCTCACCTTCTGAAAGGACCTCCCGAGGATGGTTGATCCTCCGGCCCATTCCCATGTTGGAGATGTGAACGAGACCTTCCACACCGGGTTCCAGTTCTACGAAAGCCCCGAAGTTGGCCAGTCTGGTGACTGTTCCAAGTGCGTAAGATTCTTCGGAATACCGCTCCCGGACGCTGTCCCAAGGGTCCTGGAGAGTCTGTTTGAGGCTCAAAGAAATCCTGTTGTGATCCCAGTCGAGGCCCAGGATGCGCACTTTTATTCTTTCACCCTCACTAAGCACCTCTGCGGCTTCACCAACACGATGCCATGCCAACTCCGACATCGGGATCAGTCCCTCGACGCCACCGATGTCTGCGAAGGCTCCAAAGTGAGCCAGCCTCCGGACGGTTGCTTCAACAACGTCTCCCGGTTTCAGGGTCGATTTTAGCTGAAGGATGGTCTTGGCACGCTCCTCTTCGAGGATGTCACGTCGGGACAAGACAATGTTGCGCCCCCTTTCCCCATATTCGGTGACCCGGAATACGAGGCGTTTACCGATGTAATCGGCCGGGTTTCCGCCGGATTGCAGGTCCATTTGTGAATAGGGGCAAAAG
>Ga0247841_10011265_pt1 | contig 11940 bp, 10 predicted proteins | sample LaCruzMarch2015__2_FD_192410 | JGI IMG/M metagenome (GOLD analysis project Ga0247841, IMG submission 192410) | Freshwater microbial communities from meromictic Lake La Cruz, Castile-La Mancha, Spain - LaCruzMarch2015_18m | ecosystem: Environmental > Aquatic > Freshwater > Lake | place: Spain...
AGTCTTTGTATGATTGTGGACATAAAATCACCTCCTTTCTGTGAAGGTGATTTTATTATACCAAGAGTTACACTCTAAATGGACACGCCGGCTAAAGCCGGCGGTTTTTGAAGAACAAAAAACTCCTCCGCCAGCTGGCGGAGGAGTTTTTTAATTATTATAATTTATTAATTAGCAAAACCTTCTATAAACTCTCTAGTTTTTTTGTCATCCAATGCTTGATCGTTTCTAGTTGCCATTCCCATCATTACAATCATATTCTTCTGTTCTTGTGAACGACTGGGATCTTTACTTAAATCACTAACCATCGAATCGATCGCAGACTTGAAATCACCTTGCTTTAATAATTCAAGCGCACGTTGTTTGGCTAATCTGGTATATTCTTGTGGGTTAAAACCACTTTCTGGATTTGACATACTCTTTTGTATTATTTAAATAAAATTATTTTTACACATTAATATGAAAATATACCGTATCACCCCCTCACTTGCACGCAAGTGAGGGGCTACGCTTCCGCTCCGCATCCTTGATACTTTAAGCATTTATATGAAAATAAATCACATCCCCATCCTGCACTGTATAATCTTTGCCTTCCAAACGCAACTTCCCACTTTCTTTAATATGGGCCCAGCCATTAAATTGAATAAAATCCTGCCAATTACACACATCTGCTTTTACAAATCCTTTTACAAAATCCGTATGAATAACTCCAGCCGCGTCCGGCGCTTTAGTGCCGGCTGGCACTGTCCAAGCGCGGGTTTCAGGCTCGCCCGAAGTTAAAAATGTCACTAAATTTAATAATTTATAACTAGCCACAATTAATTTATCCAAACCAGTCTCTTTCATCCCCAATGAATTAAGATACTCGCGCGCTTCGGCTTCGCTCAATTCGGCTAACTCCGCTTCCAATTTCGCGCTTACTACAATTTGTTGTGACCCAGGCTGCTCCAAATTTACCGTCAATGCTGTCGCTGGATTTTCATCAATATTCAAAACATACAACATCGGCTTCATGGTCAGTAAACATAATTCTTTCATTCGAACCATTTCTTCTTCATTATATTCTAAAGCACGCGCGGGCTGGCCTTTTTCCAATTGCGCTTTTACTCTACTAAATAATTCTATTTCTTCCGCAAAATCTTTAGCCGCCGCACCTTTGGCGGACTTTTTAGCATTATCCAAACGTTTAGAAACTGTTTGTAGGTCAGCCAGAGCCAATTCCAGATTTATTACTTCCGCATCATCCTGCGGGCTCACTTTATTGTTTACATGAATAACATTTGTATCTGAAAACGCACGCACTACTTGAGCGATTGCATCAACTTCGCGAATATGTGATAAAAATTTATTACCCAAACCCTCGCCAACGCTCGCCCCTTTTACCAAACCAGCGATATCAACAAATTCAATCACCGTGGGTACAACTTTTTTTGATTTTGATACTGCGCTCAATTTTGCCAACCGCTCATCTGGTACCTCAACTACACCCACATTTGGGTCAATAGTACAAAATGGATAATTTTGTGCGTCAGCCTGTTTGCTACGCGTAAGCGCATTAAACAAGGTGGACTTCCCCACATTTGGCAAACCGACGATTCCAATAGAAAATGACATAAAAAATTATTTAGTAATAATTTGCCCTATAATAGTTAGCTCATGAAAAATCGCAGCTGAAAAATAATCAATCCTACATACTCCACGATAATTAATTTTTTGGGTTCTTTTACCCAAAGTCCTTTTATCCATGCTAGCTTTATAAAATTGTTTCTCTGATATATCAGTCACATTACTCCAAAAATTTTCTAAATTTTTTATATTTTGATCAGCTCTACATTGCACTGTACAACGAAATTTACTTTCATCGATTTTATAAGATGCCCGTAATAATCGTAAAAACAATTTTATTATTAAATAATCTGAATTCCCGAACATCAAAGACCCTCTTGTCTTTTTGCCTCCCTCTGCCAAATAAAGCGCAGATAATAATAATTTTGAAGTATCTTTGTTTTTTAATTTATCTTGCAAATAAATATTATTCTGTCTAATATTTTCTAAGTACTTTTCACGCTTTGCTTTGTGTACTTTATCGGCGACTATCCGAGCATATTCTAAATTTTTAAATGACAACTTTTTCATTTTGGCTGCATAGAACTCTGGTAGTTTAATATGTTTACACCAAAAAGACAAGGTGCTCTTGGGAATTTTTTTACCTATCTTATTTTGTATTTCGGGATAGGTCTTGCCTTGTTTGCGCAAACTAATTGCTTGCTGTTTTGTATTTTCCATACTAACATTGTACTATAATACTCCTACATGCGCAACTACAGGTACAATAAAACCCTCGCTAGAAGGTTTAGTGGTGTTTGTTTGAAAAAGTCAGAACCAATTTTGCGGAAAATCCCGACGACGACTTCTGAAAAATTTCTGCGATGGCGGGCAAAAAAAGGGGATTGTGGGGGAGGAATTTTTGCCAGTCATTGCTTTGGTTACTTATTTTTTTCGAAGCCGCAATTTTTCGTGCCTAAGGTTCCATCTTTTGTTTTAAAATAATAATTTTAGAAATTAAGAGCTTATTCTATTATTTATAATAGAGCCGTGCCACGCGCAAGCCCATTAATAATATTTCTACGATCAGAAAAACTTGTATTATTTTTATTATTTGCCAATGACAAAACTTTTTCTCTCATTTGCCAGGCTCTTTCTGAATTAAGACCAGCTAAGCTGGCAGCAACACTTCCTACAGAGCCCTCTTTATCTAGTGCTTTTTCTCTCATTTGCCAGGCTCTTTCAGAGTCAACGCCAGCCAAGCCACAGAGAACCTCATTGGTGCGATTAGGGAATTCTTTTATTATTTCTTCTCTCATTTGCCAGGCTCTTTCAGAGTCAAGGCCTATCAATCCTTTTGCAATGAAGGATACGCTATGGGCTACAGATATACGGTCGAGCCTTAAAAGTTTCTCTCTTTCTGCCCAGGCTCTTTCAGAATCCATGCCGGCCAAACAGCCATTAAACCATTCGGGACCGAGCTGACCATCTTTTATTAATTGCTCCCTCATTTGCCAAGCTCTGTCAGAATCAAGTCCCTTCAAACCACCCAAAATATCGAACTTATCTGATTCATCTTTTGCTTCTTTGGCGGCCTTATCTCTTATTTCCCATGCTCTTTCAGAATCCATGCGGGCAAGACATGAAGCGGCATCAATAATACTCAATTCGCTCTTAATTAGCTTGTCCATGAAATCAAGAGATCTTTTTTCAAAATTGAGCAGAGATTCTTTTGATAAAGTTACTTCAGATTCTATTTTTAGTTTTTCTAGTTCTGATATAAATTTATTTGATTAACTCGTCAACGCTCACCTCAAGAGCTTTCAAAATTTTCTTGAATGTATCAAGCGTTGGATTCTGGTTTTTACCAGCTTCAATAATTAAAAATAGTAAATAAAAAAATTGCGGCGGCGAAAATCTTTCGAAATCTAAAATGGTGGACCGTATCGGGCTTGAACCGATGACCTCTACTATGCCATAGTAGCGCTCTACCAGCTGAGCTAACGGCCCCTACACATGAAAATCTATAATAAACTATTTTGAACTCTTTTCTTTAAATGATTACAACTGCCAGAAAAACGCTTTAATTGATGCTCGCGATATTTAGCGTCTTTCATTGATTTATAAGCTTCGTAGTAAATGAGCTCAAAAGGTGTTTTATATTTAGTTGACTGTTCTGTTTTGTTGTTATGCTCTATAAAACGTCTTTTGAGATCATTTGTATAACCAATATACAAACTGCTGTCTTTTTTACTTTTTATTACATACACATAAAACATAGATTTTCATGTGAGGGGCTAACGGCCCATTCGTGCGGATAAATATACCACAAGCCAAAAATTAAATCAAGGCTGATTAGGATTGGTTGGAGATGAATTTACTGATGGCGCTATTGGTTGAGTTGGTGGAATATTTTGTGTTACTGGTGGCGATGTTGGCGGCTGATCATTGAGTGGCACGGTTTTATTCAAACCTACATCCAATACAATTGACCCAGATTCTTTCCCTGCCAAATCAATATTCGCGGTTTTTTTAGAATCATACCCAATCTTGTCATAAGTTACATAAAATTTGCTATCACCAGCCAAAAAACTATAACGTCCATTTCTGTCGGTAATTTCCGTTGAAACCAATTTGTTAAAATGCGAATCAAATAAACGCGCCACTGCTCGACCCACTGGTTTTTTGGTAGTTTCATCATAAACAATCCCCCATCCTTTTGGTTTTGGTACAACAGACAATCTTTTAAATATAAAAAATAAACTTATGTGCACTCCCAATAAAACCCACATATACCATTTGGGAGAAATATACAAAGACACTACTGTGACAATTAAACCTAACCAGGAAATAAACACTTGCAAACGACGCCAAAACTTTTCCCAATATACTCGTCGTGGTGTTTTGACAACTCCAGTCGGATCAAGTGGAATATTTGCGGTTATTAAAGTATCTTTTTCTGCCACAGAAATTTCTTCACCATGATAAACATCAGCACGACGGCCATCTGTTTTAAGCTCAGCTAACAATTTAGAAGGATAAACAAAACCATCTTTAAACACTTCCAAACGATATTTACCAGGATCAACAATAAAAATAAAACGACCATTTTTATCAGTAACGCGTGATCGCACCAATCGTCCAGTCGCCAAATCAAATAAACGTACAGTCGCCAAATCAATTGGTAATTTACTAAGAGCATTATATACCTGCCCCCACGTGTCGCGTTTGCGCCGACCTAAAACTAAAATTGGTTGTAAAAACAAGAAACGTAAGAAATTTAAAATATTAGCGAATGAAACAAAGGAAATAGTGCCAACGGCGGTGACACCGACTACGGCTGGAGCTACTACTTGCGACGTCTGTTCCGCTGCCGGATTTTGCGCTACATCTTGCACAAAATTTACTACTGTTTCGGCCACCACTATTGTTTTTTGCTCCAAATTCTTTGCTACATTTACCACATTTTCTGCCACTGTAGCATTTGGATCAATCACATCTAACAATTTTGGTGGTATTGTCACTAAGCTTAAATTATTATTTACAACATTATTTGTGACGCTAAAAAGCTGTGTCTCACGCGTATAATAACCATCGACTTGTGCGCGTAAAAAATATTCGCCTGGTGGCACTACCCAACCAAAAGTGCCACTTCCTCCTGTAGACAGTGGATTCATTTGGCCATAACTGCTGGCGACAAATAAACCACTGCGGTTATATAAACTAACCAAAACACCCGACAAAAGCATGCCTTCATCGCTGTGAATTTGAGCCAAAGGTAAACTACTTAATTTAAAACCAACTGAATCGGTTTGGCTACCACCATAATCAATATCTAAATATGCCTGAGTGTCGCCACCGGGGAAAATAATGTCAGTAAAATAATTACTGCCATAAGTATCCAAAATTAAACTATGGCGTTCATTGCCTAAACGTAATTCAATTTTAATTGGCGCACTAATTAATTTGTCTTTTCTAACACCAATAGAAAAATTAGATCCAACCAAACTACTCACTGTGCCAGCTCTGGGTGTAAACACAATATTACGCGTGCCACCCAAAAATTGTAAGTCTTCTATTTTTAACTGTGTAAATCCTGGTATAGTTATACCACCATGGCAATCATTTGAATTAAAAGAACAATTACTATTACATGCCAAAACACCCTGTGTCCAATCAGAATTAATATCAGCACAGGCTTTTGAAATCACTAGCGCTGGTTCGCAAGCCTCACCTGCTTCCACAACACCGTTGCCGCAGTGTCCGCCACAACTATTTTTCTTACAACTAACAGCAGAACACGAGGCTGGACAATCACCATTGGTGACACCATCGTCGCACTCCTCACTTGTTTCTTGAACACCATTGCCGCAAACAGGAGTGGCACAAGTATTTAATTTACAATCTATGCCACAAGTATTGGGGCATGGTGAACCATTTTGAGTACCCTTATCGCACTCCTCACCTGTTTCTTGAACACCATTGCCGCAAACTGCACAGCTATTAATCATACAGCTGTCACTACAAACCTGTGGACAAGCACCATTATTACTGCCGTTGTCACATGCTTCAAGTGGATCCTTGTGGCCATCGCCACACTTTGGTAATTCCGCAAAAATACTACCAAATACATAGACACCGTTGCTATGATTGACAGAAGTATCATAGGTAAAAATTTTATAATAATAAACTGTGCCAACAGTAACATCAGTATCAGTAAAGGAAGTTCCTGTTCCTTCGTATTTCTTATCACCATCAGATGGGCCGGTTGGAGCTGAACCAATTTTTCTTATTAAAATTACTTTGTCAAAATCTGGGGCTGATATTAAATCTGGGTTAACCCAATTTAAAACAATGGAATTACTGGTGGTGGCCAAGGTAAAATTACTAACATCCGGCGGAGCAATATTGTCAGCCAAAGTAGTAAAAGTATCGTCAGTTGTGCTGGCACTTTCCGCTCCAACTGCCGATATAATTCGATAATGGTAAAGAGTGCTTGGTAATAAATTTAACAAAAATCCATCATGAACATATCGTAAATCAGTATGGCTAACACTACCGGTATAAACAATAGTAGTTCCATACTGCACCAAACCATCTGATTCTTTGTTGGTGCTCCAACTTATACTGGCGGTGGTTACTCCTGGATAAGCATGGTAGGTAGTAATAAGTAGTGGAGTAGAGTGTATTAAAGTAGTAAACGAACCTGTTTGGCTAGCACTAGCACCACCATTATCAGTACAAATAATGGTAAAATTATATAAAACCCCTTCAGTTAAACTACTCAAATTAACACTAAAATTTTCTCCATTGCGTATGACAGTATCCGAGTAAGTATCATAATTAAAAGTACACCCACTCACAGTACCGTCGTAATCAGTGGCTTTCCAATCCACAATAGCACTGGTATAACCTGGTGCAGAAACAACCTCTTTGATACTCGGTGGATCATTTGTTTCCCCACCACCACAGATACCACAATCAACTGTACATACATCGCACAATTCACTATTGTTGCATATTCCATCGCCACAATACATTGCGGTGATTGGGGCAACATTCATTTGTACATTGATATTTTTATTAGAAGTGGCCGCAAAAACTGTCAAACCAAAACCAAAACTAGCGATTCCAAACGCTGATAAAATTAATAATTTTAAACCACGACTATAATTCATACTTTTTTGGTCGTAATTTCCAATAACCAATACCGACAATAATTATTACCGCTATTAAAATTAAAAGCACTACACTCCACACCGGCCAATACCAGACTCGCAACGTACTTACTGCTGTTTGATTAGTTAAACCATAATTAACCACCAAATTAACATCACGCGGTCCTGGCCAAAAAAACTGGTCGGATTTAATTGTAAATTGCAAAACTCTTTGCGCTTGTGGAATTAAAACTGATTTTTCCAAAATTGATTGGCTGGACAATTTTTTACTGCGCCAATTATAAACTTCAGCTTTTACTTTGTATGGCACTTCTACATTGCCGACATTTACTAAATCTGCCTCACACTGCCAATCCCCTACTGTTGTTAAAGCAACAAATTTTTTAGTCTGTAAAGACTCTACGGCGTTGCCGGCTACTTTTAAATTTACTAAACTAAAAATTTTACCGCTCACACCCACTGTTCCGACGGCTAAATTTTTTTCCTCTACTCCTAACCCCAAATAATGTGTGCCGCTGTAAACTTGTTTAGGAATTTTGATTTCAAATACTGCTTCGGTTCCGCTCTGCGCCGGCACAATCAAATTATTTTCGTTAAATTTTACCCAACTCTCTGCTGCATCAATGCCATTTTTAAATACTGGCTCACCTTGCAAACCCTGTTTTACACCAACAACGACCAAGTGGAATATCTTGGTCGATAGACTATCGTTACCTATTTTTAAACGCACAATTTCGCTATCCCCCGGATCAACGGTTGCTAAAATTCTAGTTGGGCTAATACTGAAAGCGCCCGCTGGTAAACAAAAAAATGCGCTAATACAGCACAATAATATGTATAAAAATAACGGCCGTGTTTTCATAGAATGAAATTAAAAATTGGCCGATGCGGACAAAGATACAGTTTGGCTTCTACTGCCAGCAAGAGTGGTGCTACTGATTGCCGCCTTAAAAGTCAACACTGTTATACTATTTGGAATAGCCACTGTAGAAGAAGCTAAAACCAAACTACTAGTGACTGCCTGGTCATCGCTAAAATTACTTTCTGTGCCAGACACGGCAATACCATAGGCTTCGGTTCCAGTAGTTACAGTACCACCAATCACATCACTAAATGGCACGCCAGTGCCGGCCCAAATAGCACTGCCAATAGATAAAACATACCCTGTGCTTGCGTCTGAAGAAACTGTAGCATTTGTATCCACACTATTTACAGAACTTGTGCTCAATGTTCCTAAATTTAATGAGCTACTACTAATGTCTAAAGATATTGAACCATTTTCCATTGCCTGATATCCACCGCGAATTTCGTAAATTCCATCCGATATCACACCAACCGGCGATTCTCCCAAACTACTCTGTACACTATACTCTCCACCAGTACTCAAAATACCGCCGGCATCAATAGTGTCAGCATAAATATAAAAGTCAGTAGAAGACATGGCTGCCAGTAAATTCGTCGGTACAGCTAAATTAAATAATAATAATATTAAACTGACAGCCAAGAATTTTTTCATAGAAACTACGAAGCTATTTTTTGTTAGTCGGGCTAGTTGAAATTGGAGCGCCAACTATAGAGCTTATTTTCTTCAAGATATCAGCGTTGTCTGGGTTCAAATCTTTTACCTTATAATAATATTGTAATGCGGTATTTTTATCTCCGCGATTCTCATACATCAAACCCAAGCTATATAGAGCATTGGAATAATTTGGTTGAATACGAATCGCTTCTAACCACATTTTTTCTGCATCTGCCCTGTCTGTAGTTTTGTTCCGATTATACAATAATCTTCCAAAATTAAATAACGCATCTGGATTGGTGTAAGCCGCCGGCATAATTGTTTTGTAGGCCTCCACTGCCTTGTTTAAATCTTGTTTGTTTTCATAGGCATTAGCCAAACCAACATAAGCCAAAACATAATCCTGTTTCAATTTAACTGCCTCTTCATAATTTTTAATAGCATCATCCCACTTACCAGATAAACCGTAGTTATTGCCCAAGCGCCACCATAATACTGGATTGGTTGGTTCTAAATCTTTGGCTGTGCCCCAAGATTTTAGCGCCCAATCGCGTGCGCCTGGTACCAATACCGCTGCATTTTCATACATAGTTGCCAAATTCTCCCAAATACCAACTGACGCTGGAGAAATATCAGTAGCTGACTTAGCTGCATTAACTGCATTGGCCACCAATGCACTCACCTTCTGGGCATTTGGTTTAGCTTTTTGCGCCTCTGCAGAAGCCTGCATTAAATAAACTTGGGCTAAGGCGGAATTATAAATATCTGAATTTCCACGCTGATTAATCGCCGCGGTAATTTTTTGTTCAGCCACGCTTAAATCATTGCTCTGCAAAGCTCGAGCATACAACACATCGGCATAATACAGTTTTGCCCCCCATACTCCAACCATCACTACTGCTGCAATTACCACAATTAAAGTAAATGAAAAAGCTAAACTATATTGGGGAGTGTCTTCAACTTCCCAAACATTAGCTTTGATAACATGATCATTCAAAAATGCTAAACCGGTAACAGTAAGCGCCAGAAGGGCAAACCACAACCACCAAAGAACTGATCCAAAAAACATCATCGTCATACCACCAGATAATACTACCCAAGTAATCGCTACTAATAAAATTTCCAAGCCTACATCATCTCCACCAAATGGCGTAGCCGACAAAACTCCGCTACGCGCTTTTTTATACCACATCTGGAAAATGTGACCCAGCGCAAAAACAAAAATAAACAAAAATATTAAACACAAAACCACACCACCCTCAGCTAAGATTGCTAACAAAGTATTATATGGCTGATTGAAGCGCAGTGTCCAAGCCGCACTATCATAATTAAAATCAGCTGAACGAAATTTAGAAAAATCATAACCAAATGTACCAACACCAGAACCAATAATAAATGGCTTTATACCCGAAACTATTGAGTGATAAGCAACTGACCAAGATGACTTAAAACCCAAAGCAACCTCACTTGGTACCGCCGACTGCAAAGATTTTGGTGTTCCAAAAGCCAAAAATACTACTGTTAAAATCAATCCAACAAATAAAACCGAGATCCAACCAACCCGTATTTCTTTCACAAAACTCACTCCAACCAACAACAATAAAACTAAAGCCGCTAACAATATCCACCACAATAAATTAAAACTTAAAAGCACTAAGGAGGCAAAAGATAAAATCATTACTAAAAAATATAATAACGACTTCCCCACTGATAATTCTTTTTTTAACAGGTGTCCAGCTGCAAGCGAAAATATCACGATAAGCCACAGGCCAAATTGACTATTTAATTTATCAACCGAGTTCCAAATACCTGGGGCGATGAGAGCAAACAAATCCCATTTAAAAACCATTTTTAAAATAAAAACCAAAGCGGTTAACCCACCAACACCAATAATTGCTGATGCTAGTCCACGCCAACGCGCCACGGTCGTTAGATAATTTACGCTTAATATATAATACAAGAATAGGAAAAATAAAAACAAGAAATTAATTACAAAAAATTCATTACGACCCAAAAAACTATCGTACGTATTTACAGAAAAAATTGCGGTGATTAGTGCAATCACTAAAAACCCAAACAATGGCAAATCAAAAACAGAACGACGATATTCAAACTGTTTGGCGATTACCACTTTAGCGGCATAAAATAAAAACGCCAAAGACACCAAACCAATAAAAACATACTGCTTTGGTATGATATAAAAATTCGCCAAATTTTTATCCACAAACAGTGGCATGATCACGGCGGCCGCGACCAATAAAATATAAGATGCGCTATCCAACACCTTATGAAACTTGTTGTTGGTCATATATAACCAAAAATTATGTAGATGTGACTCTACGTGATTAATAATAATATAATTATAGCACTTTTTAACAACACTAGCAATGTGGATAACGGTAGGCGACGATAAGCCAAAAAACAGTCCGCTCAATACCCAAAATCTGTCTTTTGACTATTTTTTGTTTTATGATATAATGTCTATCGGGGAAACATAAATTAAAACGTGAAACATAATTAGTTATGACCACAAATTCTTCTTTCAACCAAACCCCACAACAACATATATCAACCCACCCAATAAAACCTACAGAGCTTACACTCGATTTTATCGCCGGTCTTATTACTGGTAATGGGTCATTTTTGTGGGTACTACAAAATAATGCCCAAGAAATACCAGTTTTTCAGGTTAAAATGCCTGTGGAAGACAGGCCTATTTTAGAAGCAATTAAATTAAAACTTAATTTGAAAGAAAGAATCCATGAGTATGCACACCAAAATCGACACTATGTTATACTGCTTGTTCGTAAACGTTCTACTATTGAAAGTAAATTAATACCGGCCCTAGAAGAGCGTTTGTGGGGTATCAAAAAACAACATTTTGATGTCTGGAAAAAGAAGTTTTTTGAAAATAAGTTCAAATATATATACAGGCAGTATATTTAAGTGTTCAATGTGAAACAGTATAAAATTACCAGTTTAAATTTAAAATAGGGTTTATCCTGTTCAATCCAGCGCCGGATTAGTGTGTCTTTAGTGCAATATAACATTATAAATAGGCTAAATTTGTATACAATATCGTATACAAATTTAGTAAAAATTGAAAAAAACAAAATGGCTAATCTTAGCCATTATTTTTTACGTTTGTATACACTATTGTATACAAACGTAAAAAATAATTGGACTTATACACAGTTT
>Ga0247841_10011266_pt1 | contig 11940 bp, 7 predicted proteins | sample LaCruzMarch2015__2_FD_192410 | JGI IMG/M metagenome (GOLD analysis project Ga0247841, IMG submission 192410) | Freshwater microbial communities from meromictic Lake La Cruz, Castile-La Mancha, Spain - LaCruzMarch2015_18m | ecosystem: Environmental > Aquatic > Freshwater > Lake | place: Spain...
CACTCTGTAGTCGTTGTTCTCGGGGGTGACTGTCCACGTGACGGGCATTTCTTCATCCTGTGCATCCGTGAGGGTGACCGTGAGGCGGGACAAAAGTTCATCACTGCTCCCGATCTCGCGCTGCTTGGGGACGAGGAAGGACGGATGGATATTGGCGTTGAGCGCATCGGTGGCGAGAGTTGCCTGCTCGATGACAATGGGAGTTTCGGAGGAGGCCGATGACACCGCAGTGTCATCCCGAGCGTAGTCGAGGGAGGAAGCCGAGGAACCAGAAGATGTAAGTGTCTCGCCGGTTCCGGTAAGTGCGCCTGTTTCTGTCGAAGGGATGATGACAGAAGCTCCTGATGCTGAAGCAGATTCCATTTCGCTCAGCGATGAACTGGCCATGGTGGCGCCGCTCCCGGATGAGGAAGTTGAAGAAGCAGAAGATGCCGAGGAAGCCGAGGAGGAAAGTATCTCACCGGTTCCCACACTCGCTCCTGTTCCCGTCGAAGGCAGAACTACTGCTCCCGTCTCTGTTGCCATTGATGCACTTTCTGCGCTGGGTGCGGAAGAAGAAACCGAGGATGCAGAAGAATCATCCTCCTTCGCTGAAGCTACGGAGGACAAGGAGGAACTCTCGGTTGAACTTGCACTGAACGAAAATGAAGCGGTGGACGAAGAGCTTTCAATGGTCGAACCAGAAGAGGACTTCGGCAGCTGGGATTCGCGAATCCCAGCTACGGAGTTTTCGCTTTCCTGGTTAATTTCTTTTTGCCGCTTAATCTTCTCCTGCAGTCGCTCAAGGCGTTCATTTGTTTCGGAGGAAGAAGACTCTTCGGAAGAGATATTTGAAACTTCTGAGGAAAATGTCATTGAACTCTCAGATACTGCCGAAGAGCTCAGCTCGCTCACGGATGCCGTTACGGAAGAAGAACTTTCATCACTGGAACCCGTTTCAGATACATTGACCGTTTCATCTGTACTCTCGATGATGTTTTGCTCGACTTTGCCTGTCAGAAGAAAAGCAAGGCGCTTTGCCTGCGGAGCAGTGAGCATCACAATGACCGTCCCGAGAATCGTCAGGATGAGCAGGCGGTGACTTGGTCGAAATACACCCTTCTGGCCGATAGGTTGATTGCTCAACTGCAAGCCCAGAGGGGGCTCAAAACCAGAGGCCGAAAGTGGATTTTTATCTTTGTTTTCCATTAAGCCAGAAATCCATATATTTTAGCAGAAAACGGCATTTTGGTGAATGCTGAGCCATATCACAGAATCAGATTCATGCAATATCTTGAAGACGGCTTCAGTAGGCCGAAAACAAAAATTACTCTCAAAATATTGTAGAATTTTTAGTAAGACAACTTTTCTAAACAGTGTCAGAATGGCATTGCAATGCTGAGCGATGAACGTGTTTTTCAACTGAAGCTTTCACAGGGCGAAATTCCATCGGCCATTCGGGGCAAGTGGAACACGACGATCATCGTTGATCGGGGTACGCCGAAAGATGAGAACTTTCGTAGCGTGGCTGTTCGTCTGGTGGGTGTACGGAGTGTAGAACATCTCAACATCCTCACGGAACGTGTTGTTGAAGATGTGCGCACCCTGCTCCGTGTCAGTGAAGCGTCAGAATTACATCAGGGACGAAAGAAATATCCTCCGCTCACGATTGAAACACTGAAAGAGATGATGAGAGTCGAACTCAATCATCTTCCGGTGTTGGTGACACTGAGGAGTAAATGATGAATTCAAAAATACACCATCTACGGTAATGCTCCTTTCGGATCAATATTTGTCCCGTTTTGAAGGACTTCAAAGTGCAGGTGCGGTCCTGTCGTTGTGGGGCCCGACCCGTGTACACCGACTGCCCCGCCACTCAGTCCCACCGCTGCCCCCTGTCTGATATCTTGGCCTGTAGATACTGAAATCTGTGAGAGGTGACCATAGAGAGTTGCAGAGCCGCCGCGGTGCCCGATGAGGACGTAGGAGTAGCCGGTGGCTCCACCGTCTCGAGCCAAAAAGACGATGCCATCTGCAGCTGCGAACACCGGAGAACCCTGTCCGATGACGATATCGATTCCATAATGTTCGATACCGAAGTGTTCTTTGTAATCAGGATCGAGAAAACCGGCGGAGACAGAACCGTACGCGGGCCAGGCAAACTGCGGTTGATCGGGAATTGCTGAGTGATCGATCGTGCCCGGCGTCAGGAGTCCTTTCTGAATAAGCTCACGTTCGATGCGACTGCGGATCTGGGCATCGATGCGCGCGAGCTGTCCCTGCATGCGAATCACATCCGCATGAACCTCTTCCGTCGTTTTTTGAATGCGTTCCATTTGGTCATTGATGTTCCCGAGTTTCTGGACGGCTTCTCGTTCAATTTCGAGAGCTTTTTCTGCCTCTCTATTCATCACGTTTAACCGTGCCCGGGCATCAGATAGTTGGCTTACATACGATGCAATCTGAACATCCTCGTCGTCAGGAGCGGAGGCGTGAAGATTCGAGTTGTTCATAAGAAACTCTTGCGCTGCTGCGGACACGAGTTTGCTGAGAGAAGGCCCATCGTGAACTGCTCCCCGCAAAACTGAGGACGTTTTTTGAATACCACGGATCAGGAGGAGTGCTTGTGATTGCTGCCCTGAACGTGCAACAAAGGAATCTCCATTCACTGCGGAAAACCACTCGTGATTGAGAATAATCGTGTTCAGGAATGAGACTTTTTTTCGAAGCAGACGTTTCTCACGCATAATCGGGATGATGTTCTTTGTGGCAGATGCGGCCTCGGCTGCGTAACTGCGTTGCAGGGTCGGCAGACTGCGCATGCGCTGGTACTCCTGTGTGACATCCACAACGGCCACCTTCAGTGAACGCTCAATTTCGGACCGCTCATCCGATTGTACGAATGCCAACGTGAGGAGGGGCAACAAACCGGCAAGAAGGACCGCGGCAGTCGTCGTTCGGTTAATTCCCTTCTCAGTGGGGAGATACTTGTGTTTTTTCATTTACATTTCCTATTATACCATAGTCATATGAGTGGCGGAAGAGGCGATTCGTGGCATTTTCTCTTCAGGAAGCCATTGCAAAGATCGTAGAAATCCGTAGTCTATCCCCGTTACGATTTGTCATTCGATTGGTATTCCTAACACTAGCCCTCCTCCTTCTCCTCCATGTGCGGAATCATTGGATATGTCGGCAAGAGAACGGATGCGGGTGCGCTCGTTGTGGAGGGGCTCAAGCGACTGGAATATCGCGGGTATGACTCGTGGGGAGTGGCGTGTAAAACGGAAGACGGTGTCGTGATTCGCAAAGATGTCGGCAAGATCAGTACGGTGAATGCGGCGGAATTTCTCAAACCTTGCACTCTTGCCATGGCGCACACGCGCTGGGCCACGCACGGTGGCGTCACCCCCGTGAATGCTCATCCGCACGTGAGTTGTGACGGTAAGATTGTGGTCGTGCTCAATGGCATCATAGAAAATTACGAGTCATTGCGTGAAGAACTGAAGGCAAAAGGACATCAATTTGTTTCCACCACCGATACCGAAGTCATTCCGCATCTGATCGAGGAAGAGCTGAAGAACGAAGGACAAAGGACAGCCGTTCGAGGCCCTGAAGGGCCCTCAGGCCCTGAACGGGAGGACTTAGGACAGAGGGAAAAAGAGAACGCATCTCCAAGTCCCAAGTCCCAAGTCCCAAGTCCTTCCCCGGACTTCGCTGCAGCTGTACGCCGTGCGTGCCTCCGATTTGAAGGACGCTACGGCATCGTGGCCTTGCATGCCGATTCTGCGCTGCTAGTAGCGGCGCGTACGGGTTCGCCGCTGATTGTGGGGGTTGCGAAGGACGGGTATTTCATCGCTTCCGATACACCGGCATTTTCGGATTTTACGACGACGGTGCAGTATCTGGATGACGGAGAGATGGTGGTGACGGATGGGCAGAGCATTCTTTTTTCTGATTTGAAGACGGGAACCGAGAGGATCAAGCGCGAAATTCAAATCACATGGTCCAAAGCCGAGTCTCAGAAAGGGGAGTACGAGCACTTCATGCTGAAGGAAATTATGGAGCAAAAGGGCTCCATTGCGCGGGCGGTGGATCAGGATGAAGAACAGATTGAGACGCTTGCCCGTGCCATTGCCAATGCACAGGGAACTTTCCTCGTGGGATGTGGCACAGCGGCCAAGGCCTGCATGGCGGCGGAATATTTCTTCTCCGTCATCGCGGGGCATCACGTCAACTTTGCTCCGGCGAGTGAGTTCAAGTTGTACCACCGGTTCTTAAAGCCGGAGAGCCTGCTCATTGCCGTGAGTCAGAGCGGCGAGACGGCCGATACGCTGGAGGCCATGAAGATCGCCAAATCCAAGGGCGCGAAGGTACTGGCGATCGTGAATTCAGAAGGTTCCACCATCGCGCGCGAGGCGGACTATACCTTGCACATCAATGCCGGCCCCGAGCGTGCCGTGGCTTCCACAAAAGCGCTCACGGGCCAGATGGCCGTTCTGTTGTTGATTGCGTACGCCATGATCGGCAAGTTGCCCAAAGGGCGCACAAGACTCCTCGAGACCGCAGCCGCCATCAACGACATGTTGAATCCGCGCTATACCCAGTTCATCGAGACCATTGCCGAGCGCATTCAGGAGAGCTCTGATCTCTACATCATCGGCAAGGGCTGGAATTACCCCATGGCGCTCGAGAGCGCGATCAAGATTCAGGAGGTGAGCTATGTGCACGCGGAAGGATTCGCGGGAGGGGAATTGAAGCACGGACCCATCGCTCTTATTGAAGAGGGGACGCCGTGCATCGCACTCGTCGGCAATGACGAAGTGAAGGACGACATTCTGAGTAATGCCATGCAGCTCAAGGCACGCGGCGGCTTCATCATCGGCATCGCGCCCGAGCGCAACGACGTGTTCGACGAGTGGATCAAAGTGCCCGACGTCGATACGGCGCAGGCCATCGTGAACATCATTCCCGTGCAGGTGCTGGCGTACTTTCTCGCCGTCAAGCGCGGCAAGGATCCCGATATGCCACGCAATCTGGCGAAATCGGTTACAGTGAAATAACGGATTTTGCCCTGAGCGAGCAAAGCGAGTCGATGGGCAAAGAGTGTGAAGGTGAAATGATCGTGCCTAGTCGCCCCGAACATCCCGCCGTAGAGACGTGACGGCGTCGCGTCTCCCTGTTGTCATTCACGATGGTATCGAGAGCTGAATTGCGATGTGAATCTCGTGTTGTCGTCTTCCGGGGGTCCGTCGCGCACCACACCGCTCTGACTCAGAGCGGATGCCAATGCTTGTAGCGGGGGTTTGCCGGCGTTCAATTCTTCTCCCATCAATCGTGCGACATGCTGCCCGTGGTGAGCCTGGACCGCATGGACGAGACGCCCGGCTTGCGCCGCCGACACCGAGGCTGCCTCCGTCTCGGGGGGCTTTGCGTGTTCAATGCTGACATGGTACACCGGACATCAATCGTTTCAATCCCTCCTCCAACTATTTCTCATCCGGCGGAATGTCGTAAGACAACGCGTCGTGTATCTATGGTTATCGGATTTCGCTACGCACTTTTTTCATGACAGCCAGCCTCTGACGCAGAATACGCAGTTCAGCCTGCCTTTGGGGTGTGGGATGCAAAGAGGTGAGGCGGGTAATCTGCGTTTCCAGAGCGGTGACGTTTCCGGGAACAGAATTGTCGATGAGATGCCGGATCGTGACGGACTCACGAGTCTTTGCCATTGCATAGACGCCCGTCTCACGGCTGTAGCGTCCATAGCCTCTCCCTCTGCGTTGTTCGAGATGTTCAGGTTGCATGGACGAGCATTGTTCAGCTCAATCATTCTATAAGCAAGAGCTATCTTGAGCCCCTGCATCAAGATCCCTGAATAGGATCGATGTCAGAAATGAATTAGAAAGAGAAACGTCCGTTCACTGTGATATTTGCGAGAGAAATTCAAAGTAAGCGCGAGTGATTCTGAGGTCTTAGACCCTTGACCGGGGAGCGCCTTTCATGTAGAGAACATGCTCCAAATATGGGTAGTTTCTACTTACAGGAAGGCAAAAAAGAAACCTGCTCTACGAGCAGGCGCTTGCTTGGGAGCATGGAGCTCTACCATCGGGACATTCGCAATATTCCTATTCTTACAAATGAAGAAGAATTGGTTCTATATATGAAATGGAAGAAAGGTGACGAAAGTGCGGGCCGTGATTTGGTTCGTGCGAATTTGCGACTCGTTTCTGATATTGCCCTCAATTACAGTGATGAATGCAATCTTTTTGAAGATCTGGTTCAGGAAGGAAATCTCGGACTCTATGATGCGCTCAATCATTTTGATCCGTCCTTCAAAACACGTTTCTCCTCCTATGCATATTTTTGGGCAGAACGTTACATTCTCAATGCCATCTCTGATCAGGCGAGAGTGATTCGGATTCCAAGTTTTGCGAGAGATCTTCCGGAACGTTGGAATCGCGCTCGTCAGGAATTGCAGGAAGAAGGTGAAACCATCACCGATGAGGCAATTGCCCGAAGAATCGGATATACGGGCAATTTCGATCAGGCGATGATGACTGTTCGCGGTGCAGCTCTAGAGCGAGATACCGAGAAAAGTGCCTATCAGGAAGCATCGGAAATTGATGGTGTTCGGCGACCGAATGAGAATGCAATCGAACGAGAGCAAAATCTCTTACGACACAGATATATCGTGCAGTTGATGAAAGATGTTCTTACTGTTCAAGAAAGGAAGTACGTCACTGCGTCATTTGGTTTTGATAATAATCGTGAAAAGAATGGGCCTGCCCTCGCTCGGAAATTTCATGTCGTTTCGACGACGATCACAAAACACAAAAAACGAGCTCTGAATAAACTGCATGCAGTTTTACAGGAACGGCTCGATTCTTCAGAAGAACAGATCCCGGATCTTATTCTGGAACAGATTGAGAGTTAGATTCTTTGTTTGTCTCTCATGAATCATTTCTCATCCGGTGGTATTCCGTAATATTTAAACAGGAACGTCGCAATATCTTTAAAGACCGGTGCGGCGGATTGGACGCCCAGTTCCTGACCGCGTGCCTTGGGGCGGTCGAATTTGACGAGCACGACGAACTTGGGATTGTCGGCCGGTGCGTAGCCGGCAAACGAAGTGATGACGGAGCCCGTGCCGGTTTCGTACTTTCCTCCCGGGCCGGCAACCTGACTGGTGCCGGTCTTACCGGCCATGCGGTAGCCTTTGACCTTGGCGGACTTTGCATAGCCGTTGTTGACCGAACTCACCAGCATGGCCGTGATGGTGGCGGAGGTTTCGGGCGTGATGACCTGATCGATGACCTTGGGCAGTGTCCGCTCCACGGAACCGTCCGCGCGGATGATGCGATCGATGATCATGGGTTTTACGAGTTTGCCGTTGTTCGCCAGAGCCGCGAAAGCCGTGACCATCTGCAAAGGAGTAGCCGAGAGACCCTGCCCGTAGGAGGAAGTGGCGAGCAGTGCATTGCTCCAGTTCTTCCAGGGCCTCAGTTCGCCGGGGAGCTCATCTTCCAGTTCCACCCCCGTGATGTGCCCGAATCCGAAGCGATCCAAAGCGCGATAGAAGAGTTTGCGGCCCAGTTTGGCCGAGACGGACGTCATGCAGGTATTGATGGAGAACTCCAGACAGTTGGTCAGCGTCACTTTTCCGTAGTACTTGAAGAGCGCGTTCTGAATCGTGAATTCATCCACCTTTACGGGACCGATGTCATCGTAAATATCGTTCGGCGTGACTTCGCCCTGATCGATGGCGATGGCCATGGTCACCGGTTTCATCACGGATCCGGGTTCGTACACCGCCTGCACGGCGCGGTTTAAATACGCACCCACGCCGATGCCGTTTTTGAATTTCAGCCATACGTCCGGCCGTTCCGTGGGAAAAAGCTCAATCCGCGTCGTCTGCCCGAGATAGAGGTAATAGCGGACAATATCTTTGAGTTCGTACAGGGCTTCAATTTCCTGCAGGTCTTTTTGTTTCTCCGGCGAGAGTTTCTGCCGTCCTTCCTCGGTAAAGACATCATCCACGTATCCTTTCAGAATGAAGGAGTTGGTGTCGGGATGGTAGATTTCCACCACGATTTGTTTCTGCTGATCCGCAGAAAGCATCATGGGAACTTTTTCAAAGACATCCCCGTAGTTGTTGCTGTCGAAGAGCGGCGCATTGACCATGGCGAGAATGCGTCCTGTTCGGGGTCCAGAATAATCGCCTGCCCGCTGTCGGCATCGGCATTCTTCACGGCTTTGTCCATGATCGTCTCGACTTCCTTCTGAATGGCGCGGTCGATCGTGAGGATGATCGTATCGCCGTCTTTGGGATCCACGATACGCTGGTCCGCAGTCAGGATCTGCCCGCCGCTGGGATCGCTGACCGTGGAAATCAGACCTTCCTGTCCCCGCAGCTGCGGATCGAACGTACGTTCAATGCCATACTGTGCCTCCTGTGTCGGGTTGAGAAAACCCACCACGTGCGAACCGACGGTTCCATCGGGGTAGTAACGCCAGTGCTCGGCAATCAGGGCGATACAGCGGAGCGGATCCATGATTTTTTCGGCTTCCTCAACATTCCGCGCGGTCTTTTTGCGCGCAAGGGTTTCTTGCAGTGATTGCTGCAACAGGTCTTTGACAAGGAGAGAAACGGAAGGAGACAACCGACGCATGATGGAGACGTAACGCAGCGGACGACTGCGCAGCAGATCGCGAATCACAATGGGATCTTTGCCCAGTGGCTCCGCAAGCTTGCGGGCAAGAGAAGAGAGCTGTGCTTGATTGACCTGTTCCGGATTCGCGGAAATCAGGCGAGTGTCTTTTTGAACGGTGATGCCGGTGATGCCCAGTTCTTCCACTGCTGCCATCTGTACCTTGTTCGCACCATAGAGGAGCGGCACAAATGTCACGCGCTTCCCGGCAATGCGTTCCTCGATTGAGCGTGCAAACGCTCTGCGCACTTCGGTGATATCGGGGAGTTCTGAGGGCGAGGGAGGAGGCAGATCCTTGGGAAGAGGCTCGAGGAGTGTGGATGAAAGGAGCGAATTCATGCGCACCATGGGATCGAATGCCGCCGCATACTCGTCGTTGAGTTCGCGCGGACAGAGAGAAGATCCCGCGGAGCACGCCGCATGCACTTCGGGAGTGACGAGCAGATCGGCGAGTTTCTCGGCGACCATGACCGGATCATCAACGATGAGTGGATCGACATAGAGCAGATCGAGCGTGGTGTTGGTGGCCAGTATGCTCGTCTCGTTCGTCTTGCTGCTCTGGGAGAGAATTTCGCCGCGACGGGCCGGCAGTACCACGCCTCCGTAGTGCTGCGCCTGCGCATAGGAACGGTATTCATCTCCTCTGAGAAGTTGGAGTTCCAGGAGTCGTGCCAGAATGATCAGGCCCGCAAGGCCGAGAAAAATATGCACGATGAGCATCCGCTGCTCGATGGTGCGGTTGCGCTGGCTCTCGGAGGGTAACCGGTACGTGTGCATGGGCGCCGTATTATAGGAGTGATTGCTGGGAAGGGGAGTGGAGTGATGTGGACAAGGGCGGAAGAAGCAGAGGAAACAGAGGAAGCAGAAGAGTCCGAAGATGCTGACGAATAGAAGACTCTTCGGCGTCTTTGACCGATAGACGAATAGATAAATTACTGCTATAATATATCGATGGCTGCAAATTCGTGGGAGCAGATGGACGGCAAGACACTCTTGGACACGCTCGAACAGCAGTGTGTCGCGCAGGGAATTTCAGACCTGCACTGCTCGCCCGAGAAAGAGTACGTGCGCTTCGAGGTTCGTTTGCACGGCGTTCTGGAGCTGCTCGCACACATCTCACAACAGGTGTACGCGGATTTTCTGCGCCATGTGAAGTTCGCGTCCAGACTCAAGATGAACATTACGAATATCCCGCAGGACGGGCAGCTCGTCTTCGGCGTCATCGAGAAGGACCAGAGTCGCACCGTCAACATCCGTGTCGCGACGATTCCCTCACGCTTCGGCGAAGCCATCACTCTGCGTTTTCTCGATCCGAAGCGCGGCATCGTCACGCTGACGGAATTGGGATTCCCCGATGTGATGGCGGGTAAGCTCGCGGAGATGATGAAAGTCGCCAACGGGCTCTTTCTCATCACCGGTCCCACGGGATCAGGAAAAACAACCACGCTCTATGCCCTCCTAAAGACGCTCATCGGCACGCACCGCCACATCATCACACTGGAGGACCCGATCGAGTACGAGATCGGCGGCATCGTGCAGAGTCAGGTGGATCCGTCACACGATTACACATTCGCCTCGGGGTTGCGCTCCATTCTGCGCCACGATCCCAACGTCATTCTCGTGGGTGAAATCCGTGACCTCGAAACAGCGCAAACGGCCATCGATGCCTCGCTCACCGGCCACCTCGTGCTCTCGACCCTGCACACCAATTCCGCCATTGAAGCCATTCCGCGCTTGCTCTCGATGGGCGTCAGTCCCTACACATTTGCTCCGGCCCTGCGCGGGGTGATGGCGCAGCGTCTTGTGCGCACGCTCAAGAAGGAATTACAGAAGGAAGGGGCGAAGGTGGACCCCGCGAACAGCGCATCCTTCGGAGGCCGCACCGTCATTGCAGAGGTCCTGCAGGCGACGCAGGAGATTCAAAATCTGATTCTCGGTAACGAATCGGCACCGATGATCGAGCAGCAGGCCCGCAAGCAGGGATACGTTTCTATGCGCGAAATGGGGGATGCCTTGGTGAAGCAGCGCATCACGGTGCAATCGGAGGTCGACAGAGTGACACGATAAAGCGAAAGGTAAGGGAAGTAAGGTAGGTAAAGTAGGTAAGGGTGGTTTGGAAAGTGAGGAAGGCCTGAGAGGTTGTTCTTCGTTGAACGTTTCTAACCTCCCTAACTTCATTTACTTCACAAACTCATCATCACTTGCGCTCACATGCCGTTCACGCATACCATAACAGACCAATCACGCCCTCCCCTGTGCTCTACTACCGACATCGCCGGAATCATTTCGCACTCGCAGAGCCTTCGCCCCTGCGCAGGGCACTGCGACCGACCATTGGCGTCATTCTGGCGCTGGTGATTCTGTACTTCGCCGGATCATGGTTGATGGATCGGATCGGCCTCGGCAACCATGCACGCCAGACGGCCGTTCTGCTCTCGGTGGAGAGACAGGGTGCCGCGCAGGTCTCGCTGGATGACAAGGAGTTTGCGACTGCGCAGAATGATATGAAGCTCTACGCATCGGATCGCGTGAAGACGGGAGCGAGCGGCGGAGCAGCCCTCACCTTCTTCGACGGAACGGTCATGCGGCTGGGTGATCAAACGGAGATTGTCGTGCTTCAGAGCGACCTCAAAACCGAAAATTCCTTGCTCTCGGTGAAGCTCTCTGCAGGACAGCTATGGGTCTCGACGCCGGAATACCCCGCATTTACGGGTTCCGTTCTGCGGACCATCGAGGCGGCGAGTGGCATTGATTTTGATATTCCCCGGGCCACCGATGCGATCATCGGTCAGCGTTCCGCCACGGTGTATACCGCCGCGGGACTGGGCATCAAGCTCACGATCCCGAAGGCGGCGGTGCCCGTGATCGTCGGAGAGGGGCAGCAGTTCGCCCTGCCCGAGAACTTCAATCCCGACTCGGATCTCTACCAGTATCGTTCCGCAATCGGATCACTCACGTCTGTTCCCGTATTCGTGCAGGAGAGTCGAACGCTCTACGGAGCCGGCCGTCCTCATCAGCCTGTGCAAACCGGATCGGGCCTAACGGTCGAGGAAGGGACGGATCTCTCCGTTTCCAGCCCCGCGAACAATGCCACCGTGCGCACGGGAACGGTGAATGTGAAAGGTGTTGTGGGCAGTGCGGTGAGTGCCGTGCGGGTGAACGGTTATCAGGCGACGCTCTCAACGGATCGTACGTTCGCCATCGAGCTCTCGCTCCCCGATGAGAATGCCGTGACCATCACCATTGAGGCACT
>Ga0247841_10011267_pt1 | contig 11940 bp, 11 predicted proteins | sample LaCruzMarch2015__2_FD_192410 | JGI IMG/M metagenome (GOLD analysis project Ga0247841, IMG submission 192410) | Freshwater microbial communities from meromictic Lake La Cruz, Castile-La Mancha, Spain - LaCruzMarch2015_18m | ecosystem: Environmental > Aquatic > Freshwater > Lake | place: Spain...
TATTTACCTTTATGTTACTTCATCACGACCCTCCCCGGGAATGTTTTCAAATGTATTTTCCGACATATCAGATCGCAAGAAGTCTGAGGATACGATTTTTCAATCCAAAAAAGACTGGGAAGATTCTTTTGATTCAATCACTGATATGATCACAATACACGATCAGGATTATAACATCATACGTGCAAACAAAGCAGGTATGGCACTATTAAAACTTCCTGCAATTGAAAAGCATTTGAAATTAAAATGTTTTTCTTTTTATCATGGAACCGATAATCCCCCTGCAGGCTGTCCAAGCTGCGATTGCATAAAAAGCGGGGTGCCGGGAGTTTTTGAATTATTTGAGCCGCATCTGGATCGTTACCTTGAGATCAGGGCAATACCCAGGTTCGATAGCGTTAATCAACAAGTAGGAATGATTCATATAGTGAGAGACATATCCGAACGCAAAAAAGCTGAGGAGGTTCTTCGGAAAACCAATGATTATCTGGAGAGTCTGTTCAACTATTCAAATGTCCCTATCATTGTTTGGGACGCATCGCTTCATATTACCAGATTTAATAAAGCATTTGAAGAACTAAGCGGATATAATACCGTTGACGTAATCGGTAAAAAAGTTAACATCCTCTTTCCGAAAAATAAAATAGACTCCACACTTGAACTGATTAAAAATACTGCCATTGGTGCACGATTAGAAACAGTGGAAATCGAAATCTTAAGGAAAAACGGTGAAATCAGGATTGTACTCTGGAATTCTGCCAATATACTTGATAACAGCCAAAAAGAAATTATTGCCACAATTGCACAGGGGAACGATATTACGGTACGAAAGCAGGCAGAAGAAGCACTGCGCGAGAGTGAAGAACGTTACATTGCCATCTCGGAATATTCAAACAATGCTGTTTGTATTGTTGATGAAAATGCCAGGATAGAATGGGTGAGCCCCCAAATGACCGTGATCAGCGGATATTCAGCTCAACAGATTTTAGATTCAGAATCTTTTGTTTCATTTCTTGCACCCGAATCCATTGAGTTTGTTGTTTCCAATTTTAAGAAAATGCTGTTGGGGGAACCTTATGAACATCATTATGAATTCTTGTTCATTCATTCCAATGGTGAGAAACGCCTCTGTGAAAAGTACATGATGCATTTTTATGATAAGCATGGAAAAATTAAGCTTATTATAAGTATGACCGACATTACTGAACGAAACCTTGCTGAAATTGAATTAAAAAAATCCAAAGAAAAAGCCGAAACCAGCGACAGGCTCAAATCTGCATTTCTTGCCAATATGTCGCACGAGATACGGACTCCCCTGAACGCAATAGTGGGTTTTTCAGGATTGTTGTCAAATCCTGATCTCAGCTCTGTAAAAAGATCAAAATATGCCGGGATCATCCAATCACGATCCGACGACTTGCTGTATATTATTAATGATATTCTCGAAATATCGAGGATTGAATCAGGAAATGAAGTCGTCACCAAAGAACAATTTGAAGTAAATGCAATTATTGACGAACTGGAAGTTGATTACAAGTTGAAAATCAGGAAGATTAATAAATCAAATCTTATGTTGTTTAGTGAAAAACCACTTTCAGACGGGCAATCCGAAATATTCACTGACAAGCAACTGGTAAAGCGTGTTTTTTCAAACCTGATCGATAATGCTATTAAATTTACCGGATCCGGATCGATACGGTTTGGTTATAAATCGCCTGAAAATAATACGCTCACTTGTTTTGTTTCGGACACTGGGATTGGAATTTCTGCAGAAAATATGGAAGTAATCTTTGAACCTTTCCGGCAGGCAGAAATTTCTGATAAAAAAAAGTTATACGGAGGAACCGGACTGGGACTCTCCATCTGCAAGGGTTCTTTAGATTTGCTGGACGGCAAAATCTGGGTGGAATCAAAACCGGAAGAGGGCGCTGTATTTTATTTTACTCTTCCCTTCGGGCAAGCCACTGAACCAAAAACGGAGTGCCTGTTTGAATTCGAAAGGAAGCCTGGTGAAAACACTTTTGAATGGGCAGGAAAAAAGCTATTAATCGTTGAAGATGAAGTAACAAACATGGAGTTTCTTAATATCATACTTCAACCCACCCGGGCAGAACTGGTCTGTGCGGTAAATGGCCAGAATGTGAGGGATTTGTATGACAATCTGAATACCTTTGACATGGTTTTGCTCGATATCCGGTTGCCGGATGCGAATGGTTGGGATATTGCCATGGAAATCAAAAAAATCAGACCTAATCTGCCGGTAATAGTTCAAACCGCTTATGCCATGGAATCAGACCGGATAAGAAGTAAAGAAATAAATTGCAATGATTATATATCCAAACCTATAAACAGGGAATTGCTGCTGAAGAAGATTTCTAATTTTATCTGAATAAAAGGTGGTCAATCCCTAATATTATATGTTTTATTTATTTTACAACCATTATCATGTTGGATAAGCAACTACAGTTCGACAGAAGATATCTTGAAATGGCAAAGGTATGGTCAGAAAATTCATATTGCATACGACGTAAAGTCGGGGCAATAATTGTAAAAAACAGAATGATTATCTCAGATGGGTATAATGGTACTCCGGCAGGATTTGAAAATATTTGCGAAGACGATGAAAACCGGACAAAACCTTACGTTCTTCATGCTGAAGCAAATGCTATAACAAAAGTTGCAAAATCGAATAACAGCAGCGATGGTTCGACTCTTTATGTTACCAGCTCTCCCTGCCTTGAATGTGCAAAACTTATTATCCAATCTGGTATTATTCGTGTTGTATATTGTGATAGCTATCATAATTACGACGGTATTGAACTATTAAAAAAAGCCGGGGTTAATGTTGATTTTATCAAGATTGGCGATTCGGATATAACTACCTGATATTGTATAACATGAAAGTTCTCATTATAGATTCTTTGCATCCTGTGCTTGTTGAAAAACTCACAAAATCAGGAATACAATGTGATTATTATCCCACAATTAAAGAACAGGAGATTGAAAAGATCATTCCAGACTACGAAGGATTAATCCTCAGAAGCAAAATTATTGTTAATGCAGCCGTTATTCATAAAGCCGGAAAATTGAAATTTATTGGCCGGGCCGGTTCTGGTCTTGAAAATATTGATACTGAATATGCTCATTCGCACGGAATAGAATGTATCAATTCACCGGAGGGTAACCGGGATTCGGTTGGCGAACATGCTCTTGGAATGCTTCTTTCATTATTAAATAAATTAAATAAGGCAAATAGTGAAGTAAAACAGGGCACCTGGAACAGGGCATCGAACCGGGGAACAGAAATAAAAGGTAAAACTATTGGGATTATCGGATACGGCAATACCGGCAGTGCTTTTGCACAACGCCTCAGGGGTTTTGAGGCAAATGTTATTTCATTCGATAAATATAAATTTAATTACTCCGATGATTTTTCAAGAGAGGTTACCCTGGATGAGATTTTTGACCTGGCCGATATATTAAGCCTGCATGTACCATTGACCAATGAAACGTATTATTTGGCCGATGACCGGTTCATTGGAAAATTTAATAAAAACATCTGGCTTATTAATACTTCCCGTGGTAATGTATTAAAAACCTCCGACCTGGTTAAAAATCTTAAAACAGGCAAAATTAATGGCGCCGCACTTGATGTACTTGAATATGAAATGAATACTTTTGAGGACTTGCACAGGAAAGAACTGCCTGAATCAATAAAATATCTTATAAATGCTGAAAATGTTATACTCAGCCCGCACATTGCCGGGTGGACAGAAGAATCGAATTATAAAATAGCAGATGTACTGGCATCAAAAATTATTCAATTTCTTCATTAAAATATAAGCTTAAATATCATTACATTAGATGTTGACTAAATAAATTTTCATCCAAAGTTATTGTTATTTTTAAAAAAAAATCGTATTTTTGATTTCCGTTTACTAAATTTTATAATTTTGCGGTTCAATTTTTTTAAACCTAAGAGTATGATTGTTATTCCTATTAAAGAAGGCGAAAACATTGACAGAGCACTGAAAAGATTCAAACGAAAATTTGAAAAGACGGCCATTATTAAAGAATTAAGGGAACGTCAGGCATTTAAAAAGCCTTCTGTAAAAAAAAGAGATGTAATGAAACACGCCATCTACGTCAGGAAATTGCAGGACGACAAAGAATAGCTGCATTTCAGGAAGTTTGTTTGAAGCTGAAGTGCAATTAAGTAACACAAACAAAGAATTCCTGATGTATAAAGATTTATTTCTTAAATATTTACAATTTGAAAAGCGATATTCGTCCAATACTGTTATTTCCTATAATAATGACCTGACCCAGTTTTTCAAATTTTGTGAAAATGTTTCAGACAACGATTCTGAAACGACTGTAACTCACCGTACAATAAGAAACTGGATTGTATTTCTTGTTGAAAAAAGTTATTCTACGAGATCGGTCAATCGCAAAATCACAACTTTAAAATCGTATTACAGGTTTTTATTACGTGAAGGGATTATTGAAAATAATCCGTTAGATAAAGTTTTGTCTCCAAAAATTAAAAAGCGTCTGCCTTCTTTTGTTGAAAAAGAGAAAATGGATTTTTTACTGGATGAGGTTAAATTCGGAGATGATTTTTGTGGTGTTCGTGACCGTTTGATAATTGAAATGTTCTACTCAACAGGAATGAGATTATCAGAACTTGTAAATCTCAGTTTACATTCTGTGGATATGTATAATCAGACATTAAAGGTTCTTGGTAAAAGGAATAAAGAGCGTATTATTCCTTTCAGTACAAATCTCAAAAAACAGATTACAGAATATCTTGAACTGAGAGAACGTTTACCTGTTAACAATAACGATTTCTTTTTCATAACAGAAAAGGGCAGACAAGTTTATCAGAAAATGATTTATAATCTTGTAAATAAATACTTAAGCTTAGTTACTTCACTTGAGAAAAGAAGCCCTCATGTACTCAGGCACACCTTTGCAACACAGATGTTAAACAATGGTGCTGATCTTAATGCCATCAAAGAATTATTAGGACATTCAAATCTTTCGGCAACTCAGATTTATACTCATAATACTTTTGAAAAATTAAAAAAAATATATAAACAAGCTCATCCCAGAGCATAAACAATGGAGGAATATTTATGAAGATTAAAATTCACTCAGTTCATTTTGACGCTGATAAAAAGCTTGAAGAAAATATTCAGGACAAAATTAACAGATTGGTGAAGTTTTACGATAGTATTATTGGAGCTGAAGTAATTTTAAGGCTGGCCAATACTCATACTCCTGAGAACAAAATTATTGAAGTAAGGCTTGAAATACCTGGTAATGACTTATTCACAAAAAAACAGAATGCTACCTTTGAAGCTTCTCTCGATGCTGCAATAGATGCACTGCGCCGCCAGATTTCAAAACATAAGGAAAAGCAACGTGGCATTTAGTTTTGAAAATTTCGGAAAATTTATTTTGCCGATTAACAGATTGTTTGTATTTTTGCAGTCCAATTTTTGAGGGATATATACCAGTACAAACCCCTGAAAAGATTGCCGATGTAGCTCAGTTGGCCAGAGCAGCTGATTTGTAATCAGCGGGTCGGGGGTTCGAATCCCTCCATCGGCTCAGATATGTTTTTTTATAAAAAGCATTATATTTTGTTCTGAAATACAATAAGATAGTTTTTTTCGGGGAGATACCAAAGCGGTCAACTGGGGCAGACTGTAAATCTGTTGGCGGAGCCTTCGGAGGTTCGAATCCTTCTCTCCCCACTTAAAAGTTATTAGTTAAGAGTTAAGAGTTTATAGTTTTCTGGTTTGTAAAGAACCAACCTGAACAACCGAAGTTGAAACAAAAGTCTGAAAGATTAAAACTGTGAACCATAACATGGAAACTTTAAACTTTTATAACGCGGGAATAGCTCAGTTGGTAGAGCATCAGCCTTCCACGCTGAGGGTCGCGGGTTCGAGTCTCGTTTCCCGCTCGGGTTGCCGAAGTAGCTCAGGGGTAGAGCACTTCCTTGGTAAGGAAGGGGTCATGGGTTCAATTCCCATCTTTGGCTCGAAGATTAAGAAATATTTAAGTCGTAATTTATAAACATTAAAAAAATGGCAAAAGAAAAATTTGACAGATCGAAACCTCATGTAAATATTGGCACTATCGGTCATATTGACCATGGTAAAACCACATTAACTTCAGCTATCACCCAGATACTTGCTGAAAAAGGGTTAGCTGAATTCAGGTCTTTCGATTCAATTGATAATGCTCCTGAAGAAAAAGAGCGCGGTATTACTATTAACACTGCACATGTTGAGTATTCAACGGTCAAACGTCATTATGCACACGTTGACTGTCCGGGCCATGCTGATTATATTAAGAATATGGTTACTGGTGCGGCTCAAATGGACGGAGCAATTCTTGTTGTTGCTGCAACCGATGGCCCGATGCCTCAAACACGTGAACATATCTTACTAGCACGTCAGGTTAACGTTCCTAAAATCGTTGTATTCCTGAATAAGGTAGATATGGTTGACGACCCCGAAATTCTTGAACTCGTTGAAATGGAAGTACGTGAACTGCTTGATTTTTATGGATTCGACGGTCAAGGTGCTCCCGTTATTCATGGATCAGCATTAGGCGCAATGAACAGGGAACCTAAGTGGGTAGAAAAGGTTATGGAACTTATGAATTATGTTGATGATTATATTCCAATTCCTTTACGTGATAATGAAAAACCATTCCTGATGCCTGTTGAAGATGTTTTCTCAATTACAGGTCGTGGTACTGTTGCTACAGGAAGAATCGAAACCGGTGTTGTTAATTCAGGTGACGAAGTATCAATTATCGGACTTGGCGAGGAAGCCCGTAAAACAGTTGTTACAGGTGTTGAAATGTTCCGTAAAATTCTTGACCGCGGAGAGGCAGGTGATAACGTCGGTTTACTCCTTCGTGGTGTCGATAAGAAAGAAGTAAAAAGAGGACAGGTTATTGCAAAACCGGGTTCAATAAAACCTCATAAAGTTTTTAAAGCTGAAGTTGTTGTTCTGAAAAAAGAAGAAGGTGGACGACATACTCCGTTCCACAACAATTACAGGCCGCAATTCTATTTGAGAACTCTCGATATTACAGGTGAAATTCAATTACCGGAAGGACGCGAGATGGTTATGCCTGGAGATAACGTTACAATAACTGTAAATCTTATTTACCCTGTAGCTATTAACAAAGGCCTTCGTTTCGCTATCCGCGAAGGTGGGAGAACTGTTGGTGCCGGACAGGTTATTGAAATATTGGATTAATAAATTTCCTGAAAAGGTAACAACTATTTGTCAATTTATTCGAAATGCTACGGGTGTAGCTCAACTGGCAGAGCAGTGGTCTCCAAAACCAAAGGTTGGGAGTTCGATTCTTCCCACCCGTGCTAATATATAATTAAGATGAAACTTAAACTATATTTTGAGGAAGCTTATAATGAGCTGATACATAAGGTGTCATGGCCTAACTGGTCAGATTTGCAGAATAGTGCGGTGTTAGTTATGATTGCTACAGCTATTATTTCCATTCTCATAGCAATTATGGATACCTCATTCAGGAATTTATTGAAGTTAATATACAGCATGTTTTATTAGTTTTTTCCAATTTGATCATGACAGAAATAACCAAGAAATGGTACGTTCTCAGGGCGATTGGGGGGAAAGAGAAAAAAGTGAAAGAGTATATCGAAAATGAGATCACCAGATTGAAATTAGGCGATTACATTTCACAGGTATTAATACCTTCTGAAAAAATCTACCAGATTCGTAAAGGGAAAAAAATCAGCAAAGAACGCAATTTTTTCCCTGGTTATGTCCTGATCGAAGCTGCAATGGCGGGAGAAATTCCACATATACTAAGAAATATTTCAAATGTAATCGGATTTCTTGGTGCTGAAAAGGGAGGTGAACCTACTGCACTGAGATTAACTGAAGTAAACAGGATTCTGGGTAAAGTAGATGAACTTGCTGAAAGTGAAGAAGAACTGAATGTGCCCTTCTACGTTGGCGAATTGGTCAAAGTGATCGACGGTCCGTTCAATACTTTTTCGGGCACAATTGAAGAGGTTAATGATGAAAAAAAGAAATTGAAGGTTATAGTAAAAATATTTGGAAGAAAAACACCGCTCGAGTTAAGCTTCTTGCAGGTTGAAAAAGAAAATACTTAATTAACAATTAAATTATTACTTGTTTATCACATTCGAATCGATAAGAAAATTTTAAGAAATGGCTAAAGAAGTTACTGGATTTATAAAATTACAGATTAAAGGAGGAGCTGCTAATCCATCGCCTCCGGTTGGGCCTGCATTAGGTTCAAAAGGTGTAAATATTATGGAGTTCTGCAAACAGTTTAATGCACGAACTCAGAGTACTGCCGGAAAAGTTTTACCGGTAATTATTACTGTATACAGTGATAAATCATTTGATTTCATAGTAAAACAACCACCTGTTCCGGTGCAGTTACTTGAAGCATTAAAAATAAAATCGGGTTCTGCTGAACCAAACAGGAAAAAAATCGGTGCTGTAACATGGGACCAGGTTCGTGAAATTGCACAATCAAAAATGCCGGATTTAAATGCATTTACTATTGAATCAGCCATGAAAATGGTTGCCGGAACTGCACGAAGTATGGGTATATCAGTTAAAGGCGAATCACCCTTTCAAAATAATTAATTAAAATAATATGACTACTCTAACAAAAAACAGGAAGGCAGCATTATCGAAAATCGAACCTGAAAAAGTCTATTCCCTTCCTGAAGCTGCTGAAACAGTAAAGAAGATCAGCACTACCAAGTTTAATGCTTCTGTCGATGTTGATATCCGCTTAGGTGTTGATCCCAGGAAAGCAAATCAGATGGTCAGGGGAATAACTACATTGCCACATGGTACCGGCAGGGAAAAGAAAGTTTTGGTATTGTGCACTCCGGATAAGGAAACTGAAGCACAGGAAGCAGGAGCAGATTATGTAGGCCTTGATGATTATGTTCAAAAAATAAAAGATGGATGGACAGATGTCGATGTCATTATAACAATGCCTCCTGTAATGGGTAAAGTAGGACAACTAGGGAAAATCCTTGGCCCGCGTGGCTTAATGCCGAATCCAAAAAGCGGAACAGTAACCATGGAAATCGGCAAAGCTGTAAAAGATGTAAAAGCAGGTAAAATTGACTTCAAGGTTGATAAGTATGGAATAATTCACGCTTCCATTGGTAAAGTCTCTTTCGAAAAAAATCAGATTGTAGATAACGCCAAAGAATTAATCAATACTGTAATTAAATTAAAACCTTCGGCCGCAAAAGGAACTTATATCAGAAGTATATTCCTCTCAAGTACAATGAGTCCCGGCCTTCAAATTGATCCGAAGTCAATTGATTAAATCATAATAATTAATCACGCAAATTGTAAACATGAAACGCGAAGACAAAAATCTGATAATTGATAAAATTGATGAACAACTCAACAAAGTAAGCCACTTTTACCTTACTGATATCTCCGACTTTAAAGCAGAAGAAACAAGTGAATTACGCCGTAAGTGTTTTGATCAGAATATTGAACTTATGGTAGTTAAGAATACTTTGCTTAGGAAAGCTATGGAACGTCATGATGGCAAATACAATGATTTGTTTGGTTCACTGGAAGGCTCTACTTCAGTCATGTTTACCGAGCAGGCAAATGCACCTGCCAGACTGATAAAGGAATTGCGTAAAAAATTCAAAAAACCTTTATTAAAAGCTGCATATGTACAGGAATGTTTCTACATCGGTGATAATCAACTCGATGCATTAGTATCAGTTAAATCAAAGAATGAATTGATAGGAGACCTTATATTCATTCTTCAGTCACCGGTAAGTAATGTACTTTCTGCATTGCAATCAGGTGGTCATACGCTTGCAGGTGTTGTAAAAACACTATCTGAGAGAGAATCTTAAAAAGTAATTTAATTTAAAACAAAGTAAAATGGCAGATTTAAAAGCATTAGCTGAACAATTAGTGAATTTGACAGTTAAGGAAGTTAATGAATTAGCAGCAATATTAAAACAAGATTATGGTATTGAACCGGCTGCTGCTGCTGCAGTTGCATTTGCACCTGCCGCTGGCGGTGAAGCTGCTGCTCCAAAAGAAAAAACCGAATATGATGTTGTACTTGTTGCTCCGGGCGGAGCAAAATTACAGGTGGTAAAATTAGTGAAGGAATTAACAGGATTAGGATTAAAGGAAGCTAAGGACCTTGTAGATAAAGCTCCAACTCCCGTTAAGGAAAAAGTATCGAAAGATGAAGCCGAGTCTGTAAAAGCACAATTGATCGAAGCAGGAGCAGAAGTTGAAGTTAAATAACTATTACCTGATACAGGTAACTGATTTAGGTTTAGAATCCCGGTTCGTTCCGGGATTTTAAACCTTTTTGGCATTAGATATAATTAATATAATATAAATAAAATGTCTTCTGGTAAAGTAGAAAGGATCAACTTTTCATATACAAAAGCAAAATTTGAATATCCCGATTTTCTTGATGTTCAGCTGAAATCATTTAATGATTTTTTTCAGCTCGAAACAACTCCTGATAAAAGAAAGAATGAAGGATTATACAGGGTTTTTGCCGAAAATTTTCCAATCACAGATACACGAAACAACTTCGTCCTTGAGTTTTTGGATTACTATATCGACCCGCCACGGTATACTATTGAAGAATGTATCGAACGGGGACTTACATACAGCGTTCCGCTTAAAGCCAAGCTGAAACTGTATTGTACCGACCCCGAACATGAGGATTTTGATACTGTTATTCAGGACGTGTACCTTGGTGTCATTCCTTATATGACACCGAAAGGAACATTTGTAATCAATGGCGCTGAACGGGTTGTTGTTTCTCAGCTTCACCGTTCACCTGGAGTGTTTTTCGGACAAAGTGTACATGCAAATGGCACAAAATTATATTCAGCACGTATCATTCCTTTTAAAGGTTCGTGGATTGAATTTGCTACGGACGTTAATAATGTGATGTTTGCATATATCGACCGTAAGAAAAAACTACCGGTAACAACACTCCTTCGTGCAATAGGCTTTGAAAGCGATAAAAGCATTCTCGAGATATTTGATCTTGCAGATGAATTTAAAGTTTCCAAAACAGGCCTGAAAAAAGTCGTGGGACGTAAACTTGCTGCCCGTGTTTTACATAGCTGGGTTGAAGATTTTGTGGATGAAGACACCGGTGAAGTTGTATCTATAGAACGTAATGAGGTTGTTGTTGATCGTGAGGTCATTATTGAAAATGATCATATCGACTCTATCGTTGATTCCGGCGCAAAAACAATACTTCTGCATAAGGAAAATCAGAATATATCAGACTTTGCAATAATTTACAATACTCTCCAGAAGGATCCATGTAACTCTGAAAAAGAAGCCATACTTCATATTTACAGGCAGCTCCGTAACTCTGAGCCACCAGATGAAGCAACTGCACGGGATGTTATTGAGAAGCTGTTTTTCTCTGATAAACGTTACGATCTGGGTGAGGTTGGAAGATACAGGATAAATAAAAAATTAAACCTGTCAACTCCTTCTGATACAAAGGTTTTGACTAAAGAAGACATTATTGAGATTATTAAATATCTTATCCAGCTTATTAATTCCAAAACTGATGTCGACGATATTGATCACCTGAGCAACAGGCGTGTACGTACAGTTGGCGAACAATTAGCTAACCAGTTTGGTGTTGGTCTTGCACGTATGGCACGAACCATACGTGAAAGAATGAATGTAAGGGATAATGAAGTTTTCACTCCTATCGACCTTATAAATGCCAAGACATTATCTTCGGTGATAAATTCATTTTTCGGTACAAACCAGCTTTCTCAATTTATGGATCAGACAAATCCCCTTGCCGAAATGACACACAAAAGGAGGATGTCAGCATTGGGAC